>Ga0193702_1000228_pt1 | contig 22725 bp, 22 predicted proteins | sample U3a1metaG_FD_143060 | JGI IMG/M metagenome (GOLD analysis project Ga0193702, IMG submission 143060) | Soil microbial communities from a riparian zone of the East river system, Colorado, United States - U3a1 | ecosystem: Environmental > Terrestrial > Soil > Riparian zone | place: USA: East River... | reverse complement strand
GCAGGTTTGGATTAGTTGAGTCGGCAAACTCGGGTATACGCCCCTAATCCAATGCCTGCAACCCCTCCCAGCTTAGTCAAGCAAATTATTCCGGACACTAGTGCGCCTTCGCGGGAAGTCATTTTCCCCAATGGGGAGAACGACGGGCGGCGCTCAAGCCTTGGCGGCCTTTTTCTCGGCGCGCTTGCGCCGGGTTTCCTTCGGGTCGGCCAGCAGCGGCCGGTAGATTTCGATGCGGTCGTGCTCGCGCAACACGGTGTCGAGCGCTTTCTTTTTGCTGTAGATGCCCACCGGCTGCAGCGCGAGGTCGATGCCCGGCACCAGCTCCAGGATCCCGCTCTGCACGATCGCCTGCCCGATGGTGGTGCCCGGCGCCACCGCGAGGTCGAGCAAGATCTCGCGCGCCGCGGTCGCGTAGCAGAGCTGCACGCGCAGTTGTTCAGCCATACACGGTCTCCGCCCGTTTGCAGAAAGAATCGACCATGCTGTTGGCGATCATGCCGAACACCGGGCCGATCAACTGCTCGAGGATGATGCTGGAAAATTCGTAGTGCAGGTCGAACTCGACCTTGCAGGCGTCGGCGCGCAGCGGCTTGAAGGTCCAGGTGCCGTCCATGCACTTGAAGGGACCGTCCACCAGCGTCATCTTCATCTGGCTCGGGCGCGTGTTGTGGTTGGCGGTGGTGAAGCTCTGGTTGACGCCGTGGAAGTGGATCGCGAGGCAGGCGACCAGCCGGTCCTCCGACCGTTCGATCACCTTGACCCCGCCACACCAGGGCAGGAATTTGGGATAATCTTCGACTTTCGCCACCAGCTCGAACATCTGTTCGGCGCTGTAGCCAAGAAAAACCGTTTTATGCACGACTGCCATCTACTCAACCGTTTGTTATGATGTTGGATACACCGTAGTTTAACCGACCCGCGCATTTTCGCTATTTCATGAGCATTGTTGACAATAAAAAAGCTTTTCACGACTATTTCATCGAGGACCGCTATGAAGCGGGCGTCGTGCTCGAGGGATGGGAAGTGAAGGCGATCCGCGACTCGCGCGTCCATATCAAGGAAGCCTACGTGGTGGTGCGCGGCGACGAACTGTTCCTGTTCGGCGCCCACATCAGTGCGCTGGCGACCGCCTCCGCCTTCGTCCATCCGGAAGCGGTGCGCACCCGCAAGCTGCTGCTGCACCGCGCCGAAGTCGACAAGCTGATCGGCAAGGTCGAGCGCTCCGGCTACACGCTGGTGCCGCTCAACCTGCACTACAAGGGCGGCCGCGTGAAATGCGAAATCGGCCTGGCCAAGGGCAAGAAGCAGCACGACAAGCGGGCCACCGAAAAAGAACGCGACGGCAAGCGCGAAGTCGCCTCCGCCATGAAGCAGCACAACCGCTAGCGGGCGGCATCACGCGCTCAAGCGATGGCGGGCACCCCGGCCGCATGCAGGCGCAGGCTCAGGCGCCAGCAGCCGAAACTGAGCACCAGCCCGGCCAGCACGCCGCAGGCGAGCTTGAGGGCGCTGTCGAACAGCAGCGGCGCCACCAGGCCCGAGGTCAGCGCGAACGCCATCATCTGGATGAAGGACAGCATCGACGAGGCCAGCCCGCGGTTGTCGGGAAACAGCGCCAGCGCCTTGATCTGGATCGCCGGCATCGCCAGCGCCAGGCCGAAGGTGTAGATCGCCAGCGGCAGCACAGCCCACGGCACCGCGGCCGTGAACGCCGCGTTGTAGCTCACGTTGATCACGCTGGCCGCGGTCATGATGCCGAAGCCCAGCCACATCATGCGCTCGGGCGCCATGCGCGCGGCGCGCTTGCCGCCCCAGGCCGAGCCGGCCACCATGCCGCTGATCAGCGGAATGAACATCCAGGCGAAGGCGGTCTCGGGCAGGTGCAGGATGTCCATCACGAAGTTGGCGGCCGAGCCGATGTACAGCGACAGTCCGCCGAAGGCCATGCCGACCGACAGCGACAGCAGCAGGAAGGCCGGACGGCCCAGCACCTTGAGGTAATTCCTGGCGATCGCGAGGCCGTGGAAGGGATGGCGCTGCGCCTTCGGCAGGCTCTCGGGCAAGGCGCGGAACACCAGCAGGATCATCAGCGCACCGAAAGCGGTCAGGAACACGAAGGTCGAACGCCAGCCGAAGGTCACGTGCAGCCAGCCGCCCAGCACCGGCGCGATGGCCGGCGCGAGGCCGAACACCATCATGATGTGCGACATGATCTTTTGCGCGTGGCCTTGGTCGTGCGAGTAGCGGTCCTGCACGATGGCCTGGCCGATCACCGAGCCGGCGCCGGCCGACAGGCCCTGGAAGGCGCGGCACACCAGCAGCCAGCCGAGGCTGGGCGCGAACACGGCGCCCAGCGAGGCCAGCGTGTAGACCGCCAGCGCCGCCAGGATCACCGGCCGCCGGCCGAAGGAATCGGACAGCGTGCCGTAGAACAGCATCATGAAGGCGAAGGCGAACAGGAAGATGCTCAGGGTCTGCTGCACGGCCAGCGGGCCGACCGCGAATTCGCGGCCGATCGCCGGGATCGAGGGCAAATAGGTATCGATCGCCAGCGCGCCCACCATCCCCAGGCAAGCCAAAATCACCGTCAACAATCTTTGCATGCAGCGCAGCCTTTTCCGTGCGTGGCCGCGCGGGATGCGGCCGGCCGAGGCAGGAATTGTACAGACATTTTCAGCGCGTCACCCGCGCCGGCTTTGCGCCGGCGGCTTACTCGAGTCGCATGCCGAAGCGTTCGGTGCGCGGCTTCCAGTTGCCCTTGATATCGGCCGACACCAGCACCCGCTCGGCGCGGCCGATCAACAGCTTGCGCGGCACCAGCCCGATGACGCGCGAGTCGGCGCTGTTGTCGCGGTTATCGCCCAACATCAGGTATTGGTCCTTGGGGATGGTGATCGGACCGAAGTCGCGCGCGATCAGCCCGAGCTCGGGGATCAGCTGGATGCTGTGGCGCTCGCCGCCCATCGTTTCGCTGAAGCGCTGGGCCGCGACGACGCTGCCGGGGGCCAGCGGCTCCGCCGTCTCCTCGAGCAGCGCGTAGTTGGCGGCGCGGCCGTTGATGACCAGGCGCTCGTCGCGCATCTCCACCACGTCGCCGGGCAGCGCGATGACGCGCTTGATCAGGCGCGTGCCGTCCTTGGGCGAAGAGAAGGTGACCACGTCGCCGCGCGCCGGCTCGCCGAGATGGGTCAGGATCACGTCGGTCAGCGGCAGCTTGAGGTCGAAGGCCAGGCGGTTGACCAGCACCACGTCGCCTTCGAGCAGATTGGGGCGCATCGAGGCGGACGGGATCGGGTTCCAGTCGGCCACCGCGGTGCGGAAGATCCCGAACAGGAACAGGAACGCCAGGAAGCCCTTGTTAGCCCGCAGCCAGTTTTTCATGTCGCCACCCCGCGTTGTTGGAATGACTGATTTATACGCCGGGATTCTTTAGCCAGCCTTAACCCGTCGTTCCCGCGCAGGCGGGAATCCATAGCGCGCTGGCGTGCCGACGCGCTATGGGGGGAACTCATGCTGTGCATGGGTTCCCGCCTGCGCGGGAACGACACGTTAGTGGGGTTTGACGTCGTCCTTGAGCGCCGCCAGCGCCATGGTCTCGACCATCGCAGGCGCCAGCAGCTTGAGGAAGCGGCCGGCCTTGCCCTTGGCCGTCATCACCACCTCGCGCCTGCGCCCATCCATCCCGGCGATGATCAGGCGCGCACATTCCTCGACGCTCATCGCCGCGTCTTCCTTCAAGCTGCTGCTGCCGGCCTGGCCGCCCGCCGCGTCATAGCCGTGGTGCCGGATGCGGGTCGCGACCACGCCCGGATAGGCGGTGGTCACGCTCACGCCCGCGCCTTTCAGTTCGGCCCGCAGCGCCTCGAAGAAGCCGGTCATCGCGAATTTGCTGGCGCCGTAAGCGGTCCGCCCCGGCACGCCCACCAGCCCGGCCAGCGAGGACACCGCCACGATATTTCCCTTCGATGCCTTCAGATGCGGCAGCGCCGCGTGGGTGCACCACACGCTGCCCCACAGGTTGATGCGCATGAGGTCCTCGTACCAGCCGAGGTCCGTCACGTCCTCGAACAGCGCATGAGCCGACTTGCCCGCATTGTTGATCAGCGCGTCGATGCGCCCGAAGCGCGCCACGGCGGCGTCCACCAGCTCGATGCACTTGGCCTGCACCGACACGTCGGTCGGCACCACCAGCGTCTGCGCGCCGAGCGCAGTGCACTGGCCGGCCACCGCCTCGAGCATGGCCCGGTTGCGCGCGGCCAGCACCAGCGCCAGATCGGCGCCCTGCCCGGCCGCCAACTGGCGCGCGATCTCCGCGCCGATGCCGTCCGAGCCGCCGGTGACGATGACCACCCGCGTCATTTTTGCGCTTTCACGATCTGCATCGCGCTCGCAATCAGGCCGCTCATCTCGCCCAGGTTGGACGGCACGATGATCGAGTTGTTGGTCTTGGCGAGGTTGGCGAAGGCGTCCACATACTTTTCGGCGACCCGCAGGTTGACCGCGTCATGCCCGCCCGGCTCGTTGATCGCGCCGCCGATCTGGCGCAGCGCGGTGGCGCTCGCATCGGCCAGCGCCACGATGGCGGCGGCCTGGCCCTGCGCGCGGTTGATCGATGCCTGCTTCTCGCCCTCCGAGCGGGCGATCGCCGCGGCGCGCTCGCCGTCCGCGATGTTGATCTGCTCCTGCTTGCGGCCTTCGGAGGCGGCGATCAGCGCGCGCTTCTCGCGCTCGGCGGTGATCTGGGCCTGCATCGCGTGCAGGATTTCCTTGGGCGGGGTCAGGTCCTTGATCTCGTAGCGCAGCACCTTGACGCCCCAGTTGGCGGCCGATTCGTCGATCGCGTTGACGATGGTGGTGTTGATGTGGTCGCGCTCCTCGAAGGTTTTGTCGAGCTCCATCTTGCCGATCACCGAACGCAGCGTGGTCTGGGCCAGCTGGGTGATCGCGGCGATGTAGTTCGACGTGCCGTAGGACGCGCGCATCGCATCGGTGATCTGGAAGTACAGGATGCCGTCCACCTGCAGCTGGGTGTTGTCGCGCGTGATGCAGACCTGCGGCGGCACGTCGAGCGGGATCTCCTTGAGGATATGCTTGTAGGCGATGCGGTCGATGAAGGGCACCACGATGTTCAGGCCCGGCGCCAAGGTCGCATGGTATTTGCCGAGCCGCTCGACCACCCACGCGTGCTGCTGCGGCACCACGTTGATGGTCTTGAACACAAACACCAGCGCCACGATGAACAGCACCAGCGCCACACTACCGAAATTAAATTCCATGTCCGTCCTTGGTTGGTGAATATCCGCCGTCGTTCTCCCCATTGGGGAAAACGACTTCCCGCGAAGGCGGGAACCCATGCCCCGCATGGGTTCCCCCCATGCCCCGCATGGGTTCCCCCCATAGCGCGCATGCTCTGTCGGGGACTCACACGCGCTATGGGTTCCCGCCTGCGCGGGAACGACGTTAGTTGTTGGCCACGATTAGCCGGCTGCCCTGCACTTCCACAATCGTAAAACTGCCCGCTTCGGCCACCGCGCCGGGACCCAGCTCCACGTCCCACGGCGCGCCGCGGTACATCACGCGCGCCTTGCCGCCGAACCAGGCATCGACCGTGATGCGCTGGCCGATGTCGATGTTCACGTTCGGATCGCGCGCCGCCGCGCCGCCCTGCGCCTTGCGCCCGAAGCGCGAGCGGTGCAGCAGCCCGGTCGCCAGCACCCCGACCACCGCCGCGACGATGGTCTGCACCGGCGCCGCCATGCCCAGCCATGCGGCGGCGCCGCCGAAAGCCAGGCCGATGGCGATCATCAGCAGGTAGAAGGTGCCGGTAAACAGTTCGAGGATCACCACCATGCCGGCGGCCGCGAACCAGCTCATCCAGTCAGCCATACTGTCCTCCCGAGAAATTCAAAAAACAAAAATAAAAACCCCCGGTGCCCGGCCAGGGCAACGAGGGTTCCGACTACGATGGAGTGAGTGTTGATGGTTTTCTTGTCAAACAATCCGATGGCTGTAGTCTAGCGCTTTTTGGCGGAGAGTCAACTACTTCGTCTTCCCCTGCATCGCCGCCAGTTTTTGCCAGGTGTCAATCACCGAGTCCGGATTCAGCGACATCGACTCGATCCCTTGTTCCACCAGCCAAGCGGCGAAGTCGGGATGGTCCGATGGCCCCTGGCCGCAGATGCCGACGTACTTGTTCTGCGCGCGGCAGGCCTTGATCGCACGCGACAGCAGCGCTTTCACGGCCGGGTCGCGCTCGTCGAAGTCGGCCGCCAGCAGCGCCATGCCGGAATCGCGGTCCAGGCCCAGCGTCAGCTGGGTCAGGTCGTTGGAACCGATCGAGAAGCCGTCGAAGTATTCGAGGAACTCCTCGGCCAGGATCGCGTTCGACGGCACTTCGCACATCATGATCAGTTTCAGGCCATTCTCGCCGCGCTTGAGGCCATTCTTGGCCAGCAGGTTCACGACCTTCTCGGCCTGGCCCAGGGTGCGCACGAAGGGCACCATGATCTCGACGTTGGTCAGGCCCATGTCGTTACGCACCCGCTTCATGGCCGCGCACTCCATCTCGAACGACTCGGCGAAGTCCGGCGACAGGTAGCGCGCGGCGCCGCGGAAGCCCAGCATCGGGTTCTCTTCGTCCGGCTCGTAGCGCGAACCGCCGATCAGCTTCTTGTACTCGTTCGACTTGAAGTCGGACAGGCGCACGATCACCGGCTTGGGCCAGAACGCCGCCGCGATGGTGGCGATGCCCTCGGCCAGCTTGTCGATGTAGAAGGCGCGCGGCGAAGCGTGGCCGCGGGCCACCGATTCGACTGCCTTCTTCAGGTCCGCATCGATGTTCGGGTACTCGAGGATGGCCTTCGGGTGCACGCCGATGTTGTTGTTGATGATGAACTCGAGGCGGGCCAGGCCCACGCCGGCGTTCGGAATCGACTGGAAGTCGAAGGCCAGCTGCGGATTGCCGACGTTGAGCGTGATCTTCACGCCGATGTCCGGCAGTTCGCCGCGCGCCACTTCCGACACTTCGGTTTCCAGCAGGCCGTCGTAGATGCGGCCCTCGTCGCCCTCGGCGCACGACACGGTGACGAAGGTGCCGTCCTTCAGGGTCTCGGTGGCGTCGCCGCAGCCGACCACCGCCGGCACGCCCAGTTCGCGCGCGATGATCGCGGCGTGGCAGGTGCGCCCGCCGCGGTTGGTGACGATGGCGGAGGCGCGCTTCATCACCGGCTCCCAGTTCGGATCGGTCATGTCGGCCACCAGCACGTCGCCCGGCTGCACGCGTTCCATCTCGGACGGGTCCTTGATCACGCGCACCGGACCGGCGCCGATCTTCTGGCCGATCGCGCGGCCGGAAGCGAGCACGGTGCCGCTGCCTTTCAGTTTGAAGCGCTGCTGCGCATCGGTGGGTTTCTGCTGCGACTTCACGGTCTCGGGACGCGCCTGCAGGATGTACAGCTTGCCGTCGCGCCCGTCCTTGCCCCACTCGATGTCCATCGGACGGCCGTAGTGGTTCTCGATGATGACCGCGTACTTGGCCAGCTCCACCACTTCGGCGTCGTCCAGCGAGTAGCGGTTGCGCATCTCGATCGGTACGTCGACGGTCTTCACCGAACGGCCGGCCTTGGTGTCGCTGGTGAACTCCATCTTCAGCAGCTTGGAACCGATATTGCGGCGGATGACAGGCGATTTACCCTGCTGGAGCATCGGCTTGTGGACATAGAATTCGTCGGGATTGACCGCGCCCTGCACCACCGTCTCGCCCAGGCCGTAGCTGGAGGTGACGAACACCACGTCCTTGAAGCCGGACTCGGTATCGATGGTGAACATCACGCCGGCCGCGCCGAGGTCCGAGCGCACCATGCGCTGCACGCCGGCCGACAGCGCCACTTCGGCGTGGGTGAAGCCCTTGTGCACGCGGTAGGAGATCGCGCGGTCGTTGTACAGCGAGGCGAACACATGCTTCATCGCTTCGAGCACGTTGTCGATGCCGACCACGTTGAGGAAGGTCTCCTGCTGGCCGGCGAACGAGGCGTCCGGCAGGTCTTCGGCGGTGGCCGAGGAACGCACGGCGAACGACATCGCGGTGTCCGAATCGGCCACCAGCTGGGCGTAGAAAGTGCGGATTTCCGCTTCCAGGCGCGGCTGGAACGGGGTCTCGACGATCCATTGGCGGATCTCGGCGCCGGCCGCGGCCAGCGCGCGCACGTCGTCGATGTCGAGGCCTTCGAGGCGGGTCGCGATGCGGTCGCCCAGCGCGGGGCCGCCGTCGATGCCGTGGTTCAGGAAGTCGCGGAAGGCCTGGGCGGTGGTGGCGAAACCGCCGGGCACGCGCACGCCGGCGCTGGCGAGCTGGCTGATCATCTCGCCGAGGGAAGCGTTCTTGCCGCCGACGGACTCGACATCCGTCATGCGTAGTTCCTCGAACGAGGCCACATAGACCGCGTCGCGGTCGGGTTCCTTCAATGCTGCGTTGAACAAGCTGGTCATGGTAAACACCCTTACTGATGATAGAAATCTTTACGCGAGGCTCGCTGAGCGTTTTCTTGTTATTCTTGGCGCAGTGCAGCACAATTCAATCCGTTGCCCAGCATTTTACAGCCTGCGCCGGGAATTTACAGCGCACAACCTTGAAACAATCACAGCATTGCCAGTTGACCCGTAAAACTATGACTCCTGAAGCCCGTCCTCCCCTGCCGGCCGCGACCCGCACCGTGTTTTTCGTCTCCGACGGCACCGGCATCACGGCCGAGACCTTCGGCCATGCCGTGCTGAGCCAGTTCGAGATGCGCTTCCGCCAGATCCGCCTGCCCTTCATCGACACGGTCGACAAGGCCTATGACGCGGCGCGCAAGATCAACGAAGCGTTCGCCGCCGACCGCCAGCGGCCGATCGTGTTCTCGACGCTGGTCAAGCCCGATCTGTCGGCCGTGATCCGCAAGTCGACCGGCATGCATATGGACCTGATCCAGACCTTCGTGGCGCCGCTGGAGCAGGAATTCGGGGTGAAATCGACCCACACGATAGGCCGCTCGCACAATGTGGTCGACAGCGAGGAGTACAAGAACCGGATCGAAGCGATCAATTTCTCGCTGGCGCACGATGATGGCCAGTCGCACAAGAACCTGGCGGCGGCGGATGTGATTTTGGTGGGGGTATCGCGCTCGGGCAAGACGCCGACCAGCTTGTACCTGGCGATGCAGTACGGGATCAAGGCGGCCAACTATCCGCTGATCCCGGACGATTTCGAGCGCGGCAAGCTGCCGTCCTCGCTGCCGCCGTTCCGCGCCAAGATTTTCGGGCTCTCCATCACGCCGGAGCGGCTGTCCGAGATCCGCCATGAGCGGCGCGCGGGCAGCAGGTATGCGTCGATCGAAAACTGCCGCTACGAGGTCAACGAGGCCGAGCTGATGATGAAGCGCGAAGGCATTCGCTGGCTGTCCTCGACCACCAAGTCGATCGAAGAAATCGCCACCACCATCCTGCAAGAAATCAAGCCCGACCGCCGCGAGTATTAGGATATCAAACCGGGGTCAGTGCCGGCAATCGGACAAAACAAATAGGGTCAGAGTCGAATTAATTCATGCATCTCGAATTAATTCGACTCTGACCCTATTTAATGTCCGAATGTCGGCACTGACCCTGGTTTGACTTAGAAGAACTGGCGCCAGTCTTCGAGCCAGCCGGGGAAGGCCGCCGCCGTCATCGGCTTGGCGATGTGGTAGCCCTGGGCGTAGGTACAGCCCAGGCCTTGCAGGAAGTCCCAGTCCTGCTTGGTCTCGACGCCCACCGCCACCGAGGCGCGGTCCAGGCTGCGCGCCAGGCCGAGGCAGGAACTGAGCACCGTGCCCAGCGGCCGCCGCTTGGAGGCGCCGTCGACGAAGCTGCGGTCGATCTTCAACTCGGTGAACGGAATCCGCGCCAGCAGCTGCAGGTTGGAGCGCCCGGTGCCGTAGTCGTCGATCGCCAGCCCGTACCCCATCATGCGCAGCCGCACCAGCCGTTCGAGGAAGCTCGGGTCGTTGGTCAGCACCGAAGACTCGGGCATCTCGAAGGTGATGTAGTCGGGCAGCACCCGATGCCGTCCGACGCAGGCCGCGATCTGCTGCATGAAGGCCGGATGCGCAAGGGTATCGGGCGCGAGGTTGATCGAGATCGAGATCGGGATGCCCTTGTCGTGGAAGGTGCGGCAGCCCTCGACCGATTTTTCGATCATGCTCCAGTCGAGGAAGTCGATGCGGTTGTTCTGCTCGAGCGCGTCGATGAAGGCGGCCGGCCCAAGCACGCCGTGCTCCGGATGACGCCAGCGCGCAAAGGTCTCGAGCCCCTTGACCTGCCCCGTCTCGAGTTCGATCTTGGGCTGGAAAAATGGCTCGAACTGGCGCGCCTGCAGGCCGACGCCGACTTCCGAAAAGGTGAAGGTCGGTCCCTTCTTTTTCGACGAGGCGGGCGCCGGCGGCACGTAGTTTTCGAGCAGCGCTTCGAGCTTTTGCGGGTAGATCGGCTTGGCGATGGTGCCCAGCAGGTCGATGCCGTAGGCCTGGGCCATGGTCTCGACCGAGAACAGCAGGTTGCTCGACTGCTTGCCGACGATGATCACGCGCGCGCGGCACTGCTGCTGCGCGAGGGTGCGGATCAACTCGAGACCGTCCATGCCCGGCAGGTCGAGATCGATGATCGCGATGTTGACGGTCGGCGTGAACGAGTCCTGGAAACAGCGCAGCGCCGTGTGGCCGTCGGGGACTTCGGTAAGCTGGCTGGCGCCCAGCTGGCCCAGCATGTCGACCAGCGCGTGACGTTGCGCGGGGTCCGATTCGGCGATCAAAAAGTGCAAATGCGCGATATCCATCTTTACTCCACTAAGCTCCAGGTCAGAGATTAACCTCAGATCGGGCCGTCCGTCTACGCCTGATTTTGGCGTAGCTGCTCAAAAAAACACACCGCCGCGCAGGCCGCCACGTTCAGCGACTCGACTTGGCCAAGATGCGGGATCACGACCTGGTGGCTGGCCAGCGACAGCAAGTCGTCGGCCACGCCCTGCCCTTCGTGGCCCAGCAGCCAGGCCACCGGCCGGCGCAGGTCGACGTCGTACAGGCGGTCGGTGGCGTAACCGCTGGTGGCCAGCACCGGGATGCGCGCCGCGCGCACCAGCGGCGCGAGGTCGACGTTCTCGTAAATATCAAGCACGAAATGGGCGCCCATCGCCGCCCGCAGCACCTTGGGCGACCAGCAGAACGCGGTGCCGGCGCTGCAATAGACCTGCTTGAGGCCCGCCGCCGCCGCGCTGCGCAGGATCGAGCCGACGTTGCCGGGGTCTTGCAGGTTGTCCAGCAAGACCGCGTTGGCGCTCAAGGCCGAGGGCGTGGCGCGCGCCGGGGTATCGATCAGGAACATCAGGCCGACCCCGTGTTCGACCGTGCTCAGGGCGTGGTACAGCGCGTCCGGCAGCGCGGTCACGTGCGCGTGGCCGTTCTCGCATTGCGCGACGATGTCGGCCACTTCCGGCTTGGCCAGCGCGCTTTCGCTGACGATGCATTGCAGCGGCACGCCGCGCAGCTGGAGGTAGACCTGGCTCAGGTGCACGCCGTCGAGCAGGGTGCGGCCGGCCTTGCGGCGCGCCTGCGAACTGCCGGCCAGCTGCTTGAGCTCCTTGTACAGCGGGTTGTCGCGCGAGGTGACGGTCTTCATGCGGCGGCACCGAATTCGTCGTCGCCGAAGTCGAACGACAGCGCGACCGGAAGCGGCACGCCAGCGATCACCGCGCGCACCGGTGCGAACGAGCGGCGGTGCACCGGACAGGCGCCGTGCTCGCGCAGGCGTTCGAGGTGCAGCGCGGTGCCGTAGCCCTTGTGCTGGTCGAAGCAGTACTGCGGATACAGCTGGTGCAGCGCCACCAGCGCGGCGTCGCGCGCGGTCTTGGCGAGGATCGAGGCGGCCGAAATCGCGTGCACCTTGTCGTCGCCTTCGACGATCGGGTGGCAGCGAATCGCCATCACCGGGCTGCGGTTGCCGTCGATCAGGGCGATGGTCGGCACCATGCTCAGGGCTTCGACCGCGCGCCGCATCGCCAGCATGGTGGCCTGCAGGATGTTGATGCGGTCGATCTCTTCATGCGAGCATTCGGCGATGGCCCAGGCCAGCGCGTGCGCCTTGATCAGCGGCGCCAGTTCTTCGCGCCTGGCCTCGCTCAGCTTTTTGGAGTCGCGCAGGCCGTCGATCGGCCGCCGCGGGTCGAGGATCACGGCGGCCGCGAACACCGGCCCGGCCAGCGGCCCGCGCCCCGCTTCGTCGACCCCGCAGACGATGTCGTCGACGCCGAACGGCAGTGCGTTCTTGTTCAGGCCCGGGTAGAAATTGACGGCTTTTTTTCTCATGCTGGCTTCGACGAGGTGATGACGCGCATGACGGCTTCGGCGCTTTCCTGCGCGCTGTTGCGCAGCAGGCTGTGGTGCATGTCGGTGAAGCGCTGCACCAGCCGCAGGCGGCCGGGCGCGTCGTTCAGCTGGCGCCACACGGCGTCGGCCAGCGCTTGCGGGGTGGCCGCGTGCTGCAGCAGCTCGGGCACCAGGAACTCGCGCGCCAGGATGTTCGGCAGCCCGATCCACGGCTGGTAACCCATGTGGCGCATGATCTCCCACGAGGCGCGCATCACCTTGTAGGCGATCACCATCGGTTTCTTGAACAGCGCGACTTCGAGGGTCGCGGTGCCGGAGGCGACCAGCACCGCATCGGCCGCCGCGATCGCGGCATGCGACTGGCCGTCGACCAGCTCGATCGCGGCATCAAGCAGCCCGGCCTGCGCCACCAACTGCTGGAAGTAGGCGCGCTGGCGCTCGCCGGCCATCGGCACGACGAAGCGCAGCGCGGGGTCGCGCCGGGCCAGCAGCTTGACCGCTTCGACGAACGGTGCAGCGAGATATTTGAGTTCGCCCATGCGGCTGCCGGGCATCACCGTGACCACCCGCGCGGCGTCCGGCAGGCCGAGCGCGCGGCGCGCCGCGCCTTGGTCGGGCTGCAGCGGGATCATCTCGGCCAGCGGATGGCCGATGTAGGTGACCGGCACGCCGGCCTGCTGGTAGATCGCTTCCTCGAACGGGAAGATCACCAGCATGTGCGAGACCGCTTTCCTGATTTTCTTGATGCGCCCGCCGCGCCAGGCCCAGATCTGTGGGCTGACGAAGTGCACGGTCGGGATCCCGGCCTGTTTGAGCTGCATCTCGAGCCCGAGGTTGAAGCCGGGGTAGTCGGCGCCGATGAACACCGCCGGCCGCTCGGCCAGCAGGCGGTCGCGCAGCGCGTTCTGGATGCCCTTGATTTCGCGGTAGCGCGGAATGATTTCGAACAGGCCGCGCACCGTCAGCGTATCCATCGGCAGCTCGGACACGAAGCCCTGCTCGGCCATGCGCGGGCCGCCGATGCCATGGAAGCGCGCCTGCGGCAGATGCGGGCGCAGGCCGGCCAGCAGGCGCGCGGCCAGCATGTCGCCGGACACCTCGCCGGCGACCAGCGCGACCGACAGTTCAGCGGACGATGCCACGGCTGGCCACGCCCAGGAACTCGCGCATCGCGCGGATCTGCTGGGCCGCCTCGAGCGACACGCCCTCTTCCTCGGCCAGCGCGGCCTTGGCCTCTTCCAGCGTCAGGCCGGCGCGGTAGACCATCTTGTAGGCGGCGCGGATGCCGTCGATCTGGGCGCGCGAAAAGCCGCGCCGCTTCAGGCCCTCGGTATTGACGCCGCGCGCGCCGGCCGGATTGCCCGACACCAGCACGAACGGCGGCACGTCCTGGGTCAGGCTGGTGTACATGCCGATGAAGGCGTGCGCGCCGATCTTGCAGAACTGGTGCACCCCGGCGAAGCCCGACAAGATGGCCCAGTCGCCCACTTCGACGTGGCCGGCCAGCTGGGCGTTATTCGAAAAGATCGTGTTGCTGCCGACCTGGCAGTCGTGCGCCAGGTGCACATAGGCCGAGATCCAGTTGTCGTTGCCGAGGCGCGTGACGCCGGCGTCCTGCACGGTGCCGGTGTTGAAGGTGCAAAATTCGCGGATCGTGTTGCGATCGCCGACTTCGAGCCGGGTCGGCTCGCCGTCCCACTTCTTGTCTTGCGGCGCGGCGCCGATCGAGGAGAACTGGAAGAACTTGTTGTCCTTGCCGATCGTCGTGTGGCCTTCGATCACCACGTGCGGGCCGACCACGGTGCCGGCGCCGATGCGCACGTGCGGGCCGATGATCGAGTACGGCCCGATCTCGACCGAGCCGTCCAGTTCGGCCCCGGGGTCGACGATGGCGCTGGGATGGATACTCGCCATTACTGCCCCGCTGGTTGGCTCGCGTCGCTGGCGCTGCGGATGGTGCACATCAGTTCGGCCTCGACCGCGACCTTGCCGTCCACGCTGCCGACCGCCTTGTACTTCCAGATGCCGCGCGAGACGCGCAGGATCTCGACGTCCATCTTGAGCTGGTCGCCCGGCTCCACCGGGCGCTTGAAGCGCGCATTGTCGATGCCGACGAAGTACACCACCGAGTTCTCGTCCGGCTTGATGTCCATGGTCAGGAACGACAGGATGGCGGCGGTCTGCGCCATCGCTTCGATCATCAGCACGCCCGGCATCACCGGCTTGTGCGGGAAGTGGCCGTTGAAGAATTCTTCGTTGACGGTGACGTTCTTGATCGCGCTGATGGTCTTGCCCGACTCCCAGGTCAGCACGCGGTCCACCAGCAGCAGCGGATAGCGGTGCGGCAGGTACTGCTTGATCTGCTGGATGTCGAGGGTCTTGTTTTCGGTAGTGGTCATTTTGGTTCTGTAAGCGTTTTAATTGTTTTTTCCAGCGCGCGGATTTTATCCCGCATGGCCGCCAGATTGCGGACGATCGCCGCACTTTTCTCCCACTCGGCGTTCTTCGCCAGCGGATAAAAACCGGTGTACTGCCCTGCTTCGAGGATCGAGCGCGACACCATGCTGCCCGACGAAATGTGCACGTTGTCGGCGATCGTCAGGTGCCCGAGCACCATGGCGGCGCCGCCGAAGGTGCAGTGCTTGCCGATCGTCGCGCTGCCGGCCACGCCGACGCAGCCGGCCATCGCGGTGTGCGCGCCGATGCGGCAGTTGTGGCCGATCTGGATCTGGTTGTCCAGCTTGACGCCGTCTTCGATCACGGTGTCGGCCAGCGCGCCGCGGTCGATGGTGGTGTTGGCGCCGATGTCGACGTCGTCGCCGATCACCACCCGCCCGGTCTGCGGGATCTTGATGTAGACCCCGCCCTCGCTGGCGAAGCCGAAACCGTCGGTGCCGATCACCGCGCCCGAATGCACGATGCCGCGCGCGCCGATCACGCAGCGCGCGTGGAAGGTCGCATTCGCGAACAGCCGGGTGCCCTCGCCGATCACCGCCTCGCGGCCGACGAAGCAGCCGGCGCCGATCACCGCGCCGGCGCCGATCAGCGCGCCGTGTTCGATCGTCGCATGCGGCCCGACGTGGGCGCCGGGGTCGACCAGCGCGCCCGGCGCCACGCTGGCGCTGGGGTCGATGCCGGGGGCCGCGACGATCTCGCCCTGCGCCGCGAAATACTGGGCCGCGCGCGCGAAGTAGGCATACGGGTTGGGGGTGACGATGCGCGCGCCGCCGAAGCTGGCCGCGAGCATGGCGTCGTCGGCGGCCGACAGGATCAGCGCCGCGGCCTTGCTGTGCGCGGCCTGGGCGCGCAGTTTGCTATTGCTTAGAAAGCTGATGTGCGAAACGCCGGCGTCGGCCAGTGGGGCGATCCCGCTCACTTCGAGGTTCGCGTCGCCCACCAGTTGTCCTCCCAAGCGTTCGACCAATTCACCTAGTCGAGTGCCCATCCTGGTCTTCCGTGTCTGTTTATTTGTCGAGCTGTTTGAGGATCTTGTCGGTCAAATCGACGCGCGGGCTGACCCACACGGATTCCTGCAGGACGACATCGAGATGCTCCTGCTCGGCGATCTGTTCGATCAGCTTGTAGGCCTTCTGCGCGATGATCGAGCGCTCTTCGTTCTTACGCTGCATCAGGTCTTCGCGGAACTCGCGTTCGGTGCGCTGCAAGTCCTTTTCGACGTCGAGCAGTTCGCGCACGCGCTTGGTGCGCTCGGCCTCGGACAGGTTCGCGCTCTCGTTGTCGAACTTGTCGGTCAGCGCCTTGTAGCGCGCGGCCATGTCGAGCCTGACCTTCTGGCGCTTCGAGAATTCCGCTTCGATCTTGGCGTCGGCCGCTTTCGCGAGCTTCGATTCGGTGTACAGGCGCTCGGTGAAGACGAAGCCGATCCGGCTCGGCGCGTTCGGCGCCGGCGCCGGTGTCTGCGCCAGCGCCGGCCCGCTTGCGCACAAGGCCAGCAACAACAGGCTTCCGGTCAGCGAGGCAGTCATAGTTTTCAACATAAATCTCCGCAATCTGGTAGCTGTGGGATCAGAAACCGGTCCCCATCTGGAACTGGAAGCGTTCGAGGCGGTCGCCCGGCTTCGCGTTCAGGGGCTTAGCATAACTCAACTTGAGCGGACCGACCGGGGAAATCCAGCTCACGCCCAGGCCGGTCGAGTAGCGCAGCTCGGAAGCGCGCATCTTCTGGCCTTCCTGGTAGACCTGGCCGCCGTCGAGGAAGGTGAACCAGCGCAGGCTGCGATCCGGGCCGCCGCCGGGGAACGGCATCTGCAGTTCCGCGTTGCCGATCAGGCGCGAGGCGCCGCCCAGCGCGTCGCCGACGCTGTCGACGATACCGAGCGAGGAGCTGAGGTAGCCGCGCACCGAACCGATGCCGCCGCCGTAGAAGTTCTTGAAGACCGGGTAGGCGGTGCCGCCCAGGCCGTGGCCGTAATCGACCTCGCCTTTCAGCGCGAGCGTGACCACGCGGGTCAGCGGACGATACCACTGCTGTTCGTACACCGCGCGGTAGTACTTCGAGTTGCCGACCAGGTCGAGCTCGAGGTTGGCGCGCTGGTAGCGGCCGACGGTCGGGGTGACCGCGCTGTCGCGGCTGTCGCGCTGCCAGGCCGCGGTCAGCGGCAAGGCGGTGGTGGTGGCGCTGCCGATCCCGCTCGGATCGCCGAACTGCTTGACGTAGTCCTGGAAGCGCTGCGGGCTGGTGGCGTCGGTTTCGATCGTGGTGCGCTCGACGCCGATCCCGAAGAACACGGTGTCGACTTCCGAGAACGGCACGCCGTAGCTAATCCGCCCGCCGGTCTGCTTGACCGTGTAGCTGCCGATGTTGAGCGCGGGCGGACGCGTGGTGCGCAGGTAGACCTCGAACGCGCGCGAAATGCCGTCGTCCGTGAAGTAGGGATTGGTCTGCGAGAACGCGATGGTGCGGCTATAGCGGCTGGTATTGAGCTCGATGCCGACGGTGTTGCCGCTGCCGCCGAAGTTGGCCTGCTGGATCGAGGTGGTGAAGGTGAACTTCTCGGCCTGCGAGAAGGCGCCGCCGATCATGAAGTTACCGGTCGGTTTTTCGACCACGGTCAGGTTGACGTCGACCTGGTCGGACGTGCCCTGGGTCTCCGGCGTATCGATCGTCACCTCCTTGAAGTAGCCGAGGCGGTCGACGCGGTCGCGCGAGAGCTTGATCTTGTTGCCGTCGTACCAGGACGATTCGAACTGGCGGAATTCGCGCCGGATCACTTCGTCGCGGGTGGTGGTGTTGCCGGCGATGTTCATGTGGCGCACGTAGGCGCGCTTGCCCGGATCGATGAAGAAGGTGAACGCCACCTCGCGCTTGGCGCGGTCGATCTCGGGGTTGGCGTTGACGTTGGCGAAAGCGTAGCCGAAGGTACCGAGGCGGTCGGAAATGCGCTTGTTGCTCGCGGTGAGCAGCTCGCCCGAGTAGGTCGAGCCCTTGTGCAGCAGGAGCAGTTGTTTGAGCTCTTCCTCGCGGCCGAACATCTCGCCTTCCAGCTTGACGTCCGAGACCGTGTACTTCTCGCCCTCGGTGATGTTGATGGTCAGGTAGATGTCCTTCTTGTCGGGCGTGATCGAGACCTGGGTCGATTCGATGTTCGCTTCCAGGTAGCCGCGGTTCAGGTAGAACGACTTGAGGGTCTCGATGTCGCCGGTCAGCTTGGTCTTCGAGTACTGGTCGGCCTTCGAGTACCAGGTGAACCAGCCGCTGGTGTTCAGCTGCATCAGCTCGCGCAGTTCCTTGTCCGAGAAGATCTTGTTGCCGACGATGTTGATCTGCTTGATGCGCGCGATCTCGCCCTCGTCCACGTTGAACATCACGGTCACGCGGTTACGCTCGATCGGCGTCACGGTGGTGGTGATCTTCACGCCATACAGGCCGTGCGACAGGTACTGGCGCTTGAGTTCCTGCTCGGCGCGGTCGACCGAGGCCTTGTCGAAGATCTTGGTCTCGCCGACGCCGATTTCCTTGAGCGCCTTGACCAGCACGTCCTTTTCGAATTCCTTGGTGCCGGTGAAGTCGACGGTGGAGATCGCGGGCCGCTCTTCGACCAGCACCACCAGCACGCCGTTGTCCTCTTCCAGCCGCACGTCCTTGAAGAAGCCGGTCGCGTACAGCGCCTTGATCGCCGCGATGCTCTTCTCGTCGTCGAAGGTCTCGCCGACCCGCACCGGCAGGTAGGTAAACACGGTGCCGGCCTCGGTGCGCTGGATCCCTTCGATCCGGATGTCCTTGACCACGAATGGAGCGACTGCGAACGCGGGGCCGGCGCAGACGGCCAGTACGGCGGCGCCAATCAAACTGCGGCGAAAGTAAGGCAAGGCAAAACGGTCAGAATGTAATTTCATTGGCTAAATCAATGGGTCGATCATTGGACAACATACATACTCGGGGATGCGGGGGGCTCGCCTTACAAGAGCCGCACGACGTCGTTGAAGACGGCTAGCGCCATCAGCATGACCAACAGGCCAAGGCCGGCGCGCTGCGCAAATTCACCTATCCGCTCGGGCAAGGGGCGCCCGGTCAAAACTTCCAGCGAATAATACAGCAAAAGACCACCGTCCAGAACCGGAATTGGTAACAGATTCATCACGCCCAGACTGATGCTGATCGAGGCCACGAAGCTCAGGAACACGATCGCGCCCAGCCGCGCGGTCTGGCCGGCGTAGTCGGCGATGGTGATCGGACCGGTCACGTTCTTCCACGAGGCCTGGCCGGTGATCATCTTGCCGATGAATTTGAGCTGGAACGCGCCCAGCTCCCAGGTCTTGCGCACCGCGCGCGCCAGCGCGCCGAGCGGGCCGTAGGCCACCGTCACCATCTCGCGCCCCAGCGCCGGGCGCACCTTGAGCACGCCGACCTTGCCGCTGGGGTCGAGCTCGGGCGTGACCGCCAGCGTGAATTGCGCGCCGTCGCGCAGCCCCGTGACCGACAGCGCACGCCCGCCGGACGGGCGGATCGCGTCGATCAGGGCCATGCCGTCGGCGATCGGCTTGCCGTCGATCGCGATAATCAGGTCGCCCGCCCGCAGGCCGGCGCGCTCGCCGGCGCCGCCCGGCATCACCTCTTCGAGCACCGGCTTGGGCAGCCAGGCGCCCATCCCGAGCCGGGTCAGCACGTCGCTTTCGAGATCGAGGCCGCTCATGGCGCCGGCCGGCAGCACCGCGCCGAAGCTGCCGCCGCTCGGGCGCCGCACCTCGAGCCGCGCTTCGCGCTGGTCGACCACCGCGTGCATGATCTCCCAGCGCAGGTCGGACCAGCTCTCGACCGGCGTGCCGTCGACCGCGATGACGCGGTCGCCCGGACGCAGGCCGGCCTGGTAGGCGGCGGTGTCGGGGGCCATCGCGCGCAGGCGGGTGCCGGCGTCCTCCAGGCCGTGCATGTACAAGCCGGCGAACACCAGGATCGCAAGCACGAAGTTGGCCAGCGGGCCGGCCGCCACGATCGCGATCCGGCGCCATACGCTCTGGCGCGTGAATTCGCGTTGCAGGTCGGCCGCGCCGATGGCCGGGGCCTGCTCGTCGCGGCTGTCGAGCATCTTGACGTAGCCGCCCAGCGGCAGCACCGACACCGCCCACTCGGTCTGGTCCTTGCCGAAACGGCGCGACCACACCACCTTGCCCATGCCGAGCGAGAAGCGCAGCACCTTCACGCCGCACAGGCGCGCCACCGTGTAGTGACCGAGTTCGTGGAAGATGATCAGCGGTCCCAGCGCGAGCAGGAAGGCCAGCACGGTCTGGATGAAGTTCATCGCACGATCCCGCCCACGATCGCTTCCGCCGCGCGCCGCGCGCGCGCATCCTGGGCCATCACGGCCTCGATGCTGGCGGCCGGGCCGTGTTCGTTCTCGTGCATCACGCGCGCGATCACGCGGTCGATGTCGCGAAAGCCGATGCGCGCCTCGAGGAAGGCCTGCACCGCGACCTCGTTGGCGGCGTTCAGCAGCGCCGGCGAGGTGCCGCCCGCCTCCAGCGCCTCGAAGGCCAGCGCCAGGCAGGGGAAGCGGCGCAGGTCGGGCCGCTCGAACTGCAGGGTGCCGATGGCGGTCAGGTCGAGCTGCGCGACGCCCGATTCGATCCGCTCGGGGAACGCCAGCGCATTGGCGATCGGGGTGCGCATGTCGGGGTTGCCGAGTTGGGCGATGACCGAGCCGTCCACATACGAGACCATCGAGTGGATCACGCTTTGCGGATGGATCACCACCTCGATCTGCGACGCCGGCGCGCCGAACAGCCAGTGCGCCTCGATCACTTCGAGGCCCTTGTTCATCATGGTGGCCGAATCGACCGAGATCTTGCGGCCCATGACCCAGTTCGGGTGCTTGCAGGCCTGCTCGGGCGTCACGTCCTCCAGGGTCTCGACCGCGCGCGCGAGGAAGGGGCCGCCGGACGCGGTCAGCAGGATCTTGGCCACCCCGGCGCCGGACGGCGAACGCGCGTAGGACGCGGGCAGCGACTGGAAGATCGCATTGTGTTCGCTGTCGATCGGCAGCAGCGTGGCGCCGTGCTCGCGCACCGCGTCCATGAACAGCTGGCCGGACATCACCAGCGCTTCCTTGTTCGCCAGCAGGATCTTCTTGCCGGCGCGCGCCGCGGCCAGCGCCGGCGCCAGGCCGGCCGCGCCGACGATGGCGGCCATCACGGTGTCGGTGTCGGCGCTGGAAGCGACCGCGCACAGCGCGGCCTCGCCGTAGTCGACCTCGATGCGCAGGTCCTTGGCGCGCAGCAGCGCGCGCAGGCGCTGCGCCGCGTCGGCCGTGCCGACCACCGCGCATGCGGGGCGGAACCGTTCGCACTGGGCGGCCAGTTCCTCGACCCGGTGCTGCGCGGTCAGCGCATGGACCTGGTATTTATCGGGATGGCGCGCCAGCACATCGAGCGTGGACACGCCGATGGAGCCGGTAGCGCCAAGGATGGTGATGCGTTGCATAGGGCGCTCCTTTAGAGCCAGGCGTCGATCAACGCCGCCAGCGGCAGTACCGGGATCAGGGCGTCGATCCGGTCCAGCACCCCGCCATGGCCGGGCAGCAGCGCGCTGCTGTCCTTGACGCCGGCGCGGCGCTTGAGCTGCGATTCGAACAAGTCGCCGACCACGCTGGCGGCGGCGATGAGGACCAGCACCACCGCCGTGGCGGCGCTGCCGAAGGCGGCGTACAGGCGCAGCACGAAGGTGTCGGCCAGCGCCTCGCGCCCGAATACGATGGCCAGCGCGGACAGCAGCAGCACCGCGACGGCGCCGCCGAGCGCGCCTTCCCACGATTTGCCGGGCGAGATGGACGGCGCCAGCTTGCGCTTGCCGAAGGCCTTGCCGGCGAAGTAGGCGCCGATGTCGGCGATCCAGACCAGCGCCATCACCGACAGCAGGTAGAGCGGCGAGTGGAAGTACAGCGCGGCGATCGCGATGAAGCAGCCGACGATGGCGATCGCGTAGGTCACGCCGAGCATCGCGCTGGAGGCGCTGCCCAGCTCCGGCAGGCCGAGCTTGAGCGAGGGCGCCAGCCGCAGCAGCCAGATCAACACGCTGATGGCGAACCAGAAGATCGTGATGTGCTGGCCGGCCACGAACACGCTGTAGGCGAAGGCCGCGGTCCAGAACGCGGCGATCAGCGCGGCGCGCCCCGGATTCGGGTTGAACAGGCGGAAGCTCTCCCACACCGCGGCGGCGAAGAACACGGTGGCGACGATGGCGAAGGCGGTCTGGTTGTTCGCGTACAGCACCGGCAGCAGGATCGCCAGCAGGACAAGCGCGGTGATGACGCGGGTCTTGAGCATCAGCTCTTCTTCCCGGCCAGTTGGTCGCCGGTGCGGCCGAAGCGCCGCTCGCGGCTTTGGTAGGAGGCGATCGCCGCGTCCAGCGACTCGATGGTGAAATCGGGCCAGAAGGTGTCGGTGAAGTACAGCTCGGAGTACGCCAGTTGCCACAGCAGGAAGTGGGAGATGCGCTCTTCGCCGCCGGTGCGGATGAACAGGTCGGGCTCGGGCGCGTAGGCCATCGCCAGGTGCTCGGCCAGCTGCTCTTCGGTGAATGCGGTGACGCCCGGATGGGCCGCGATCATCTTGCCGGTGGCCTGCATGATGTCCCAGCGGCCGCCGTAGTTGGCGCACACCGTCACGGTCAGGCGCTTGTTGTTGGCGGTGCGGCGCTCGGCGCTGGCGATCATTTCCTGCAGCTTGGGGTCGAAGCGCGTGAGGTCACCCACCACCTTGAGGCGGATGTCGTTGGCGTGCATCTTCGAGACTTCGCGCTCGAGCGCGGTGACGAACAGGCGCATCAGCAGCGAGACTTCCTCGGCCGGGCGGCGCCCGTTTTCGGACGAGAAGG
>Ga0193702_1000227_pt1 | contig 22739 bp, 9 predicted proteins | sample U3a1metaG_FD_143060 | JGI IMG/M metagenome (GOLD analysis project Ga0193702, IMG submission 143060) | Soil microbial communities from a riparian zone of the East river system, Colorado, United States - U3a1 | ecosystem: Environmental > Terrestrial > Soil > Riparian zone | place: USA: East River... | reverse complement strand
AACCGGCGGTCAATATCGGCCGGGAGGAAAGCTACCCGTCCTTTTGCTTTTGTATTGATGATCAAGCCCGGTATATCCGTTTTGGGTTGGCGCATCCACGCAGTCTCAGGCGGATAAGTAGGGAACTCGGGAATAAATGTCAGCAGCACCTCCGCGCCCGGGGCGGTACGCAAAGGTTCAAGCCGGCCACCAAAGGGCAAAATATCTGTTTCTTCAAAACCGCGCAGCACGGGGTGTCTTGTGCCTTTAACTATAGGTTCGGTTCCGGTTTGGGGGCCATCTACCCCGCGCCGTAATTCGGGCGTTAGTCTAAAATAAGTATGAATACTGCCTGTAGGTGTACCGGGGCGATGTTGTATTACATGCGCGCCAAACAGGTCGCCCAGCGCATAATCCGCTTTGGCATTGCCAAATTCATCATACAAACTGCTTTCGCCCGTAGCTATTAGTCCGCCGCCATTTTGAACAAATTTGCGTACGCCGGCTATTTGCGCTTCGGTCATAGCGCCAAAATTAGGCAGTATCAATGCCGAAAGTTGTGAAGCATCCCGTTCAACATGATCGGCATGGACGGGTATATAAGGTATCCGGGCTTTTATCAACGCTTCCATTATGCCCCTCCAGGGCATATCAACCAGTTGGGCGGCATTGTCGCGCCCGTAAAAATCGGTGTTTTGCTGGGACCATACTACCCCAACCGTAGCCACAGGTTTACGGTTGATGAGATAGGCTTCGTTAATTTTATGCCAGCGCATAACAGGTACAGCGGTATGGTAGGCACGGCGGTCCTCATGATAGGCCGATACATGGTGCCACCAGGGTTGAATACCGCCTGCAATACCCGCTATCATCCACATACGGGCCTCGGGCGCAGATTTGGCCGATAGCCTGAACTGCGGGCTACCATGCTGGTACATAGCCATGCTTTCGGGGATCAGTTTATCCCAGCCCAGCATGCCGTGCAAAAATTTACCAATATCGCTGTTATGTTCAAACCCGCTGGCATCGCTCCGGCTTTGATCGTCTATCATCATTATATCGGCGCGGCTGCAAATGCCTGCATAATCTCTAAAACTATTGCTTTGGCTGCTAATGGATCCACTATTCATGCCCGACCATGTACAATGCGGGCCACCCGCGGTTTTGGTTACCTTATTGTTCATGTCCCAAAGCTCCAGCCGGCGGTCATAGTTCCAGCGTATCCATTGCTGATAGGTTTTATCGTCCCAATTTTTAACCGTCGGGATATCTTTTCCGCTTAACGCCCTAAAACTTTTCTTGCAATTTTCGCAATAGCAGGGCGTGCTTCGCTCCAGGCCGCTCCAGCTATTATCAGTAAATCCTTCGGGGTGATAAAGTTCAATTATTTCGCGAAGAATGGCTGGAATGTGTTCGTTATAATAAGGCCCGTTTACACAGGTAACATACAAGTCGTTAGCGCGATGGGGCCTGCCATTTACATCAACTGCAAACCAATCGGGATGGGCCTTATAAAATTCCTCGCTTGCCCGGTTTGAATCCATACGCGCAAAAACAGCCAGGCCATCTTCGTGGGCTGCGCGGCATAGTTCGCCAAAAAGGTCGCGCCCGTTCAAAAATTGTGAAGGTTTATGTAAAGGCACTTTACTGGGATAATAGGATACAATGCCCCCGGCGTTAATAATTACCCCACCAATGTTGGTACGTTTCCACTGCTTACGCCACCAGGCAATATCATATCGCTGTGGATCTGGTTCTGTAATATTGGTTTGCCCCCAGCGGGTAACTTTCCTGTACCAGGGGACATCTTCTGCGGATATGGGTATAGCAGCATCGGCCGGATTGGCGGCAGCAAATGTAACCAGGTCGGCGGCTGCTAATGTGGCGGTAACTGTAGCCATCTTCTTTAAAAAAGACCGGCGGTTATCATCACCGCCAAATTGGGGATCGCTCATAATTGTTTATGTGGGTTATTGGAATGACTAAGTTAATGATGTATTTGTTTTTTATATAGCCCATACCCTGATTTGACAGCAATATCCTTTAATGATGAAGGGATAATCGTTTGATTATCCCTTCATCGTTAGTAGTCATTTTTTTAATTTAAGCTGACGGTTCGCATATCCCTGCTGGCAACTGTTTCAGGCTGTATTTCTATTTTATCAGGACGGTTACCATATTGATCATAGATCACGATTGTATTTTCGCCATCCTTTAACCATACCTCGGGTATATACAAGCTCTTAATTGGCACCCTTTCCGGGTATCCACCCAAATTGTGACCATTAACAAACACAAAACCATGGCTTAAACCATCAAAAGTGACGCGCCACATGGCGTGTTTTTGTGCCGAACCTTTATTAATGGTAAATGTGTTTTTGAAGAAGTAAGGGCGGTCAAATTGTTCTGCCGATGTCATTGGTGCCCATCCTTTGGCCAGGCTCATATCGCCGGGGCCACCTTTCATGCGCCAGCCCGTTACAGGCAGGTCATCGCGGTAGATGATCTCTACAGGCCTGCTAAGGCCTGCGGCAACAGCGTTACGGTTATTGTTACCACCGCCGCCTGCGCGGGTCTCTGCTAAAACGGTAACTATAACAGGGCCATTCGGAGTACCGGTATAAGGCACGATTAAAGGTTTGTTTCGTTGCGCTTGACGGGCAACTTCTTTGCCATTTATAAGTACAATACCTTTTTCGGCAATGCCCCTAAAGGTAAAGGACGAAGGTACACGGTCTGTTACCGGCACTTGCGCCTGGTACCATACGTACCCACGTTTTTGATCGGAACCTCTTACGCCAATTTGGTATGGCGCGGCTGCATCAAACGCAGGTATTACCAGCGGGTCATTTTCTTTATAGTTTTCGGCAGCTACCATTTTCCAGTTATCGACAAGCGATGTCGGCCCGCGATGCAGGATAACATCACCGGCAATACCTTTTATATCCATATCCTGCAGGTTGCCAATAAAATTATATAGCTTATCCCTTCCATCATGAACGGCGTATATGGTCATTTGGTGATTGCCTGCTGTTAAATCAAATTGCAGATCGGTCAATGCACCATTTACAACGCGCTTATCATCTATAAATACAATAAAGCGGCCGCCGCCTTTAGCTATATTTAGCTTATATGATCCGGGAGTTTTTACGTTGATATTTGTGCGGTACCAGGCATTGGCGGTAATATCATCATCCGCGCCAATCTCTAATGCCTTTTCGCTTTTTTTCCAGCCGCTATCGTCAAAATTAACTACAGTTGCTACTGAAGCAGTTTTAGCCTGCCATGCTGCCGTAAATTTGGCTTGCGGAGTGGCATCAACGGTTGCTTTTGCAGCACCGGTCATTTTGCTATAACCATCTGCATACAACCAGGTTGGATAGATTTCCTTTTGCTCCCAAAAATGTTCTGTGTTCAATTTAACCTTTCCGCTGGCATCGGTGTTTGCTTCGGCAACGTATTCCGGCCCGGTAACCACGTAGTTTTTGGTTTTATCGTCAACAAACCAGGTACGATCAGCCAGCGCCGTATTTACGGCCAATATTCTTACTGTTTTAGTACCAACTTTAAAAGAATAAACCAAAGGCTGGTTTGCGTCAAAATCCGTATGTATCAACAGGTTGTTTCCTGTAACGGTGAATGGTTTTGACCCGGCAACCTTAACAGGTTTGGTTTTAGCAGATAACTGTATATCAGCAGGCGAACCGGTTGGACCATACACTACCATCGTAGTGGTATTGCCTTGCTGACTTATACCTAATACGCGCGTTAATGCCCAGTTAAGGGTAACACCATCAGTCAGTTTAAAATTATGTACAATTGGTAATATCTCTCCCGCACCTAAAGTAAGTTTGGTGCTAATACCATCAGCCGACAACGGAAGATCTACGCTGCCAACATTTTTATGATCGAAGAAAGCAATATCGCCGCTTTCGCTATGCCTTGCGGTAACTACAATAGCGGTATCGTTAGCCATGCTTTTATAAGTATCGCTGTTAACGCTGTTCTCCAATATTTCCTGAAAGCCTCTTGCAAACAGGGCATTACGTTTAAATTGGTAATATATCGGGCGTAAGTCGCCGGTTTGGCCTACAGCCGCACCGTAATCGTACGAAGCAGCATCTTCGTGACTATTGCTATAGTCGAAATTGGTACCGCCATGAGCCATGTAATAATTATAGCCATTACCGCCGTGCGCAATAATTTTCCAGGTGCGGCGGCCGTAGGTATCGGCATCTTTTTGGGTTGATCCGTACAAGTTATACCATACGCTCCAAAACTCCGTGGTAAACCATGGGTTAGGCCTGTTGGGTTCGTCTAAAGAAAGTTTCCTGGTTCCTGCCGGGTCATTACCGTGGTTAAGCCCGCTAAAGAAATAAGGTACTTTTATACCCATAGCCAAAGCCTTATCCTGCAAATGCTTAAAATAATCGTTCGGGATATTGGTGCCCCATGCTGCCGGGTGCTCGTTCTCTAACTGAACCAACACTACAGAACCACCTTTATTAACCTGGTTGTTGCTGATGATAGGTAATAGCTTATCAAAAAACCGATCCATGTATTTTTCAAACTCGGCATTTGGCGAGCGCACGATCATATTGTCTTTAAAGCGTAGCCAAATAGGGTAACCGCCGCTATCCCATTCGGCGCAGTAATACGGCCCCACCCGTGGAATGGCATACATGCCCAAACTCTTTACCTCTTTTAAAAACGCATCCAGGTCATGGTCGCCGCTGAAGTCGAACTGTCCTTCATGTGGTTCATGAAAATTCCAAAAGGTATAAATCTCGATACAATTAAAACCATCGCGTTTTAACCGAAGCAACCTGTCGTGCCATAACTGGTGGGGTATACGGGCGTATTCCATACCTGCCGATACCAGGAATGTACGCTTCCCGTTTATTATAAAACCTTTGGCATCATAATCAACGCTTTTTTTTGCTTCTGGCGCGGCAGGGAACATAAAATCATTCACCTGGGCCAGTGCCGGCTGTGTGGCTGCAATACCGGTTATAGCAAGCATGGTGCACATACTTAGCTTTACTGCCAGGCCTGCTTTTTTTATAAAATTCATCGCAATATTGGTTTATTTAAGTTTAATGGTTGATTTGTATTTTGTTATTTGGCCGCGTTTTTTTGGTATACTCTTACATAATCCACCTCGAACTTACGTGGAAAAGTAGTTGCCGATGCATCGCCGCCATTATCGCCGCCTAAAGCAAGGTTAAGTAATATATATTCGGGTTGTTTAAACGGATTATAGTTCGAACCATCCTGGTTAACCAGCTTATCCAACGTAACCTTGTTTAGCAATTGGTCATCGCAATAAAGGCTTATGGCATTCTCGTCCCAATCCATACGCCATGTATGGAATTTTTCGCTCCAGGCCTTGCCCCCTAAACTATCTACCGGTTTGGTATTGCTATACCATTTTGCTTTTGACGGCGCAGTGCCACCACAGGCAATATTTGCCAATAGCTTGTTACGGTAGTATTCCATAATATCAATCTCGCCGTTAAATGGCCATGGATGGCTAACACCCAAAGTCCAAAAAGCAGGCCATAAGCCGCCATCTACATCAATCCGTCCGCGCATTACAAAACGGCCGTATTGAAAGGTTTTCAGCCCGCGTGTGTTCATGCTGGTTGAAGAGTATTCAATAAATTCACGGTTGTTTTTCCAGTTGGTGCTGCCTGCTGTATAGGTAGGGTTTGGTATATGTTCTTTTTTAACTTCGATAGTTAAAATACCATTATGGCAAACCGCGTTTTGCGGCTGGTACCACTGCAATTCATGGTTACGCACAAAACCCTTTTCGTACCGCCAGTTGGTGGTATCGGGCGCGCCCTCGTTATTAAATTCATCGGCCCAAACTAATTTGTAGCCGTCGGCTGTTTCACTTTGCAATTTTTGGCAATTTGCTGCCATTGGCAGGCAAAAGCCCAGCACCAGGATATTAACTAAAAACTTTTTCATAGCGTTTTAATTTACTTTTTATGATTATTGAAGTTGATCCAAAACCGGCTTTCCTATTGCCGACAATTTTGTTTGCCCCGGTTTAAGCAATTCCAAAACCTCAATTTCGTTATTGCCTTTTTTCAACCATTCGGCAGGTAGGTACAATGTTTGCTGCGGCCCAATACTCCAGTACCGGCCTAAATTATGCCCGTTAACCCAAACAACGCCTTTACCCCAATTACGCATATCCAAATACGTATCTGCAACCGTTGTCAGGTTAAATGTGCCTTTTTTAATAATTGGCGTATTGTCTTTGGTTGCGGTTGTTTGGTATTTGATCTTACTCAGATCTGTGAACGGCAAACTGAACATGTTCCAATTGGTTAGTTCTGTATGGTTCAATAACACTTTTTCGGTAATTCCCTTTTTATTCTGCAACAGGTATTTGCCAAAATTAACTCGGCCCATATTCTCTACCAATATATCCAGCGTTACTTTTCCGGCAGGTAAATTTACCATCAGGCTGTCTTGATTCAGACGGCGGTCAAGCGTGCCCACGGTTTGGCCGTTCACCATCACGATGGCGTAATCCCTAAGCTCTTTTAATTTAAGCATACCGCTTTTAGCATTTTGTAAAGAGGTGCGGTATAGTACAAAACCATAATCCTGGTTCAAGTCCTCGAAAGTAAGCGGCTTTGCACTGCTTTTAGGCAATGGCAGATTATTGGCCAATGCGGCTGTTTGAGTAAGCGAAATGGCCGGTATCCGCATGGTCGGCTTTGGTGCAGGCACGGGTGGCAGGTGCTCGCCGGGCTTTAGCCGCTTTTCTATCACTTTTCTAAAGTCCATGAACTTTGGTGTGGCGTTACCTGCTTCATCCAGCGGGGCATCATAATCGTAGCTGCTTATCTGCGGCTCATAAGGCGAGGTATCTTTATAATTTGCGCCGTTCATAAATCCGCGTGTCGTGCCGCCATGAAACATATACATATTGATAGAGATACCCGCCGACAGGACAGAATCTAACCCAGGCACATATTTTGCCGAGGGTACGGTATGATGCTCAGTTCCCCACCAGTCAAACCAAGCTGGATACCATTCGGCCAAATAATAAGGGCCTTTCCCGTCATGATTATTATTGATAATTTTTTTGATCCTTGTTGGGTCATCTATGCCATTTACTGCGGGCAAAAGACCGGGCAGATGCCCGTTTTTAACATCAGAGGCCGGATCGCAGGTATAAAGAAGGCCATCAAATCCGGCTTCTTTAAATAGCTTTTGATTAAGCGCCAGGTAATCTTTATCGGCGCCGTACGAGCCGTATTCGTTCTCTATCTGTACCATTAAAATATTGCCGCCGTGGTTAATTTGCAGGGGCGCAAGTTGTTTGCCAACTTCATTGATGTACTTACGGTATTCGGCTATGTATTTTTGTTCGGTACTGCGTACAATAAGGCCTTTTTCATTTTGTAACCAGTAAGGGTACCCACCAAATTCCCATTCGGCACATACATAAGGGCTGGGGCGCAATATCACCCATAAGCCTTCTTCTTTTGCTGTTTTAACAAATTCGGCAACATCATTATTACCGGTAAAGTCAAAATGGTCTTTTTGCGGTTCGTGCAGGTTCCAGAACACATAGGTGCCAATGGTGTTTAATCCCATAGCTTTTGCCATCTTCATACGGGCGCGCCAGGCTTCGCGGGGCACGCGCGGGTAATGCATTTCGCCGGATATCATCTGGAACGGTTTGCCATCCAGCACAAACGAATTATCGCTCATCGTAAAAGTGTGCTTCGCGGTTTGTGCAAAACCTGTATAGCCGGCTATTAAAAATAACGTGGAAAAAAGTATGGTGTAGTATTTATTCATGAATAATAGTTATTGTTTCAATGCTTCCGCATCTTTTTGTTTATAATATTTTTGAAGTACATAAAAGGCTTTCTTTTTTTTGCCTTTATCATCATAAAGGCCTTTTCTATTCCAACCCTCCTGGTAATGCGGATTATTACGTTTTGGCGATCTGAAATCGGCCAGTATCCACGGCGACAAGCCCACAAAGTTGTCGGGCATGCGGCCAAACATGGCTATTTGTTCCTTAAAATACCACTCCTGGAATTCTTCATCAAAACGGGTCAGTTTATCGGCGTGAAAACCGCTTTTACCCTCTGCGCCAGTTTCACTGATGAATAAAGGTTTATTGTAGGGTGTGCTCCAGTTTGTGGTGCGGCATTTATCGGGCAAGCCGCCATACCAGCCTAAATACTCATTAAAGGCTACCAGGTCAACGAATTCGCCAAGCGGGTCATTTACTTCGTTTAAGTTTTTAAGGGCGCTGTAATTCACTTCAAGCGCGGCTGATATTAACCTTGTATTGTCAAGCTGTTTTGCCTTGATAATTAAATTATGCATAAAGTTGGTGCGGGTTGGGCTAACCGGGGTTTCATTCCCAACCGACCAGATAATAATGCTTGCCCGGTTATGATCGCGCGTTATCATCTCTGTAAGTTGTGCCTTCGCTTTGTCCAACACCTCGTTACTGCCAAAATTTATCGTCCAGTAAACCGGTATTTCCGACCATACCAGTATGCCCAACGAATCGGCCAGCCGGGTCATCTTTTCATCGTGCGGATAATGCGCCAGGCGCACCATATTACAGCCTAACTCATGTGCTTGTCCTAATAACTGTTCGGCATCTTTTTCGGTATAGGCCCGGCGCTCTTCCTGTGATATTTCGCCATGTATGCATATCCCCCGTAAAAAAATCGGTTTACCATTCAGTAATAGTTTTTTGCCGCTGGCTTCTATGGTACGGAAACCAATTTTATCTGTGGTTTTGTCGGTCCCCGTGCTTACAATAACCTTATATAGCTTAGGTGTTTGCGGCGACCATAACTTTACCCCCGGTATTTTAAAGCTGACATTTGTAATAGTATCTTCCGCTGCAAAATGCCCCTTGTAATTCAGTTCGGGTATTTCTACGCTGATATTTTCGCCCGATGCGGGTTTGTGGTTGAGCTTTACCCATCCATTTACCTCGGGTGCAGGTATTGTTCCATCCGCCGGTTTTTTTAGCTGGATCATGAAGTCCTGTATAAAGTTATCCGGCACTTCCACCAGCTTAACATCGCGGGTGATACCGCCATAATTCCACCAGTCTGTGTTTAGCGTTGGCACTTCATCGGCATAGCGTTTGTTATCAACCTTTACCACTAAAAAATTATCGGTTTGCTTTAACAGGCTTGCGGGTACTTCAAAATCAAATGGGGTAAATCCGCCTTTATGCATACCCAGCTTTTTGCCGTTTAAATAAACATCCGCCCGGTAATTTACAGCGCCAAAATATAAGTATACTTTTTTTCCGGCAGGAACGCCTTTGTAGTTAAATGATCTTTTGTACCAGATCGTTCCTTCGTAATACAAAAATTCCGGCTTTTGGTGGTTCCAGTCGCCCGGCACGTTAATGGAATATTTTGCGGTATAGCCGTGCTCTTTTTTATCGGTTTTATTAGCAGGTTTGTCCGTGTTCCAATAAGCATCAGGATTGTTTTCTTTTAGCTCATGATAGCGGTAATCATAAAAGCCGGTTTCATACGGGTCAACAATATATTGCCACTTACCATTAAGGCTTATTGATTTACGATTTTGGATATTGGTTATTAAATTGCTTTGAGCGTGAGCATCAAAAGCAAACCACAATACAAATAATACCGCGTATATGATCCTCATTTAGTTATTAGGCTTATCAAAGGCGCTTAGATCCCACTTATCCATCCGTTGACCCGGGATAAAGCTTACCAGTTTTTTTTTGGCGCGGGCCAAACTACCAATCAATAACAATGACTCGAACATCGCCAATTTAAAATGTTTCATACATCAATATTTTTAACTTTTGTCAGTGTTCGTTGTTATAGGTATACAGACACGCTATCGTTAGCTTTACTTCGGCATACGCTATAAATGGGCCATTTATAATTGATGTTACGAATTACAACGTTTTTAAGGTTATATACAGGGGGCAAAACAATCTTTTACGGGGGATATTTTCACCCGGATCTATAATTATTCTTTCTAGCGAAAAATACAGCATTTTATCGTGCAGTACCATCTATCAATGCTTATCCTTTTTATTAAGGGTGTAGGATTTTTGGAACGCTACCCTATGCCGTTTTATAAACTCGGAAGGGTTAAGGCCAAATTGTTTATGAAAATGTTCCCTAAAATATTTTACATCATTAAAACCTACCCTGAAAGCCGCCTCGTTTACATTACAATTTGTATTGATCATAACCTCTGCAGCCTTGCGCAGGCGGATAAACCGGATAAATCCGTTTAATGACTGCCCTGTCATCTGTTTTATTTTTTTGTATAGATTAGAGTGGCTCATACCCATCTTTTCTGCAATGATGCTTACCTCCAATTCGGGGTTCATTAATGAGCCTTCTATGATGTCGATTAATTTATACAAGAAAGCTTTATGCTCTTCAGAAATATTTTGCTTATCGCTTTTTAGGGTAATTTCATTATAAAAGTACGACTGCAATTCGCGTTTGTTTTTTATGATCCCTTTAACCCTTGCCACTAACAGCTCTTTATCAAAAGGTTTGCTTAAAAAGTCGACCGCGCCTTCTTCTATCCCCTGTAACCTAATATCCGGCGTAGATTCTCCTGTAAGAAGAATTATAGGTATATGGCTTAAGGCAGAATCCTGCTTTATTATCCGGCACAGTTCAAGGCCGCTTAAATTTGGCATTACAATATCGCTGATAATTATATCCGGCAAATATTTTTTTATCATTTCAAGGCCAAGCTGCCCATCAGCTGCTTCAAAAATAGTATAATCAGCAGCGAATATTCTTTTGATATAGTTCCTTATTTCCGGGTTATCATCAATAACCAATATGGATTGATGATCTGAGATCAATAATTCGAGATCGGTAACCGGATTGGGAACTAAGTTTTCATCATAATCAAAAGTTATATGGTCTTCTGCGTACGAAGATATTTCATTTACCGGTTCTGCAACGGAATCGTCAACATCACCGACAACTTTTGGAATAGACAGAATAAAAGTAGTGCCGCCGCCTAAGGTGCTTTTATAGGTAATGGTTCCGTCATGGCTTTCAATAAACGTTTTAACAAGGTATAATCCAATGCCAAAACCCGTTTTTAAGGAGTTAGGGTCTTTTACCTGGTAAAATTTATCAAATAGTTTTTCACCAACATCCGCATTTATACCCACACCCGTATCTGCAATTTCAAAATACACCGAATGCTTATCCTCTCTTATACAAATGTAGATACTGCCACCAACCGGCGTAAATTTTATAGCATTTGATATTAAATTAAACAAGGCTATCTCAATCTTTTCACGGTCTACATACATGTTTATGGTACCGGCGCTTTCAAAGCGGTAATTAACCTGTTTAATCTTAGCCTGGTGAGTAAAACAAGTATAAACATCCTTGCACATATCAGTAAAATTCACCTTAGTTAGATTAAGTGTTGTATTTTCACTTTCTGTTTTTCTGAAAAGCAACAAGTGATCAACTAAACCAATTAAACGTTTGGCATTGCGGTAAACGATGTTTAACTCTTCTTTATTTTCTTTACTTTGATTTAGTAAATCTTTTATCGGATTGATAATTAAAGTTAACGGCGTACGGAATTCATGGGATACATTAGTAAAGAATGCTAATTTTTTTTCATTGATCTCTTTTTCACGTTCCACTTTCAAATTAGCGATCTGTACTTCATATTTAAGCTTTGTTTGGCGGATACGATACAACCAAAACCAATAAACGGTAACGCTTATAGCCGATAAATAAAGCAGGTAGGCCCACCAGGTACGGTACCACGGCGGCAAAACGGTTAATAAAATAGTTAATGGCTCCCGATTCCAGGTACCCTCTGTATTTGTAGCCTTAATTTTTAAGGTATAATGCCCCTCATTTAAACGTGTATAGTAGGCCTGCTTTAGCTTACCTACATAATTCCAGTGATGGTCCCATCCTTCTAAATAATAAGCATATGATATTTTTTCGGGAAAAGAATACTCTAATGCCGTATAATTAATGGCAATAGTAGCCTGGCTAAAGGGAATGGTTATTTGTTTTAATTCGTATACAGGCTGGTGATGGCTATAATCAAAGTTATTATCAATAGAAGCATTATTAACCTTAAAATCTGTCAACTGCAGCGCAGGTTCATGTACATAAGATTTCACACTATCCGGGTAAAACATATTAAACCCTTTAAGGCCGCCAAAAAGCATTTGCCCATTGCTAAGTTTTAATGCTGCATTATAGTTAAACTGGTTACTTTGTAAACCATCGGCGCTATTATAATTGGTGAACTTGCCGGTCTTTACATTGAAGTTTGATAATCCGTTATAGGTGCTGCACCAAAGATTATCATTGTCATCAATCAAAATATTGAGAATAGAATTACTGGGCAACCCGTTAACCTCTGTATATCTTTTATAGGTATTGGTAACCGTATTGTATAAAATAAGGCCGCCCCCTTCAGTACCTATCCAAAAATTGCCCCTGTTATCTTCAATAATTGACCGTATAGGCTGACCTATATAAAAATACCGGAATTTTTTACTTTCAATATCAATTTTGATCAACCGGGTATAATCCCCGGCCCATAACGTTCCTTTATGATCCTGGTATAAGGTATGCAGGTTGACCAGGTTTTTATCAAAAAGTTCAAACCGGTCTTGGGTTCGGTTAAGCAGATACAATGCGCCGTTCCATGTGGCGCTTGCCCATAAACGGTGCTGATGATCTTCATATAACTTCCAAAAATTTTTTTCTTCGGCTTTTGTGATCGGGTTATAGCAGGGATAATGTTTGAAACGCCCGGTAGCCTTATCAAAAGCATCAATCCCGCCGCTAAAGGTAGCAACCCATAATTTATTGGTATAATCGTTAACAGTGCTAACTACAAAATTGCTGCTTAAATTGCCCGGCCCGGGTTGATGGACATAGCTTGTAAAAGCGTTGCTTTTGGTATTCCAGTAACTCATCCCCCCACCATCAGTACCTATCCAGATATTGTTCTTTTCATCTTCGCAAAACGACAATATAAAATTATTTATAACGCTATTTTTATTAAGGGCATCATGTGTAAACAAATGGAACGGGATGCTTTTATTATCTATTATGTTTACACCTCCTCTTAACGTAGCTATCCATTTTCTTTTTTCCTTGTCTTCGTAAACGGCTGCTACCGCACCGCTGCGTAAAAAATTCCCTGTTTCGCCCGGCTTTAGGTAGCTTAACCTCCCGGTATGCTCGTTCCAAATGTTGATCCCATTGCCGTTTGTCGATATCCAGATTTCTTGTTCATGTGTTAGCGCCAGGTTGAAAATGTTGTCGCTGGTGAGTTTGGCATGCGTCTCATCAAATTTTACTAATTGTCCACTGGATGGTGTGTAGGTAAATAAACCATTATTAGTACCTACCCAAATTCGATTGTTTTTATCACTCAGCAAGCAATTTCCAGAAATGAGCGCATTATTAGCCAAAGTGACCTTATCATTAGTTGCATTATAGTTGCATAGCCCGGTTCCATTGATAAATAACCATACCTGGTTAAGTTTATCGATTGTTATTGCCTGTACATTCGAACTTTTACCCTTATAGCTTATTTGTCGTCCTACCGTGTCTGATTTTTCAAATTTCAACATGCCGAGATCGTCAGTTGCAATATAAATATTGCCCGAATTATCAGTAACTATCTGGTTAATTACACAACTCACTTTAGTTACCTTATGGCTCTCCCGCTGTGAATAATATAAGGAATGGAATTGCGAATCGGAATAATCGTAATACATCACACCTTTTTCAGTACCTACAAAAATTCTTTTATCTATTGCGGTTATGGTTTTAATGTGATTGTTTACTAAAGATTTTTTATCGCCCCATAAATTTCTAAAAATTTTGAATTGATAACCGTCATACCGGTTTAACCCATCATAAGTACCCATCCATATAAAGCCATACCGATCCTGTGTGACGCAGGTAACTGCATTATTGGAAAGGCCGTTTTCTATACCTAAATACTTAATTGGTTGAGAAGCATAAACATTTTTGTCCAACCATACACAAAGTATAATTAATACAATACAGTACCTTAAAACAAAACAATTCTTCAAAATTTGAACATTAAATGGGTATGATGCAGGGGGTTGTTCAAAGCTATATTTTTTTGTCAAAAAAGTCAATCAAATATTCTTTAAACCAATCATTGGCTAAGACCTCAATACACTTACAAACTATATGAGGGTTATACGATACGGGTCAACTATTTAATTAATAAAACCTGCATTTGCTTATTTAATTATATAAGCAAATGCAGGTTTTATTACGTGATATTGGCCGCGGTCTTGTTTTTTTTAGAATGTACCTACAGAACCTGCGGTTAAAGGCCAGCCCGGATTTTGGTAAATTGGAGATGTTGAAGGGTCTCCGCCGGTTCCTGTAATAAGAAAATTCTGGATACCTATCGGGTTAAGATAATGAGCCATTATCCATCTTACACCTTTATAAGAATCTGCACTGCTCTTCACCTCAAACGGCCTTAAATAAGTGCCTAAAGCAGGGTCAGAAACAACCGAATTATTATTTGTGGCTCCGTAAATAATTTGCGACGCCGTGTATGAGTTTTTCTGTGAACCCCATAAATTAATGCCTTCAATGTGTGCAGGTGTTGTTATCATCTGGTCCATAGCTCTCCAGCGTTTCAGGTCCATATACCTTAACCCTTCTGCAAATAACTCGTCGCGGCGTTCACGGCGGATATCGTACAGGGTTGGTGATATAAGCTGGCCTGCAGAATACGCTCCCCAATCCAATGTTTCTTTTGCCATATTTGTTGCTGCAATGGTTACATTAAAATCAGGATTAATCCCGGCTCTTGTACGTATTTTTTGCCAGTAAGTGGTGGCGCTACCATCTAATGAACCATTTTTCTCATAACATGCCTCTATATAGTTAAGGTAAGCTTCTGTTGCCCTAAACGTGATACTGCCTGTGTAGCCGCCGCCATTTTTGGCTTGTGCGCCATCGTAACTGCTACCCTTCCTAATTGCATATCCGGTGGTATATCTTGTTTCGGCACTTGACATATAAATATAAGGGATCGGCTCGATATCGGTTTCGTGGTCGCCCTGCCCAAAGTTTACCAAAACATTTTTCTGCCCCGGTTCTTTCAGGAAGAGGTTCAAACGCCCGTCGCGGTTGGTTCTTTGGTTAGTGATCTGGTCATCACCCGCCCAGCCGCTTCCCGGTGCATAAATTGGCAAGCCGTTAGCCATTACAAAGCTTTCTACCAAACTACGCGTCCAGCCTATACCATCGTTACCTAACTGCCCGTATACAGGCACGTTATGGGTAAACAGGGTACTTGTCGCTTGCCTCCACAGCAATACTTCACTGTATCCAGACATGTTAACCGCGCTAAACATACTGAAATATGGATTTTCATTGTTAGGCGATACGATAGTACCTGTATTGTTTACTAACGCTACCGCATCCGCGACTGCCTTGGCCGAAGTCATTGCTTCGCCTAAGAAGTATTGTATCTCGTTATCTATACTTCCGGATTTAAACTGGTAACCGGCATTATATGATTTTGAAGCACCTGGCCAGTTAGTTCCATTAGGTACAAATGCCGTACCTTTAAAATACTTTTCCCAGGTACCTTCGTACAAAGCAACCCGCGACCTGAGCAATAAAGCGCAGTTTTTTGAAAGCCGGTTTTTTCCCGGATCAAACTGCGGCTGCATTAACATAGCTGCCGAGTCAAGGTCAGATAAAATAAAACGCGCAACTTCGCTGCGGGGCGCCCTTTGGCTTGCCGCTGTCAGTATTGCAGCATCATTTGGCAAAACTGTCTTTATTATCGGGAAATCCCCCAAATTCTGTAAGTTATTAAAATATGCATAAGCCCGAAGGAAATACATTTCGCCTATATATTGGCTTATATTAGCCGCATTCCCGGCTATTTTACCGGCCTTCCAGCGGGGAATAACAGTTTGAAGGAAATAATTGCATTGATAAATGTCAGTAAAGCCCCAGTTATTTGTTCCTGATGGCACTAACAATAAATTCGGGGCATACCTATTATCCTGGGCGGTGCCCACCGCGTTATCGGTTGGCGCGTCAAGCGAAAAAGTGCCATAAGTAAATTGGCCTACCCCACGGTGTGATGGTAATATTCCGCCTACATTCGGCGTTACAGAAGTGCTACCCGCATACTGTTGTATCGCATAAGCACCCAATTGACTTTCTTCCACTAAATAATCGGTCGGTGTGATATTAGACGGAGGTGTTATAGTAAGGGAATTCTTCTTGCACGAAGGGGCTAAAAACATACTTAATGCAATAACTATAAGCCCGATATAATTTTTGTTTTTAAAATTCTTCATATCTTTTTTATTTAAAATGTAACATTTAAACCGAATGAAATGACTTTTGTTAATGGATAAGCATTTCCCTGGCCCCTGCCGCTATCACCGGTTTGGCCGCCGCTTATTGTTTCGGGGTCAAACTGTGGCGGAACTTTAGTTATTGTAAACAGGTTATCTCCTGACATATAAACTCTCAATTTCTGTATTCCAATGCTCTTTAATACTGCTCCCGGTATAGTATATCCTATTTGAAGATTCTTCAATCTTAAATATGCAGCATTGATGAGATACGCGGTTTGAGAGAAGTGATTTTTGTTGGTTCCAAATATCGGCCTCGGGAAATAAGAATTTAAATTCTGTCCCAGCGGATCATTAGGGTCGCCACGGAAGAAGTTCATTTGTTGGCCCTGTAACATGGTAGAGAAATAAACATTATCGGTTATGCCCCAAAAGTAATAGTTATTATTATTACCAACGGTACCACCGGCCCAGTAATCCTGTTTCAATACGCCCTGCCAAAAGGCACTCATATCAAAGCCTTTATAATCAAAGTGCATATTAAAGCCAACATTATAGCGGGGCGTGTTATTACCTATGACCTTCAAATCGCCGTGGTTAGCAAGCGTGTTTGCCCCGTTATCAATTTTGCCATCACCATTAATATCCGCATACATAATATCCCCCGCTCCCCATGCCGAACCAAAGAAGGTTTGGCCGTTACTGCTGGTAGCTAAATGCGCGTCCATTTCGGCCTGTGTTTTGGCTATTCCCAGTGTAGTATAACCATATATATTACCGGTTTTTTGCCCGGCTATATAAGTGGACAATAATCCGGTGGGATTTGGATACCTGGTAATGGTAGTTTGGTTATCAGATAAGCTTAAACCAAAACCATAGCCAAGGCCGTTTTGCATACGGTCGTTCCAGTTAACAGATAGTTCCCATCCATCAGTCTTTAAATCGGTGTTGTTTGTTGGCGGCACACCTACGCCATAAGTTACGGGCAGCTCAACCGCCGGTCCCAGCATGTTTAGGGTCTTTCGGTCAAACCAATCGAATGATCCGTTTAAACGGTTGTTTAAAAACCCAAAATCAACAGCAAGGTTTAAAGTTTTTACAGTTTCCCATGTAAGACTTGTACTAACAGGTTGAGGAGCGCTGGCAACATTTGGCTGTGCGCCGTTCACTAACCAGCCTCCGTTTGCTGATTGTACGGGTATCGTGATGTAAGTTGGATAATAGGAGTTTGTATTTGTGTTTCCAATACTACCATAAGATGCCCTGAATTTCAACAAGTCCATAAATTTTACATTATCCTTGAAAAAGTTCTCTTTTGATACTACCCAGCCACCAGAAAATGAAGGGAGGTAAATCCAACGGTTAGCGGCACGGAACCGGGATGAACCGTCATACCTTAAATTGGCTTCAAACAAATATTTATCATCGAAACTGTAATTTAAGCGCCCAAAATAACCCAGGGTAGCCCAGTCCTGGTATTGGCCGCTAACTGATGGCGGTACAACCAAACCGGTAGCGCTTACACCCGAAGTAGTATTGATGGTTGGTAAATCGGGCACTATAATGCCTTGTCTTGAAGCCATTACATCGCGGTACTGAAAACTTTGAATTTGCGAACCTACAAGTACATGGAAATAATGCTTATTAATATTTTTCTCGTAAGAGGTAGTAAAATTACCTAAATAGTTATTTTCTTTATGTGCAGTTTCACTAACGCTCGAACCGCTTGAAGATACTATCGGGTTGCCGGCTGTATCATGATTATAGGTTACCTGGGAATCACTATGATCAAAATAATTCATTGTAGTATAGTGAAGCTCTGCAATAGTCTTCCAGCCCTTTATTGGCTCGATCACTAATGACAATTGCTGATCTAAGAGATCTTGCTGATGCTTGTTCAGTCCGCCGTCTCTTAACCCCAGCGCGAATGAAGGGGCATTAAACAGGTAACCATTCGGGTCATACAACGGCAAAGTTGGCCAGCCTTGCCTGCCTAAATTTTCATAAAAACCGGCGCCCTCTGCACCGGGCTGCTGACGCTCTTCACGCGCTTCCCTAAGGCCATAGTTAAGTGAAACATAATCAGAAATTTTGGTGTTTATTTTAGCCGAAAGACCGTAGCGTTTGTATAAATCCGGACTGAAAGTAAGCAAACCTTGTTGCCCAAGGTAGTTTCCTGACAGGTAATAAGTTGTTTTTGCATCACCGCCGCTTATTGACAGGTTATGCTCTTGTGAAAAAACGCTGCTGGCGAATGAAGTTTTATACCAATCTACATTATCATTACCATAAGCATACCCGTCTGCCCATTGTGGTATGGTGCCCGGGGCTGCAGTAGGGTTTGGTATATCGGTAGTTGTGATCTTACCGCTTAGGTAATCCTGGATACGCTGCAAATGCGGTGCGTCAAATATGGGCGCCGAGTTGCCATTTGCATCAGCTTCGTTGAAAGCCAGTGCAAAGGTATAAGAGTCTACCGATTTTGGCAGTGCCACCGGGCTTGTATAATGGAAGTTATTACTGTAAGTTACCCGTACATTACCGGCCTTACCCTTTTTGGTTGTAACTAAAATTACGCCAAAAGCCGCGCGCGAGCCATATATGGAAGATGCTGCTGCATCCTTCAAAACAGTTATGCTTTCTATGTCATCCGGATTAAGGGCGGTTAATGAGCCATCCATCCCATCGATCAAGATTAACGGAGAAGCGCTTGAAGCACTACTAATGCTACCTATTCCACGAACGTTTATAGAAGGCGGTGAATCAAAGGCACCGTTGGTTTGAGTAATATTCAATCCCGGCACCATGCCTTCAAGCGATTGTAACACGTTAACCACCGGGCGGTCTTCAAGGGCCTTGCCGCTAATGGTTGCTACAGATCCTGTCAGGTCAATTTTTTTCTGGGTACCAAAACCAACCACTACCACTTCATTTAAGTTACTGTTGGAAGTTTCTAAGTCAACGTCAATTGTGTAGACACCCTGGTTTGCTTTAAAGTCTTTTAAACTAATTTGACGTGTGTTATAGCCAATAAAAGAAATTTCCAGAATTGCACCGGCGGAGGCATTGATCTTGTATGCTCCGCTAACGTTTGTTAAGACCGCGGTGTTAGTTTGGCCTTGAACTTTTACCGTTGCGCCCGGTATTACGCCTTTGTCATCCCTTACTACACCTTGTACAACCAAAGACTGAGCAAAGCTGGTGTAAGAAAATAACAAGAATAATAAGACAAGAATCGTTCTTGCTTTATTAGAAATAAGTAACTGTTTCATCATAATTTGTTAGGGTTGGAGATTAAACAAATAGGCTCATTAAGCCTGTGAATTGCATGGCAACGAAGCATCATGCTTGATTTAAAACTTTTTTTCATGTATTATAAATTGGTTAAATAAATTGGTTGCAGTCAGTTAAGAATAGGCCTGCCTGGCTTTGCCTGGTCTGAAAAATCAAATACGCCGAATGCGGCAAAAAGTAAAATTTTTGTTAGCGTTCATATGGTTTTTAATTTGGTTGAAACAAATTAACCACTAAAAGAAAGCATAGGTGAGGGATATTATAGTAAATAAGCGGGGGTGAAATCGTTTTTAGCTCTTATATCAGACTTATTACTATTTAATAAAGGCTTTAGCCATTCGCTTTATTTTATCCTGCGGGTTAAAAAAACGTTATTTTATCTTAGTGATGTAAGATCAGTAAATTAATTGAAGATAATATGTGCGATGGTACTTAAAGTACCCAAATCAAGAGAGTATAGCTATTTATTAGAAATAGGATGCATATTCGGCGGGTATTCCGGAAATTGACCTGATCTTAATATCTTTATAATATACTTCGGCCGCTTCGCTTTGCAATTGTATTTTACCTTTTGTAAGCGGCTTTACTTCATTTCCAACTTTATACCTGTTGTTTGATAACGCCATCACTACCTGGCCATTAACTATTTGCAGGCTTTTATCACCATATGTAATCAGTTCAATATCATTCCAGTCGCCTTTTCTTTCCATGTTTGTGCCTGACTGACAAAATATCCCATTCCCGGTGCCGGCGCCGATAGATACTTTAGCACCGTTTTTATCAAACTTGAAATCTTTGCTACCCTTTGTGGCTTTAATATCAGCCATAGAAGTAGCTTGCGACCAATAATCGCCCATGCCGTTCTCGGTTATCTGGAATTCCTGGCTCAGCATCCATGTGCGCCAATATTCTACACCGTTCTCTCCTATAGAATGATATAAAAGTCCCGAATCTTTATCTTCATTTAAACGCGGGGCAAACTTTTTATCTCCCCATTTCACCTTTAGCTTAAGGTCATAGTTCTCAAATTCCTGTTTGGTAAAAATACACCCATAAATATCGCCGTATATCTTTAAAACCGGTTCACCATTTTCCATGATCACAGAAAACACATGGTCCTGGTTAACATTATAACCGATGGGTTTTATCTCATTTCCCTGTGCATCTTTGGGTGCAGCGCCCTTGTACCCTTCGGTAAACCTGAAACTTTGATAAATATTCCATTTAGACAGGTTTTTATCAAGCAATAACGTCCATTCATCTTCTTTTTGAAAGGATGAATTGCATATTAAACTTAAAATGCACCCAAGGCAAACGATCAGCTTTTTCATATTTTTAGTTAAGTACACAACTTTAAGACAATAATAGTTACAAATATTTGATCTTCTTATACATGCTTTTTACTTATCAAACGCATCAAGGGCAATCTTTGCTGCCAGTAAATCAGGCGATTGGGTTAATGCAGCGTTAAATTCTTCGCGGGCCTTAGTTTTATTATTTAAGCCGGAGTAACCAAGTCCGGCTACGTAATGTGCCATTGCAGCATTTACGCGTGGCGACTGCCGCCGTCCGGCCGGGGCAGAATCATCTGCCTGGTTTCCACCTAAGGCAACTAATTCATTAAACACAACCTGTACATCATCGGCTAAGCCAAGTTTTTGTTTGGCAAGTGCCTGGAAATAACGTTGTTCACCTTGAGTTGAATTATTGCCGCCCCTGCGCGCTGCTCCATTTGCCGGTGAGTTGGCAGCCGCTATTTTATTCCATGATTCACGGGCACGTTCCGTTTCGCCAAGTGCGGCATAGGCACAACCTGTCCAATAAGCTAATTGTGCGCTATGTGCATCAAACCGTTGTTCAGCCCGTAAATTTTCGGGCGGGGTAAGTGCCAAGTCAAAATCGCTAATTGCTTCACGGTATTTTTTTGAAGTAAAAAATTGAAGCCCCTGTACCAAATGCGCATCTGCCCATGCCTGGCCGGTATTAAACCCGGTACTGTTTTCCCAAATGCTAGCGTCATTGGTTTTGCCGGTAAAGGTTTTAAGCGTGATCAGGCTTCCCAGCGCTTCGTCATTTTTAACCACCTTACTTTGATTTTTCTCTAATATTTCCAAACGTTTTTGTACAGGCGTACCGGCGGCCTGGTAAAGTTTGTCAAGCTCGGCAAAATGCGTAGGATAAGTGTTACCAAATGACACCGCCTTTTCCAGGTCAGCTATTGCTTTTGTTTGCGAATCGGCACCTTGCCTGTGCGAATAGGCTATGGCGAGGTTTCTCCAGGTTATAGCAAAATCAGGATCAATAGCTGCAGATTTTTCCCATAAGGCGACTGATTCTTCCGGCTGCCAGTCGTAAAGCAGGTTACCTAAATAATAAAGGGCATACGCATCTTTGGTGTTTGCCGTTATTGCGCTATGCAATACTGTAATAATTTCATATTGAAAAGGGAAAACATATTCGGGTGATTGAAGTGTTGCCTGGTGCCTGTATGCGGCGGCTTTGTTATTCTCGCCCAGTTTTTCGGCAAAATAGCCCAGGTAATAATAAACCAGCGGAGAAATGCCCGTCTTATTTGAGGCTTTGGCTATAGCTTCTGATAAAACAGCGGTGCCATCGCTCCAAAGCCCGGCATTATCATATTCGGCAGCAATTTCCTGCGCATCAGCAGGATTCTCATTTAACGTTGTAACCAACGTTTGTGCAGCTTTAACATCCTTTGCGGCCAGCCATTGCTCGGCCATCAAACGGGCATCAAGCGGGTCGGTTTTGGCTTTGGCAAATGCAATCAACTTAACAGCTTCCGCAGTGTGGCCAAGATGGCGCAATAGTGCAGCCTTTAGACCATAGGCACGTACATTAAGGGCGTTGGCATCCAGCGATTGATCGGCTAATTTTAAAGCCTCGGGAAAATTTCCTTTTATCGAGGCAATTTCAGCTAATGAAAAATAGGCCGGCGATTTCCATTCCTGGCTCCAGGCAGCTTTATAAAATGCGGTAAAAGCTTCATCGTTTTTACCTTGTGCTTTTAATGCTATGCCGAGATAATACCAAGGTTCACAATCTTTTGCAT
>Ga0193702_1000226_pt1 | contig 22844 bp, 21 predicted proteins | sample U3a1metaG_FD_143060 | JGI IMG/M metagenome (GOLD analysis project Ga0193702, IMG submission 143060) | Soil microbial communities from a riparian zone of the East river system, Colorado, United States - U3a1 | ecosystem: Environmental > Terrestrial > Soil > Riparian zone | place: USA: East River... | reverse complement strand
TACTCGAATATTCTCAACAGCAATCGTAGCGCGACGACAGGACAGACATCCCTGATGAAGCGGTTCAGAAAACGACCAGGACTGGACGGCTACCCACAATATCGTGCGTAGCTTTCGTTAGCTAAACACAGGGAGAGAATGATGAACACTATGATCAAGTTGGTTCCGGTATTGGCAGCACTCGCATTGGGCGGGTGTCTCTCGCTTCCGGCCGGCCCCGCGGGTCCTCAAGGTGCGACCGGCGCAACCGGTGACACCGGCGCAACCGGCTATACCGGCGCATCCGGCAACACCGGCGCCACCGGGCGTACGGGCGCGATGGGATCCACCGGCGCCAGCGGCGGCACCGGCGCCACAGGCGACACTGGCGCAACCGGATACCCGGGCGCGGCCGGGGCCACCGGTGCGACCGGCGATACTGGCGCCAAGGGTAGTACCGGCGTCAAGGGCACACCAGGAAATGGCACCGTGATCGTCGTGCCGGCGCGCTAAGCGCAATCGCTGCCACCGCACGCCGTTGCCTTGTTACGCTCGGCAACGGTGTGCTAGATGAGCTATCAGCATGCCAACAAGACGCCGCGTTCAATGGCAAATGTCAGCGGTCGTCGCCATCGCGTCCCTCGGATGCAGGCTGTGGCGGGTTTACCGTCGCAGCGGCGCCGGTAAGTACCCAAGCCCGCTGGCTAGGTGCGAAGCGCGGCGCTAGCAGCCCATCATTGATCTCGCGCGTAACGGCAAAGCGGAGGAACGAAGTCGGCGGCAAGAACAGGCGGGTATTGTCCGGAAACCCATCGCTAGCCGTATCCACGTCTCCCTCGGCCGCAGAAATTACCCCGTCACCGTTGGTATCCACCCGTTTGACTTCCGCCGCATAGGCGTCATACAGCCGCTGCGGGAATGGCGTGCTCGGCTCGAACGAGGCCAGGCGCACATAGGTGTCCAAGTAGATTTCGTGGGCTAGGCCGCTCGGGATGAAACGCTGGCGGTTTTCTCGTTGCTTATCAACCTCGGCGTCGAACTTGTCCGGATCTCTCGGGCCGGAGCCACCTAGCAGCGCTGCCGTATTCGGATTGTCGCCGTAGTTGATCGGATTATTCTTTACGCCGGCCGGACCGGAGCCAGGAATAATTGATGAGAGCGCGCCCACGTTGCCTGCCTCAAAGGTGCCGGGAATTCCGCCGGTAAACGGTAACTCATAGAGCGGATGAATCCAGTTGGTGGTGTAATTAAATTCCCAGTAGCCGTGACAATCGGCCTGCTGCATGCAATTGAGCGTGCCAATGCTGAGCTGGATCGGCACAATATTGGTCTGGCTATGCGGAAAGCGGTCGGCAACGGCAGGAAAATGTGCTGCGTTTCCATCCATGGTGAACAGATGTCCAGGTATATTATTGTGCGCGCCCATCGCGCGTAAGGCGGTCGCGTCGGCCGCCGTCATTGTGCCGAATTGAGCACCGCCGCCGGGACGGGGCAGCGCAACAGCGGGAACCTGCAAATCGTGGATCATCCAACCCTCGTACCAGCCACTCTCGTTGTTAATAACGAAGAGATTCGAAATATCGGTAAAAATATCGACGAAGGCGCGAACGTTATGTGGATCGGTCGGCAAATCCGGTTTCGGCTCGACCACGAGGCGCACTGCACCGATGGTTGGTAAACCGCAGTCGGAGCCAGTGGCCGTCAGCATCGCTGTGTCATTGATACCAGGGAATTTCGCCGTGAAAGGATTGGGCTCGAATCCGTCGGTGGAGAGCAAGTAATACTGGAACAGCTGGCTTGGATGGTCGGCTTCATCAAAGGCCTGGATCGGCAAATAGGTATGGGGCCGATCGGCCATTCTTTCGAGACGGTCCTGCAGGATATCTGGCAAGTGCTTGATGTCGCCGCGCTGGCGCACTTGGTTCCGGTCGGCGGCGGCATGCGGGTTCGGATGGCAAGGTGGCGGCGGCTGTTCCGCAAACGCCGGGCCAGCGGCCAGTGCGCCAATACAAGTTGCTGCGAACAGGCGGGCCGCGTTAGTTTGCATGAATTTGAAGCTCCGGGTTTGCATTTGTGATCTCATTATTTTTCCAATCAAACAAGTTGCCCCACGCGGGGATGCGTACCATCCAACACAGGTCTCAGAAAGAAGGGCCGATGCTTGAAATTGCCGGCGAAAAAAATGGCAGCCCGTCTAGTTATAGTCAATTAAATTTCACAGCATATGAGATGACATCTCCGTCGAACAATAGGCGTCCCACTGCACCGTCTTGACCGATTGGGCGGTGCTTGGTCAGTGCGCCCTAGTGTGTGAGTTGGCCGGTTGTCTTGTATATGCGCTCTCCAACATTGTTCATGGATTGGTTCTGGATCAATAATGTTGGACGTTCCTAAGAAACCCACCATTACCAACTTTCTAGAAATTAATGTTGGTTCGCAATATGGCGCTGGAGAAATTGGCGCTAATGAAAATTGCATCTTGTAGTGCGCCGGCCTTTAGCGATGTTTGCGCTTGCAATGGCTGATCCATCACAAGACGGTCGCGCAGCGCCCGCCGCAAAGACACAAACGACAGCGCTAGGAAGGCCAGTAGGAAAATCGCAATGGTCCAGATTGGGACGCCAATGGATTGCACCGCCTTGCCCCATCCCGCGGTAGCGGCCCATAGCAGAAAACCGATCGGTGCAATTTCGAAACCAATTTTCATTGTCCGAATGAGAGATGTTTTTTTATCGCGCACATCGTGCCGACTCCCGACATTGAAATTTTCAAAAATCAATTGCATATAATATTTTCCATTGACACTCTTGTATGCGTGCTAACGCACACAGTGAGACTCTTTTTGGATATATTTTTCTGACCAAGTGAGATGCACGTGCCGACCAAATCGTCGGCTTCGTTGTTGAGACTGACTGTTCGTATTTCAGTTCAATTACTTTTCCCGACGCAGTTCACTGTGGAGTGCGTGTACACAACTGTGATTGGTGAGCGTCCAGCCCGCCCACCGTTAAAACTTCAAACGATCTGACCATACTTCGATTTTTTTGAATCGGAGGTGGTGATCGCGAACATTGAGAAAGAAGCGCTGTGGCGGGGCCGCGTTGCGCAATGGCGCGACAGTGGCCTGTCGCAGCGCGCGTTCGGAATACAACAAGGCCACCCGCAGCGCCAACTAAGCGATTGGGTGCGGCGCCTGTCCGCGCGCGACACTACGCCCGCGCTGGTGCCAGTAGAGATCAAACCGGGCGTGAGCGCGGCGCCGGCGGTCAGCCTGCGCAGCCCCAGCGGCTGGACCATGCTGCTCCCTCCCGACCTGCCCGCGCGCTGGGTGGCCGCGCGGCTGCGCGCACCGGCCTGCAAGCCGAATCGGTCTTGCTGGCCACACAGCCGGTTGACATGCGCATCGGCACCGCCTACGTGTTCAGCAACCGCCGCGGCGAAGGCAGGCAATGAGTTCGCGCTTGAGTTCGCCACGCGGATGCAAGTAGATGGCGTTGTAGATCGTCTCGTGGGACACAGATTTTTCAGGATTGTCGGGCCAAAGGCCCCTGAGTTTGCGCGCAATTTGCTGCGGCGATCAGAGGAGTTTTAGTTGATGTCGAACCACCTGAAACAAGGCCCCGTCCGCGTGCAGCTTGGGCAGGCGGCGCGGCAGGACGCGACGAGCCTGGCATTGCGCATGGGCCAGATTGGCATCGTATGAGGCGGGTAGCCTAGACATCCTAGGGTGTGTCAAATAGAGCACGTCACTTTATTCGCGTGGCCGTGCACATCGTTATCCATCCGGCGCGTCGGGATCGCGAGGAACCAAGGCCGAGCGCGGCGTGTCGCGCATCTCAATGCTTGACGCCGCTGGCCGCGATCAGGGTCTCGACCGGCGTGTCGCTGGCGAACAGCTGGGCGCAATCGACCCGGTCGAACTCGTAGTGCTTGCCGCAGAAATCGCAATTGATGCCGAGGTGGCCCAGGTCTTCCAGCGCCGACTCGACTTCCGCCCGGCCCAGTATCTTCAGCATATTGCCGACCTTCTCGCGCGTGCAGCTGCAATGGAAGCGCGGATGCGCGGGATCGAACACACGGATCGTCTCTTCCCAGAACAGCCGGTTCATCAGCGTCTGGATGTCGGTTCCTAGCAGCTCCGGCTGCTTCAGGGTCGAGGCCAGCATCACCGCGCGATTCCAGGTCTCGAGGTCTTCGGCCTCGCTCGATTGCTTGCTCTGGTCGTCCTGGCCGCTGTGGCGCGGCAGCTTTTGCAGCAGCAGGCCGCGCGACACCTGGTCGTCGGCGCCCAGCCACAGGCGGGTGTCGAGCTGTTCGGAGCGCAGCATGTAGTTTTCGATCACCGTCGCCATGCTCTCGCCGTCGAGCGGCACGATGCCCTGGTAGGGCTGTTGGCCCGGCATCTTGTCGAGCGGGTCGAGGGTGATCACGAAGCGGCCCTTGCCGCTCGCATTGAGCAGCGCGGTCAGGCTGGCGTCGTCGGCGATCTGCGCGCCCTCGGCCAGCTTGGCGGTGGCGCGCAGGCGCAGCTCGGAATCGCAGCGATCATCATGCAGCCGCACCGGCCCGTCGCCGTGGATCTGCATGATGATCGCGCCGTTGAACTTGAGATTGGCCGACAGCAGCGCCGCGGCCGCCACCATCTCGCCCAGCACGGTCTTGACCGCGGGCGGGTAGGCGTGGCGCGACTGGATCTCGCGCCAGGTGTCGGAGATCTCGACGAATTCGCCGCGCACGGCGGCATTGTCGAAGATGAATTTCTGCAGGGTGTCGTGGCTGGTGGATGTCGTCATGTCTTATCCGATTTTCTTGAGGTCCGCGCGGTAGCGCTTGCCGCGCTGCGCGTAGCCGTCGGCATTCGCTTGCAGGCGGTCCAGGTCGGCCTGGGTCAGGGTGCGGATCGCCTTGGCCGGCATGCCGACGATCAGCGAATGGTCGGGAAATTCCTTGCCCTCCGTGATCAGCGCGCCGGCGCCGACCAGGCAGCCCTTGCCGATCTTGGCGCCGTTCAGGATCACCGCCTGGATGCCGATCAGCGAGCCATCGCCCACGCTGCAGCCGTGCAGCATGGCCTGGTGGCCGATCGATACGTTCTTGCCCAGGGTGAGCGGGTAGCCCATGTCGGTGTGCATCATCGCGCCATCCTGCACATTGCTGTTCTCGCCGATCGTGATGCGTTCGTTGTCGCCGCGCAGCGTCACGCCAAACCAGACCGTGGCATTGGCTGCGAGCGTCACTTGGCCGATCAGGTTGGCGCTCTCGGCCACGTAAGCGGAGGGATCGATCTCGGGCGCGTGCTCGCCCAACTGGTAGATGGCCATGTTGTTTTGTCGGTGGGGAGATTGGAATGACGCTATTTTACGCCGTCGGCCCGGATCGCCGCGGCAAGTTCAACAAGTCCGTATAATTCGAACGGTCGTACGTTTCCCTTTCCAGGCGCGCTCATGAAACCATCCCGTTCCGAATTCCTCACCGTGCGCGGCTTGCGCACCCATGTGCGCCACTGGGGCCGCGAAGGCGCGCCCACCATCTTCATGGTGCACGGCTGGATGGACGTGGCGGCCTCGTTCCAGTTCGTGGTCGATTGCCTCGAGGGCGACTGGCATGTGATCGCGCCCGACTGGCGCGGCTTCGGCCTGAGCGAGCGCACCCATTCGGATACCTACTGGTACCCCGACTACCTGGCCGACCTCGATGCGATCCTCGACCATTATTCGGCGGGCAGGGCGGTCAACCTGCTGGGCCACAGCATGGGCGGCAACGTGGTCGGCATGTATGCGGGCGTGCGGCCGGCGCGCGTGCGCCGGCTGATCAATCTCGAAGGCTTCGGCATGCCGGCCACCAAGCCCCAGCAGGCGCCGGCCCGCTACGCCGCGTGGCTGGACGAGTTGCACGAGACGGCCAGCCTGCGCGCCTATCCGAGCCGGGCGGCGGTGGCGGCGCGGCTGCAAAAGACCAATCCGCGCCTGTCCGACCAGCGCGCGGCCTTCCTGGCGCAGCATTGGTCGGCGCCCAACGAGGCGGGCGAATGGGAAGTCCTGGGCGACCCGGCGCACAAGAAGCGCAGCCCGTTGCTGTACCAGGTCGAAGAAGTCATGGCCTGCTGGCGCGCCATCACGGCGCCGGTGTTGTGGGTCGAGGCCGAGCACACCAATATGTGGCAGTGGCTGGGCCCGAAGGAAGAGGCACGCGCCGAGATCGACCGCCGGCGCGCCAACCTGGCCAAGGTCAGCACCCGCATGATGCCGGACGCCGGGCATATGCTGCACCACGACCAGCCCGAATTGCTGGCCCGGATGATCGAGGAATTCCTCACCGCCGAGTGAGTTTGCGCGCGATGTAAATCGCGGCCCGCAGGCAGCGTACAATGGGGGCTTGACCACTGTGCTGCTGAAACAAGCGTTTGTCCAAATGTTGAATGTCGATCTACACTGCCACTCCAATATTTCCGATGGCGTACTGACGCCCGAGGCGGTCGCCAAGTACGCACACAAGGCCGGCGTCGATGTCTGGGCGCTGACCGACCACGACGAGGTGGCCGGCACCGGCCGCGCGCGCGCCGCCGCCAACGAGGTCGGCATGCGCTTCGTGGCCGGGGTCGAAATCTCGGTCACCTGGGCCGGCGAAACCATCCACCTGGTCGGCCTGCAAGTGGACGACACCAACCCCACGCTGATGCAGGGCCTGGCGGCGACGCGCAGCGGGCGCGATGCGCGCGGGCGCGAAATCTCGGCCCAGCTCGAACGCGCCGGCGTGCCCGGCTGTTACGAAGGCGCGCTCAAATACGTCGGCAATCCGGACCTGATGTCGCGCACCCACTTCGCGCGCTACCTGGTCGAATGCGGCGCCTGCGCCAACATCCCCGAAGTCTTCCGCAAGTACCTGGTCGAAGGCAAACCCGGCTACGTGCCGCACCGCTGGGCCGCGCTGGCCGACGCGACCGGCTGGATCCGCGCGGCCGGCGGCATTCCCGTCATCGCGCATCCGGGCCGCTACAAATTCAGCCTGACCGCGGAAGGCGCGCTGTTCGACGAATTCAAGCAGCTCGGCGGCAATGCGATCGAAGTGGTCACCGGCAGCCACACGCCGGACCAGTACCAGACCTATGCCGAGGCCGCCAAGCGCTACGGCTTCCTGGCCTCGCGCGGTACCGACTTCCACGCGCCGGGCGAATCGCGGGTCGAGTTCGCGCTGCTGCCGCCCTTGCCCGCCGGCCTGACGCCGGTCTGGCACGACTGGTTTTAAGACCGGGCTAAGCTCAGCCACTTGAATTTTCACCCCGCGGGCCTTATCTTATCGGCCTGTCAACCGTAAGCCGGGAGGCTTGTCATGAAGCGCATCGTGCTGTTCCTCGCCACCAACCTTGCCGTGGTGTTGGTGCTGTCGCTCGTCTTGAACGTGCTGGGCGTGGGCCGCGCGGTGACCGGCGCCGGCATCGATGTCGGCGCGCTGCTGGTGTTTTCACTGGTGGTCGGCTTCACCGGCTCGTTCATCTCGCTGTTGATGAGCAAGCCGATGGCCAAGTGGTCGACCGGCGCGCGGGTGATCGACAATCCGTCCAACTCGACCGAGCTGTGGCTGGTCAACACCGTGCGCCAGCTGGCCGAGCGCGCCCACATCGGCATGCCCGACGTGGCGGTCTACGAGGGCGAGCCGAATGCATTCGCGACCGGGGCCTTCAAGAATTCGGCGCTGGTCGCGGTGTCCACCGGCCTGCTGCAAAGCATGAACCGCGAAGAAATCGAAGCCGTGCTGGGCCACGAAATCGCCCACGTCGCGAACGGCGACATGGTCACCCTGACCCTGATCCAGGGCGTGGTCAACACCTTCGTGGTGTTCCTGGCGCGCGTGGTCGGCTACTTCGTCGACAAGGTCCTGCTGCGCGGGAACGCCGACCGCGGCCCCGGCATCGGCTACATGATCACCGTGTTCGTGTGCGAGATCGTGTTCGGCCTGGTGGCCTCGATCATCGTGGCCTGGTTTTCGCGCCAGCGCGAATTCCGCGCCGACGCCGGTTCCGCGCGCCTGCTGGGAACGCCAGTGCCGATGGTGCACGCGCTGGCCCGCCTCGGCGGGCTCGCGCCCGGCGCTCTGCCGTCGTCGATGGCCGCGTCCGGCATTGCGGGCGGCGCCAGCGGCTGGGGCGCGCTGTTCGCGACCCACCCGCCGATGGAGCAGCGGATCGCGGCGCTGCAGCAGCTGCAGGGCTGAACGGGCGGCATGAGCCAGTTCTTCCAACTCCATCCGGACAATCCGCAACCGCGCCTGGTCAAGCAGGCCGCGCAGATCATCCACGGCGGCGGCATCGTCGCGCTGCCCACCGATTCCTGCTACGCGCTGGTGTGCCACCTCGACGACAAGGCCGCGGTCGAGAGGCTGCGCCGCATCCGCGGCATCGACGAAAAGCACCACCTGACCTTGCTGTGCCGCGACCTGTCCGAGATCGCGGTCTATGCGCGGGTCGACAACCGCCAGTTCCGCCTGCTCAAGGCGGCCACCCCCGGACCCTACACCGTGATCCTGGAAGCGACGCGCTGTGTGCCGCGCCGCCTGTCGCATCCCTCGCGCAAGACGATCGGCCTGCGCGTGCCCGAAAACGCGATCGCCCATGCGCTGCTGGCGGAACTCGGCCAGCCGCTGCTGGGCACCACCCTGATCATGCCCGGCAACGGCGACCAGGAATTGTTGAACGATGCAGACCAGATCCGCGAGCGCCTGCAAAAGCAGGTCGACCTGATCATCGACGGCGGCGCCTGCGCGATGGAGCCGACCACCGTGATCGACCTGAGCTCCGACCAGCCGCTGCTGGTGCGCCGGGGCAGGGGCGACCCCGCCGCCTTCGGCCTGTAGCCTTGCGCTCCCACCAACCACCCGCCCCGGCAGGCCGACTGCCCGGGCTCTGATAGAATCGCGCCATGGATGAATTGATACGCAATATCGCAGTGTATGCACTGCCCGTGCTGTTCGCAATCACGCTGCATGAGGCCGCGCACGCCTACGCGGCGCGCTATTTCGGCGACTCGACCGCCTACGTCGCCGGCCGCATGAGCTTGAACCCGCTGAAACACATCGACCCGCTGGGCACCATCGTGATCCCGGTGATGCTCTACCTGTCGACCGGCTTCGTGTTCGGCTACGCCAAGCCGGTGCCGATCGATTTCGGCCAGCTGCGCAAACCCAAGCGCGACATGGCCTGGGTTGCGCTGGCCGGTCCCGGCGCCAACTTCGTGATGGCCCTGATGTGGCTGATCTTCGCGGCCCTGCTCGGGTTTGCCGACGTCAGCGAACCGTTCCCGCACAAGGTCGCGCAGGCCGGCGTGCTGACCAACCTGCTGATGTTCGCCTTCAACCTGCTGCCGATTCCGCCGCTCGATGGCGGGCGCGTGCTCACCAGCATGCTGCCGCACCGGATGGCCTACAAGTTCGCGCGCATCGAACCCTATGGATTTTTCATCGTGCTCGGCCTGATCTTCCTGAAGCTGCTCAATTTCTGGGTGGTGCCGGTGATGATGCTGGCCGGTTATGCACTGAACCTGATCGCCTCTCCGATTACCTTACTTTTGAACTGACGACTATGTACCCCGATCGTGTTGTTTCCGGTATGCGCCCCACGGGCGCCATGCACCTTGGCCACTACCACGGCGCGCTCAAGAACTGGATCAGGATGCAGGCCGAGCAGCCCTGCCTGTTCTTCGTGGCCGACTGGCACGCGCTGACCACCCACTACGACGATCCGAGCATCATCGAGCGCAGCACCTGGGACATGCTGGTCGACTGGCTGGCGGCCGGCGTCGACCCCTCGCAGGCGACCCTGTTCATCCAGTCCAAGGTGCCCGAGCACGCCGAGCTGCACCTGCTGCTGTCGATGGCCACGCCGCTCGGCTGGCTGGAACGGGTGCCGACCTACAAGGACCAGATCGACAATCTCACCAACAAGGACCTGGCCACCTACGGCTTCCTCGGCTACCCGCTGCTGCAGGCGGCCGACGTGCTGATCTACCGCGCCAGCCAGGTGCCGGTGGGCGACGACCAGGTGCCGCACATCGAAATGATGCGCGAGATCGCGCGCCGCTTCAACCACCTGTACGGCAAGGAAAAGGGCTTCGAGGAGAAGGCCATCGAAGCGGTCAAGAAGCTGGGCAGCAAGCGCGCCAAGCTGTATCTCGAGCTGCGCACCGAATACCAGCAGGACGGCAAGGACGAAGCGCTGCAGCAGGCCCACGCCATGCTCGACGACGCCCAGAGCCTGTCGATGATCGACCGCGAGCGCCTGTTCGGCTATCTGGAAGGCAGCCGCAAGCTGATCCTGGTCGAGCCGCAGGCCAAGCTGACGGTGGCCTCGCGCCTGCCGGGCCTCGACGGCCGCAAGATGTCCAAGAGCTACGGCAATTCGATCTCGCTGCGCGAAGACAAGGAATCGGTGGTCAAGAAGATCCGCACCATGCCGACCGACCCGGCGCGGGTGCGCCGCACCGACGTCGGCGATCCCAAAAAGTGCCCGGTGTGGCAGCTGCACGAAGTCTATTCCGACGGCCCGACCAAGGACTGGGTGGTCAAGGGCTGTACCACGGCCGGCATCGGCTGCCTCGAATGCAAGCAGCCGGTGATCGACGCCATCGTCAAGGAACAGGAGCCGATGCACGAGCGCGCCCAGCAGTACCTGGACGACCCGTCGCTGGTGCGCGCGATCGTCGCCGACGGCTGCGACAGCGCCCGCAAGCTGGCCCAGGAAACCATGCGCGACGTGCGCGAGGCGATGGGCCTGTCGTACAACTGATGGCGATGACGCCGCATCCGGCCACCGACAGCGTCTCGCCCTGGGTGCGGCGCTTTGCGCGCCTGCTGCCGGCCGGCGAGGTGCTGGACCTGGCCTGCGGCGGCGGCCGCCACGCGCGCCACCTGGCCGCGCTCGGCCATCCGGTGCTGGCGGTCGACCGCGACCCGCAGGCGCTGGCGCTGGCCGCGGGGCAGGGGATCGCCACCCGCCAGCTCGACCTCGAGGACCCCGGCTTCGCCTGGCCGTTCGAAGCCGCGCGCTTCGCCGGCATCGTGGTCACCAACTACCTGCATCGTCCGCTATTTGCACCGCTGGCCGCGAGCCTGGCGCCGGGCGGTGTGTTGATCTACGAAACCTTCGCCCTCGGTAATGAAGCCTACGGCAAGCCCTCGAATCCGGCCTTCCTGCTGGCGCGCGGCGAGCTGCTGGCGCAGGCGGCCAGCCTCGGCCTGCGCGTGATCGCCTTCGAAGACGGCTACGTGAGCCAGCCGAAACCGGCGATGCTGCAGCGCTTGTGCGCCGCCCGGCCCGGTTTTACGCCCGAAAACGCGATTCTGGACCTGTTTTGAGGCTTGAATCTAGTCAAGAATGAACCACGGGGGCGGGCGATCCGCTACAATCAGGCTTTTATTTACCAGCATAGTTAATCGCATATGATCAAGGGCAGCATAGTAGCAATCGTCACCCCGATGCACGCGGACGGCAGTCTCGACTATCCGGGCCTGCGCACATTGATCGACTGGCATATCGCCGAAGGCACCGACGGCATCGTCATCGTCGGCACCACGGGCGAATCGGCCACCGTCGACGTGCAGGAGCACTGTGAACTGATCAAGCTGGCCATCGACCACGCCAAGGGCCGGATTCCGATCATCGCCGAGACCATCGTGCTGACCCGCTATGCCAAGGACGTCGGCGCCGATGCCGCCCTGCTGGTGGTGCCCTACTATAACCGCCCGACGCAAGAGGGCATGTACCAGCACTTCAAGACCATCGCCGAAGCGGTGGACCTGCCCATCATTCTGTACAACGTGCCGGGCCGCACCGTGGCCGACATGTCGAACGAGACCATCCTGCGCCTGGCGAAGATCCCGAATATCGTGGGCGTCAAAGACGCGACCGGCAACATCGGCCGCGGCACCGAGCTGCTGCGCCTGGCGCCCAAGTCCTTCGCCGTGTATTCGGGCGACGATCCGACCGCGATGGCGCTGATGTTTTGCGGCGGCGCCGGCAATATCTCGGTGACCGCCAACGTGGCGCCGCGCGCGATGCACGAGCTGTGCATGGCGGCGATGGCCGGCGACACCGCCAAGGCCATCGCGATCAACAACCGGGTGATCCCGTTGCATGCCAAATTGTTCGTCGAACCCAACCCCGTCCCGGTCAAGTGGGCCATGGCGGAGATGGGCTTGATGCCGGCCGGCCTGCGCCTGCCGCTGGTGCCGCTCGCGGCCGACTTCCACGACACCGTCCGCAACGCCTTGCGCGAAGCAGGCGTGCTACCACAGCCCTGAACCCGCGAGGGTTCCGGATCTTTCTCGACACCAGCTGTCTCTTCGCTCCTTACGACATGACTCTTCGCAAGACAATTACCTTGGCCCCCACCCCTGCCGCGACCCGTGGCCTGGTCGTATCCGCGCTCATGGTCAGCCTGAGCGGCTGCGGCATGCTCAGCTCGGTGATGGAATCCGACAAGCTCGACTACCGGGCCGCCAAGAAGGCCGCGCCGCTCGACGTGCCGCCCGACCTGACCCAGTTGCAGAAAGATAACCGCTACAGCATCCCCGAAGGCCGCGGCGTGGCCACCGCCTCCGGCTACCAGCAGCAGAAGGGCAACGCCCCGGTCACCGCTTCCGGCGAGACGATCGGCGTGCCGGGCACCCCTGCGGTGCGGGTCGAGCGCGCCGGCAACCAGCGCTGGCTGGTGGTCAAGCAGACCCCCGAGCAGCTGTGGCCGCAGTTGCAGGAGTTCTGGCACGATGCGGGCTTCACCATCATCAGCGAGTCGGCCACCACCGGCACCATGGAGACCGACTGGGCCGAGAACCGCTCCAAGATCCCGCAGGACTTCATCCGCAGCACGCTGGGCAAGGTGTTCGACTCGGCCTACTCGACCGGCGAGCGCGACAAGTTCCGCACCCGCCTCGAGCGCGCGCCGGACGGCAGCACCGAGATCTACATCAGCCACCGCGGCGCGGAAGAGGTCCTGGTCGGCCCGCAAAAGGACAGCACCACCTGGACCGTGCGTCCCAACGATCCCGGCCTCGAAGCCCAGTTCCTGAGCAAGCTGATGGCCAAGCTGACCGGCGCGCCCGACACCAAGACGGCGACCACGCAAGTGGCGAACGCGCCGCTGGCGGCGCAGCACGCCAAGCTGGTCAGCTCGCCGAACGGCGACTACGTGGAAGTGGATGAAGGCTTCGACCGCGCCTGGCGCCGGGTCGGCCTGGCGCTCGACCGCGTCGGCTTCACGGTGGAAGACCGCGACCGCGTGCAGGGCATCTACTTCGTGCGCTATGTCGATGCGGACGCGTCCAAGAAAGAGGGCTTCCTCAGCAAGCTGCTGAGCTTCGGCGAGTCGACCGACAAGGCCAAGGAAGCCCAGCGCTATCGCGTCAACGTCAAGAACCCGGCCGGCACCACCAGCAGCCAGGTGACGGTCCAGACCAACGACGGCAAGGCGGAAACCGGCACCACCGGCGTCAAGATTCTCAAGCTCTTGAGCGACGAATTGAAATAAGTGCCGCGGCGCACATCAAAAAAGCCGGCCTCGCGAGAGGCCGGCTTTTTTATTACCGGTACAAAAATCCAGGCGCAAAAAAACCGGCCCGAAGGCCGGTTTTTTAACGAGCTGATTAGTGCTTTGCGGCCGAAGCGGCAGCCGAAGCAGCCGAAGCAGCAGTCGAAGCGGCCGAAGCAGCGGTCGTAGCGGCAGCAGCAGCGTCGGAAGCAGCCGAAGCGGCGGTCGATGCAGCAGCGGCAGCAGCGTCAGCTGGTGCAGGGGCTGGAGCAGCTGCTGGCGCTGGAGCGGCTTCAACTACTGGTGCAGGAGCAACAACAGGAGCGTCTTCTTTTTTGCTGCAAGCAGCCAAAGCAACAGCCAACAGGGAGATGATCAGCAAAGATTTTTTCATGGGTTTTCCTTAATTAATTCAAAAGTAAGAACTACGTTGTTGCGATGAATAATTACCGGTAATTATCGCTCGTTAGGGAATTCTCGTAGGCTTTCGTACCTGTAATGGCGCATGACAGACAACGGAAACTTCCTAGCCGGATATTATAGCTAAATTTAATGATTCGCAATAGGAGAAAGATGCCATTTAGGAAGTATTTTGTGATATAACAACGTTCGCTTTGTAACAAAATGTTTTCAGCTTAATATGCAACGTGCCGAGCCTGTAGTTCCCTTACAAAATTCGGTGCGCAGCACTCACAGACCGGTGGTGCTCGCATGCAAACCCGGCATCGATTCGGCCCAGATCGCCTCGAAACGGTCGAGGCTGATTTCGGTGGCGGCCGGCGCGTTGAACGCCGCTTCGCCGCGCATGTGGTCGCTGTGGAAGCGGCGCACGATGTGCACCCGGTCGCCGATGCAGAAGGAATCGGTCAGCTGGTGCAGGTTCTTGCCGGTGACCCGGCATTCGACCCGATGGCTGTAATCCTGCAGCAGGCGCAGGAAGCGCGGATAACTGCGCTCGATGTGCTCGGGCCGGTGCATCGCCAGTTGCAGGCTGCCGCCGCCGGCCAGGAAATGGCGCAGCGCCGCGTCGACATCCGACAGCCCGAGCGGGAACACGCGGAAGTCGGGATCGAACAATTGCAGCGTGGCCCGGGCGCGCGCGATGCATTCCCTGAAGCGCGCCTCGAATTCGAGGTGGGTCGTGAAGCGGTAAATCTCGGCTACGTTCTCCGGCTCGTCCATGGGCCATCCTTTCAAGCGAGTTCCAGCCATCCGTCCTGGTACCAGGTGTACAGCGCTTCCATCACGTCGTCCGACGCGCCGGCCAGCGCCGCGCCGTCCAGCGCGCGCCGGTTGGCCAGCGCGTCGAGCAGCAGCTTGTCGGCGCGTCCCACGGCGAACGATTCGCCGTTGATGAACACGTGCTTGCCACGATACAGCATCTGGGTCTTGAGCGAGAGCGCCACCCCGCGCCGGGCGATGGCCTCGGCGAAGCGGCCCATGGTCAGCGGCTTGGCCGGCCCGGTGAAGAACACATTGTGCTTCGGCTCGGACAGGTGCTCGCCGAGGAAGATGGTGACGTCTTCCTCGGTGAAGCGGACCTTGTTCATCTCCTCGGCGATGGCCGCCAGCATGTGGCGCGGGATTTCGGCCGGGTTCCTGGCGGGCTCGAGCTCCGGATCGGCGTAGCGGCCCGGCAGGTCGATCGAATCGGCCATGAACTGCAGGAAGGCTTCGCCCAGCTCCTGGAACGAGGGCGAGCGGAAGCCGATCGAATAGGTCATGCACTCGCCCTCGGCCACGCCGTCGTGCGCGTAGTGGGGCGGCAGGTAGAGCATATCGCCCGCTTCGAGCACGAACTCCTGTTGCGGCCGGAAGTCGCGCAGGATCTTGAGCGGCATGCCCTCGACCAGCGCCAGGTCTTTCTGGGCGCCGATGCGCCAGCGCCGCTTGCCCTGCGCCTGCAGCAGGAACACATCGTAGGAATCGAAATGCGGGCCGACCCCGCCGCCGTCGCTGGCGTAGCTGATCATCAGGTCGTCCAGGCGGGCGTCGGGAATGAAGCGGAACTGGCGCAGCAGCGCATCGGCCTTGGCGTCGGCCAGGTTCACGCCCTGGACCAGCATGGTCCATTCCCTTTGTTCGCGCGCGGGCAGCGCGGCCAGCGGGCCGTGCTGCATCTCCCACGCGCCATCCGCATGGCTGATCAGGCGCGATTCGATGTCGTTGCGGGCGGCCAGCGCGGCCAGCGCGTCGAGACCGAGCAGGGGCTTGAAGCCGGGGATGGCCTGGCGGATCAGCAGCGGCTTCTTGTGCCAGTAATCGCGCAAGAACTGGGCGGGCGTGAGATCGCCGAGGAGGGGTAATTTTTTCATGCGCCATTATAACCAGCTCGCGACAAGGCAAACCGGCGCGAGAGGTATAATCTGGCTGCTCACAATGAAAGGAAAGCACTATGAAGATTGCCAAAAATACGGTGGTAACAGTCAACTACAAGCTGTCGGACGCCCAGAATAATCTGATCGAAGACGGCAGTCAGCCCATGGTCTACCTGCACGGCGGCTACGAGAACACGCTGCCCAAGATTGAGGAAGAACTCGACGGCAAGGAAGTTGGCTACGCGTCGGTGATCCAGATCGAGCCCGACGATGCCTTTGGCGATTACGATCCGGCGCTGGTCAAGGTCGAGCCGCGCAACCGCCTGCCCGAGCCGCTGGAAGTGGGCATGCAGTTCGAAGGCATGCCCGACGGCGGCGGCGAGGATGAAGAAGCGATGATTTTCACGGTCACCGATATCGCCGACGACAAGGTGGTGCTGGACGGGAATCACCCGCTGGCCGGCATGGCCTTGCGCTTCGAGCTGTCGGTGACCGGCGTGCGCGCCGCGACCGATGAAGAGATCGCGCACGAGCACGTGCACGGCGCCCACGGCCACCATCACGGCGACGAGGACGACGGCGACGAGGGCGACCACTTCCGCAGCCACCCGGTGCACTAACACGTCATTCCCGCGCAGGCGGGAATGCATGCGGGCTATGGATTCCCGCCTGCGCGGGAATGACGGGGGAAATCAACGGGGCGCGTCTTTTGAAGGCGCGCCTTTTTCCTTGTCGGCGTCGGCCGCGTTCTTCAGGGCGAACAGCGCCGCCGTTCCCGGCGTTACGCGCACTTCCGCCGCGCCCGCGCCCAGGCTCAGGTGTCCCAGATTGCCCATCCACTCGATCGCCGGTTCGCCGCCATTGGCCGGCGCCGCGCTATCGACCAGCAGCACCTTGCCCCCGAATTTCTGCGCCAGCGTCGCAATCTGGCGGCGCGGCTCGGCGAAGCCGTCCTTGCTGCCGGCGCCGCGTCCAATGAGTGCGCGCAAGCCGGTCGGCTCGCCGATCGCCTTGACGTCGCCTTCCGAAAACAGCACCAGCCCGGCGAGCTTGGTGCGCTTGGCCAGCGTGAACAGGCGGTTCAGCCAGACCCGGTTGGCCACCAGCCGGTCTTCATACTCGCTGTTGCGGCCCGCCTCCGGCCGGTAGTGGTTGTTATTGGCCGGCAGGTTGATGGTCGCGTACAGCACGTCGCCCACTTGCCAGTGCGCGTTCTCGGCATAGCTGCGGAACTTGGGGCTGGCCGACAGCCGCGTCAACGGCATCTTGCGCGTGCCCAGCGCGGCGGCATCGGCGAAGAACAATTCGCGCAGCCGGTTCAGGCGCTCGAGCGCAGCCGAGCGGCCGGCCGAATTCTTGCAATCGCTCCAATCGCTGGCGGCCGGCACCAGCACCACCGGACGGCGCGCCTCCTCCAGCAGGTCGCGGCGCTGGGTGTAGACCTTGTCGCTGCACGATTCGGCCGCGCCTTTGATCCCGGTGACCACCACGAACGATGGCCCGGCCTCGCCGGCCTCGTCCAGCGCCTGGCGCAGGGTGGCCTCGCCATCGCCGTTGCCGAAACTGTGGCCGATCGCGCTGAACTGGTACGCGTCGGCGCGCTTGGGCGCAGCCGCCTGCGCGGCATGCGCCAGCAGCAGTGCCGCGGCCAGCATGGCGATCGGGCGAACCGGGCGCCCCATCACGCGGCCAGGCGCTTCAGCTGGTACAACTGCTCGAGCGCCTCGCGCGGGGTCAGCGCATCCGGATCGATCGCGGCCAGCGCGGCCAGCAGCTCGCCGCCGGCGGGCGCCGCCGCAGGCGCGGCGGCGGGCGCGTCGCCATCGTCGTCCGGATCCGCGCCGGGCAGCGCGAACAGGTCGAGCTGCGGAGTGGCGTCGAGCGCCTGCGATTCGAGCCGCGCCAGGTGCTTGCGCGCGGCCTTGATCACGCCCTGCGGCACGCCGGCCAGCTGCGCCACCTGCAAGCCGTAGCTTTGCGAAGCCGGCCCGGCCTGCACCGCGTGCAGGAACACGATGCTGTCCTTGTGTTCGACCGCCGACAGGTGGACGTTGGCCGCGCTCGGATGGCTCTCGGGCAGTTGGGTCAGCTCGAAGTAGTGGGTGGCGAACAGCGTGAAGCTGCGGCTGGTGTCGATCAGGTGGCGCGCGATGAACCAGGCCAGCGCCAGGCCGTCGAAGGTCGAGGTGCCGCGCCCGACTTCGTCCATCAGCACCAGCGAGTGTTCGGTGGCGCCGTTCAGGATCGCCGCCGACTCGGTCATCTCCACCATGAAGGTCGAGCGCCCGCCGGCCAGGTCGTCGGTCGCGCCGATGCGGGTGAAGATGCGGTCGATCGGCCCGATCAGCGCGCTCGCCGCCGGCACGTAGCTGCCGACGTAGGCCAGCAGCGTGATCAGCGCCACCTGCCGCATGAAGGTCGATTTGCCGCCCATGTTCGGGCCGGTGATCAGCAGCAGGCGGCGCTCGTTCTGCAGGCAGCAGTCGTTGGCGATGAAGCGTTCGATCTGGTTTTCCACCACCGGATGGCGGCCTTCGCGGATGTCGAGACAGGGCTCGGCCACCAGCTGCGGCGCGCACCAGTTGTGGTGCAGCGCGTGCGAGGCCAGGGCGGTCAGGGTGTCGAGCTGCGCCAGGCCTTGCGCCACCGTTTGCAGCGTGGCGATGTGCGGCGCCAGGTCGGCCAGCAGCTGGTCGTACAGCAGCTTCTCGCGCACCAGCGCCTTGTCCTGCGCCGACAGCGCCTTGTCTTCGAACACCTTGAGTTCGGGCGTGATGTAGCGCTCGGCGTTCTTCAGGGTCTGGCGGCGCCGGTAATCGTCGGGCACCTTGTCGGTCTGGCCGTGGGTGACTTCGATGTAGAAGCCGTGCACCTTGTTGTACTCGACGCGCAGATTGGCGATGCCGGTGCGCGCGCGTTCGCGCGTTTCGAGGTCGACCAGGAACTGGCCGGCGTTCTCCGACAGGCCGCGCAGCTCGTCGAGTTCGGCGTCGAAGCCGCGCGCGAACACGCCGCCGTCGCGCACCATCGCGGCCGGCTCCTCGGCCACCGCGCGCTGCAGCAGGTCGAGGCAGGCTTCGGGCGTGGCGATCGCCGCGTGGATCGCTGCCAGCAGCGGCGCGTCGCCGGCCGCAACGCACTGCTGCACGCTGTGGCGCAGGGCCGGCAGCTGTTGCAGGCCGTCGCGCAGGCTGGCCAGGTCGCGCGGACGGGCCGACAGCAGGGCGATGCGGGTGGTGATGCGTTCGATGTCCGGCACCTCGGCCAGCGTGGCCGACAGCGCGCCGCTGGCGTCGCTGGCGGCCAGCGCCGCGATCGCCGCGTGGCGCGCGCGCGCCACCTGCTGGTCGCGCCGCGCGTGGTGCAGCCAGTGGCGCAGCATGCGCGAGCCCATCGCCGTGCGACAGTGGTCGAGCAACGAGAACAGGGTCGGCGACTCCTGGCCGCGGATGGTCTCGGTCAGTTCGAGGTTACGGCGGGTGGCCGCGTCGAGGCCGATGAATTCGTTCTCGGTTTCGGTGGTCAGGCTGCGCACGTGCTGCAGGCCGCGGCCCTGGGTCGCATGGGCATAGCGCAGCAGCGCGCCGGCCGCGCCGAAGGCCGCGCCCAGGCCGTCGGCGCCGAAGCCGGTGAGGGTCGCCACGCCGAGCTGGTCGAGCAGCGACTTGTGGCCGCCGACCACGTCGAAGTGCCAGTCGGGCACTTGCTGGGTGTGGGCCAGCGCGTAATCGGAGAACAGCTCGGCGCTGTCGCCGCGCAGGATTTCGGCCGGCGCGATGCGCTCCAGTTCTTGCTGCAGGCGCTGGCCGACGCTGCGGCTGTCGCCCGAAAACTCCATCAGCTTGAGCGCGCCGCTGGCCAGCGACAGCCAGGCCAGGCCGGTGGTGACGACCTTGCGCTGGCTGATCATGCAGACCGCCAGCAGGGGGCGTTCGGCCTTTTCGGGCAGCAGGTCGGCATCGGTCAGGGTGCCGGGGGTGACCACGCGCATCACCTTGCGCTCGACCGGTCCCTTGCTGGTCGCGGGATCGCCGATCTGTTCGCAGATCGCGCACGATTCGCCCAGCTTGACCAGTTTCGCGAGGTAGGGATCGAGCGAGTGGAAGGGCACGCCGCACATCTTGATCGGCTGGCCGTTCGAGGCGCCGCGCGCGGTCAGGGTGATGCCGAGGATGCGCGCGGCCTTTTCGGCGTCGTCGTGAAACAGCTCGTAAAAGTCGCCCATGCGGTAGAACACCAGCATCGTCGGGTAGTCGGCCTTTATCCGAAGATATTGGGCCATCATCGGCGTCAGCTTTTCGGCCGCCCCGTTCTTGACGGCGGCGGCGTTGATTTCGGTAGGAACGGTCGTCATTTCGTTTTTGTCGGTGAGGCAGGCCGCCATTTTACCGCTTTCGCCAAGGGAAAAGCCGGCGATGCGCCTGGCGCTGGTCAGCGCGCCCGCCGCCGGCACGGGGCGGCCTCCCGCTCGCGTGCTCGCCCTTGTGGTATTTACACCTATAATTGACTGGCAGCCCATCACCGGGAGATGGCTCATGCTGTCGTCCATGTTTCCGTCGCGCACTATGAGGCCGGTTTTGCTGTCCGGCTTGGTCTGTGCCTTGCTCGTCGGCTGCACCTTCGCCATGTATCAGTTCGCGCGCCAGCAGGAGCATGCGCGCATCGCCCGCAGCTTCGACGAGCTGGCGGCGCTCAAGGCGCAGCGCGTGCAACTGCGGGTCGACGGCTATGCCCGCACCTTGCTCGACCTGCGCGGCCTGTTTGTCGCCGATGGCGATGTCACCGAGGACGAGTTCCGGCGCTACCTGCGCGGCATCGAAGTGGCGCAGCGCTATCCGGCGCTGCTGCGCATCGGCTATGCGCCGCTGGTCACGCCGGCGACCCGCGCACGGATCGAAAGCCGGCTGCGGCAAGCGGGCGCGGACCAGGTCCTGGTCCAGCCCGACGACCTGCCGATCCTGTACGGCTTTCCGGCCAACGATGCGATCCGCGGCAAGAGCCTGAACGAGGGCCAGCTGCGGGCCGCGCCGCTGGGTAAGGCGCGCGATACCGACCAGGCCCAGATGTCACCGCGCATGCCGCTGCGCTTCGACCCTGGCCGCCGGCCCGGCTTCGTGATGTATTTGCCGCTCTACGGCAACGATTTGGCGCCGCCCACCGTCGAGCAGCGCCGGCGCGCGCTGTCGGGCTACCTGTTCGCCGTGTTCAGCACCGAAGTGCTGATCGAGTCCACCATCGGCCCCGACCTCGAGCGGCAAATGGGCCTGGCCCTGTTCGACGGTCCGCTGGCCGACCCCGCCACCCTGGCCTACCACACCGGCCCCGGCTTGCCGTCCGCGTCGGACGGCGCGCGCCTCTACGCGAGCACGCGGAACGCCGAGGTCGGCGGGCGCCCGTGGACCTTCCTGTTCGTGGCCCGGCCGGCCTTCGTGCGCGAGAACCAGTCGCTGCTGCCGGTCGCGGTGCTGGGCGGCGGCCTGCTGGCCAGCGTGCTGGCGGGCTGGCTGGCGCACGCGGTCGCCTGCCGCCTGCAGGCCGAGGGCCGGATCCGGCACCTGGCCTACCACGACGAGTTGACCGACCTGCCGAACCGCCAGATGCTGCGCCTGTGCATCCGCGACGCCATCCGCCGCGAGCAGGACACCCAGCGGCCCTGCGCCTTGATCATCGTCGAGCTGATCCGCTTCCGCGACATCAACTACACGCTCGGCCACCTGATCGGCGACGAGGTGCTGAAGCAGGCCAGCGCGCGCATCCGCCGCGTGGCCGAGCGCGGCACGACGGTGGCGCGCATCAGCAACGTCCAGTTCGGCATCCTGCTGCCCGAGGCCGGCGAGGATCAGGCGACCGACCTGGCGCGGCGGCTGGTGGACGCGCTCGAACAGCCGCTGTCGGCGCGCAGCGGCGAATACGAGCTCGGTGCGCGCGCCGGCATCGTGTCGGTGCCGCTCCACGGCTGCGACAGCGAAGACCTGATGCGCCACGCCGACATCGCGCTCAATCTGGCGCGCACCTCGGGCCGCGCCTACGTGATCTACGACGCCGGGCTCGATCCCTACAAGCCGCAGCGGCTGGCGCTGCTGGGCGCGTTCCGCCAGGCGGTCAAGGAAGGGCAGTTGCAGCTGTACTGCCAGCCGAAGGCCGACCTGCGCACCGGCATGATCACCAGCGTCGAGGCGCTGGTGCGCTGGCAGCATCCGGCCTACGGCCTGGTCATGCCGGCCCAGTTCCTGTCGCTGATCGAGCCGACCGAGCTGATTCACGTGCTGACCGAGCGCATGCTGGCCAGCGCCATGCGCCAGTGCCACGCCTGGCGTAGCGACGGCCTGGACTTGCCGCTGGCGGTGAACCTGTCGACCCGCAACCTGCTCAATCCCGCGCTGCCCGACTTCATCGGCGGCTTGATGCACGCGTGGGAAGCGAGCCCCGGCTGGGTCGAGCTGGAGATCACCGAGAGCAGCATCATGGAAGACCCGGTGGCGTCGATCCGGGTGCTCAACCAGCTGCACGCGATGGGCCTCAAGCTGTCGGTGGACGATTTCGGCACCGGCTATTCGAGCCTGAGCTACCTGATGAAACTGCCGGTCGCGATGATCAAGATCGACACCTCGTTCACGCTGAACATGATGCGCGATGCGGACACCGCATCGATCGTCAAGGCGATGGTCGATCTCGCGCACACGATGGACATGAAGGTGGTGGCCGAAGGCGCGGCCACGCGCGAGATCTGGGATGCGCTGGTGCGCCTCGATTGCGACGAGGCCCAGGGCTACTACATCAGCCCGCCGCTGCCGGCGCAGTCCTTCCGCACCTGGCTCGAGCGCTCGCCGTGGCGGCTCGAGCCCGGCCTGCTCACAGGATAGGGTGGCTGCGGCCCCCCGGCCAGCGATGCGAAGCGGGCGCAAGCGTTCAAGTCGCTGGCGCTGGACGTGCTGCCGCGCCTGCGGCGCGTGGCCGTGTGACGGCTCAGGGGACGAAGTCGAGGTCCAGCAGTTGGTCTTCGGAATACGGATTCGTGGCAGGGAAGGTC
>Ga0193702_1000225_pt1 | contig 22866 bp, 12 predicted proteins | sample U3a1metaG_FD_143060 | JGI IMG/M metagenome (GOLD analysis project Ga0193702, IMG submission 143060) | Soil microbial communities from a riparian zone of the East river system, Colorado, United States - U3a1 | ecosystem: Environmental > Terrestrial > Soil > Riparian zone | place: USA: East River... | reverse complement strand
CAAACATGCAACCTTTGCCACCCAAGGCTGAGGAAGGCTGGTGGTACCAATATTACTTCGCCACCGACCGCGGCCGTGCAGGCTACGATATAAACCGCCACGACTTTAATAAACTCATTTGGAAAAATGCCTCCCCGAAATGGAATTTTGATGACGCAACTTTCGATCGTTCTGCCCTGGCTTTCAACAACCCGGATCACGTAAGCATTGTTATCCATAATTACCGCTGGCGATTAAGCCTGGCAGAAGGCGACCCCAAGTACGATGCGCTTGAAAAAAAACTAGCAGAGGGCCCGGTCATCACAGTGCCCGCTATCACCATCAGCAGTGATTTTGACGGTGCAGCCGCAGATGGCGCAGCTTATGCAAAAAAATTCCTGGGCAAGTATTCACATAAAATCTTACCCGGAATCGGCCACAATGTACCACAGGAAGCGCCGCAGGCTTTTGCTGATGCGATTGTTGAGGTAGATGGTTATACTAAATAATACTTGCCAACCGCTTTATTACATTACTTACTAAAACCACTAACTTCCATCGTTATATATAGAGAGCGATGGAAGTTATTTACATGCTATATTTGATCTGAAGATATGCAGCAAAAAACATTTAAAATATCGGATAAAGTTATTTGGTTAAGTTCTTTTTTCCTGGGCGTGTTAATGTCGGTGCCCAAAATTGCCGAGCATCATTTTAACTTTTATGAGGCGCTTGTCGATTCTACCATAACTTTTTTATTCGCAGTATTTATATGGTATTATAACATTAAAACACTACCGGCCTATTCGTCGCGGGATGTCGCCAATGGTTTTTCCGTAACACGTTTGGTTAAAGGCTTGTTTTTGGGAATAGCCGTGATGTTTATTTTAGCCTGCATACAGCAGTTTTTGTTATCCCACCTTAATTTCGGCCCGGTAATGCTCATGTTCGAAGTTAGGGGGATACTGGTTAACGTAATGTTCTACATGATCATCCACCTGTTACACCAGGGCGCACAAAATCAACAGGTTGCTATTGAGTTGGAGCAAATCAAAGCAGATAATTTAGGTGCACAGTACGAGTTACTAAAGCAGCAGGTAAATCCACATTTCCTTTTTAACAGTTTAAATACGTTAAAGTACATGGTGGAAAGTAGTGATAAGCATAGTGTAGACTTTATTTTGAAGCTTTCAGATTTTTACCGTTTTACACTGGAAAGCCGGAAGATGGACCTCATCACCCTGGGCGAGGAACTGGAAATATTAAATGCCTACCTGTACCTTTTAAAGGCCCGTTTTGAGGATGGTATCAACCTTTCTATCGAAATTGAAAAGGATCACTATCGATCATTTATCCCCCCTTTTACATTACAACTGCTGGTTGAAAATTGTATCAAACACAATGTTGTTTCGCTGGACCGCCCGCTGCGTATAAGGCTGTATTCGGAGAAAGATCTGCTGGTTGTCGAAAACCGGCTCCAATTGAAAAGAACACCGGAAGCATCTACAGGAATGGGCCTGAAAAACATTAATGAACGTTATATTCACCTGTTAAATAAAAAGATAGAGATATTGGCCAGCGAAACTTTATTTACCATCAAACTCCCCATCATCTATGAAAATAGTCATAATTGAAGACGAGCTGAAAGCGGCAAAGTCATTGGCAAACCTGATCATCAAACTAAAGCCAGCCGCGCAAATTACCGCACAGTTACAGAGTATTGAAAGTGCGGTTACATACCTGTTACAAAATGAACAACCAGACTTGATATTTATGGATATCCAGCTTTCTGATGGTTTGTCATTTGAGATATTTAAGTCGGTCGAAATTCATTGCCCGGTCGTTTTTTGCACCGCCTATGGTGAATATGCGATGGACGCCATCAAAGCTAACGGCATTGATTATTTGCTGAAACCTTTTTCGCAGGACGACCTGCGGGCGGCTTTCGAGAAGGTGGACAACTTTAAAAACTTCTTTCAACAAAATAAGCAGCCCGACCTGGATAGCATACTAAAAAGAATAGGGTTAGATGAAGGAAAAAAAAGCTTCCTCGTTTTCAAGCATAATAAATATACTACCGTACAAACAGACCAAATTGCTTTTATCTACATCAGGAATGATTCTTCCTCTATTATGACTTTCCAGCAACAGGAATATGCCATTGACCAGTCGCTCGATCAAGTGCAGGGGCTTCTTTCCGCTAAACAGTTTTTCAGGCTCAACAGGCAATACCTGGTAAACTTTAGCGCCATTAAGGAAGTGGAACATTATTTTGGCAGAAAGCTGTTTATCAAGCTGGTTATTCCAAGTCCCGATAAGTTGTTGATCGGAAAAGAAAAGACAAGCACTTTTTTAAACTGGCTTGAAAACAGGTAATCAGCATCGTTATAGAAACACTTTTCTCAAACTGAATTAAACTATTTTGCCGTGCTGCACTGAAAATACCTGGGAACCGTTATGCCAAATCGCGTGATTGTTTCCGTCATGATAGAATGGTCAAGTGCAGCAGCAAACGCAACGCAAAAAAACGATAAAAATGTCCCGGCTGCGCGCAATCAAATTCATTTTTATCTTCTATTCCACCATGAAATCTATTTTTCCGCTAACAGGCAGTCCCTTCTAAATAAACAAGCACAAAATCAGCTAATTAGCAATAAAAAAGCAGCGGATATAGTTTGTTTTTCATTTGTTTTGTTTCTATTTTTATTGTTTATATATCCACCTATATGTCTGACAGTATCCATCGTGTACGCTGTTTGCTCATACTTTGTATTTTTATGGGGCTGGCTTCGCCTTGTCCCGCGCAAAAGACCATTAAAGGTATCATCCTCGATACTGACGGCACGCCGCTACCAGGCGTTTCTGTCACGCTGCCGGGAAGTTTGATCGGAACCCAAACGAATGGCTCCGGATTGTTTTCCCTCACAATTCCGGCAACCGTTCTGGCCCATATCGATACGGCGCACATTCAACTAAGGGCTACGTTCGCCGGGTTTACCGAATCTCAGTTGCAGCTCGGCAATGCTACATTGGTATCTGCAATACTTGTTTCGCCCGGCGGGTTTCCTTTTCAATGGCCGCCAAAAACCTGGTCAGCGGCGAAAACACTCAACAGATCCTATTTTGACAAATGCCATACGCTGTCCGATGTGGATGTCAAACTTACTCTGGCACTTGGTATGGCAGGATACAGCGACCAGAACTATTTCGCTATCCCCGGCGGTTATGTTTTGGTGACCAGGCTGGAACAGATCGATGCGCAGGGGAATCCGCTTAAGGCCGCAGCTAGGTGGCAGATCAGCACTGCTACCCCCTGTTTTTCATTAGTGGCCTATCTAAAGGCCTTATTATTTGCGACAACAGGTTTTTTCCGCGTTACGGCATTCGCTGTTACCGACCAGGACTTTAATCCAACCGGGCAGGCGCCGACCAGGGATCAGGCACTTAAATGGATCGGCGCGCCGCACCTGCCGGTGAACGCCGGAAAAATCGTTTTTAGTAAGCAACACCAGGTAACTGCCCTGATCTATGAGTTCCGCAAACCCGAAAACGGTGATGCTGTGTTCCTGCGCCCGGGTGAACTGACCGCAGATCAGCATTTGAACGCTGCCGGTTTGACAGCGGCTTTAGCCGAAAACAAATAAGTCATGGATAAAAAACTGGCCCGGCAACGTTTAGCTAAGCTTTGGTTCATTGCAAGTGGTTTTCTGTTGCTGCTTTTTGTTATATACACAGCGACCAGTCGTTTTGACAACCACAATGCGGAAGGCTGGCAATGGTACACGCAAAGTATTTTTCCTTCACTGACGCTGATTTCCGCTTTCTATTTTACCGCCCACCCAGATGACCTGAACTTGCTGATTGATGAATTTGCATTTCGTCTGGCTTATGGCATTTCAGCGGGTTATCTTGCAGTGATCATTTTAACCGTATTATTGGCCCCGCTAAGTTTCAAATATGCACACTTGTCGATTTTGGAAACTTTTCATCAGTCTCAGTTATACCTGACCATTTTCCAGGGTCTGGTGACCGCTTCTATTGGCTGGCTATTCGGAAAGGCTAAAGCAAAAAAGGCTTCCCGGCATGGCTAAAATGAAAGCCAGCTAAAGCAACGGCGTTTATCCAGAATAAAATGCTCAACACGGCCCCTTAACCGGCCTGGGAGGGCGAACATTTATCCAATAACATCGTTTCAATATTCTGCCTGACGGCTTCTTTTACTTCAAAAATCAGATGCTGAAATAGGTATTGTGCTTAATATGCGGGGTCGCAGGCATTTTTCCGACCTGTGCATTGGCGGCTGATAACTGTACAATCGGCAGGAAAATCATTATACAAAAAAGGTTCTTGAAGTTAGTTTTATAGGCGTGTTTTGTTTGTCCAATATTTTTAATTATTTGGATAATGTAAAGTTTATTTATAAAAATACCGGCGCACCTGTCGGGCAGGCGCAGCCGGCTTACCAATTGTAGAGAAGAATCGCCTGGATTGGAATTAACACATCAATCCATATTCCATATTTTCAGTGTTTTAATCAGCGCTTTTCCCGATGAAAATGCAGACAGTACCGTTTCGCCTTCACCGGGGTAAAACATGGTCGAGATCACCTGTTCGCCATCGTTGCCAAATACTTCCAACGACGATTTATCTACCAGTATCCTCAGCTTAACCACCCCGTTCGCAGATTTGAGCGACGCGCTTTGCAGCAGGTTCCGCTGGTCTTTATTGGTGCTTTCGGTGGTGCTGCAATCCAGATATAGTTCTTGTTTGGCGGCATCGTAGCCAACTTCTATTTTCTTTGAATGGTCTTTGGTACCGGCAATCCAAAAGCCTGCTTTTTCTGATTTTTTGAGGTCGATGGTCGCGTCGATCCAATAGGAGTTCTTGTTGAAATGCGAAGCATCAGACAATGCCAGCTGTCCGTTTAAATTAACATTCATTTTTTCGAGCGGCGCGCCCTTGCTCAGCCTGGCTCTTGCTGCCGTTATTATAGAGGTCGGATTTTGGAAAAGTCTGATACCCTCGGGGGTAGTTTTAAGCGATAGGTCACGCGGGATAGACATTTGCCCTTTCCAGGGATAGGTTTCCGGTTTGCCGTTGATCAGCCAGCCCAAAAATATTTTCTTGTTGGCAGGTGCATCGCGCCAGGCAATAGCGGCATAAAAGCAGTCGCCATAGTCAACAAGCAACGGCTTATCTGCAGCATTTACATTTTTAAAAGTGGTGCCGTCAAAATCGCCCACAAAATACTGCACCTGCGGGCCATGTTCACCGAAGCAGGATACAAACACCACATACTTAGTATTGGCGGGGTTACCATCAACCGGCAGCGGCAGCATCGACGGGCATTCCCAACCATTCTTAACATATCCGGCCGGACCAAAATCGCTCAACTTCTCCCACTTTTTCAAATCTTTCGATCCATAAAAACGCACCTGGTGCTCATCCACCATCGACACCGTCATGATCCATTCCTTCTTCGCCTCAAACCAAAAAACGTTAGGGTCGCGGAAGTCACGTTTATTCAGGTCTATCACGGGGTCACCGTCATAAAGCTTGTATGACATGCCGCCATCGTTACTGTAAGCAATATATTGCGATTCGTTATGCTGTTTGGGCTTATCGGCCGTAAAAATAGCCACAACCGGCGGCTTACCGTTCTTACCAAATCCGCTGGTATTATCCTTATCCAGCACGGCAGAACCTGAATAAATATAAATGGTGGTGTCTTTGGTAACCACCTCGGGTATAGCCGTCGGCAAATACTCCCAATGTACCAGGTCGGTACTTTGAGCATGGCCCCAGCTCATGTGCCCCCATTTATTTTCCAGCGGATTATGCTGAAAATACAGTTGAAATTTTCCGTTCAGGTATAATAATCCATTCGGGTCGTTCGTCCAGTTCTTATCGGGTGTAAAGTGATAAACCGGGCGCCACTGCGGTGTGGGCGTTGGTGCGGGAGCGTCCTGCGCAATGGCTTTTAAACCGGTTGCAAGCAGCAACGCCGCTATAAATTTTATTTTCAGCATGGCTTTATTTTTTATAAAACAGTTCTTATTCATTGTTGATTTTTTATATTATCGCTGCGCGGCGAAACTTTTCGCGTTTTTTAATCCGTACCAATAAGTAGTGGCGGCGCAATCCGCTGTGCCATTTTCCCATCCCAGCATTTCGAGGCTATATCTGAATGCGGTCTTAAAGGGCACAGCATCCAGATTCCGGGTCCGGGTAAATGTATTGAAACCGAAGGAATCGCCATTATCGGCTCTCGGCGCATTGGCAAACGGGGTTTGATACAACACTACCGGCGCCCACGAAGTGTTGTAATAATCTTCGGTGCCGGTGCCGTATTCTGCCGGAAAACTGGCGTCATCTATCCACAGCTTTTGATCGCCTTCCCCATACCATTTGTGCATGTGATTATAAACAGAAAACGTATCGCCTATAAATATCCCGCGGCCAGTTATTTTATTAAAATCCCATTCAATTGGTCCGTCGGCCTCGGTTTGTTTAATGGGCACGTTCAGTTCATTTTTCCAGTCGGCATGAAAGTACATGCTCCGGTTGTCCCATTTCCATTTACTAACCTTTACCAGCAACGAAGCATTTATTTCTATATCTCCTGAGTTTAATAAAGATATCTCAGCCGTGTTGTGATAAGGCATTACCCAACTGCTAATCATATCGCCATCAGCCGTAACTGTGCGATACCAGCTTTGAAGGGGCTTGCCACCTGCACCACTTCCCGAAAAATCAGCCAGCGGGCAGTAAACGGTTTGCTCATCGTCGAACTTTATTTTAAGGAAAGTTGAACGCAGGGCTTTTTCGTAATCTCCTTTATTTTTCGTGGTGATCTTTATTGACAGGTAGCGCACAGCAAAAACACCTTTAGGTAATGTTATTGAAGCCTCTTGTGTTGCAGCAACCGGCTTGTCCATTTTAATTTCTCTACCGGAAGTGTTCTTAACAGGATTTAGTAAAGCTTTATCCACACTATCCAGCAAGGGCTTTATCGTGTTCAGCTGTTCAGGATTAAATGTTATCACCCTGGTTCCAGCGCTATATTTCCGGTAATTTATCTGGTAATAACGTGGCTGATTGTCTGTATCCCGGTCTTCAAATGTAACCTTGCAATGTTTTGCATACGGCATAGGCATGTATAAAGTACTGCCGCCCTTTTCCTTCGGCTCATAGCTAGAATGCGGCTGCAAAAGCGCGGGGCCCAAAGGCAGCTTACTTTGCATCAGGTCGTATGCATCTATTGTTAATACCGGGCTGCTCTTATTATCAAAGTAAATGCGTATAACCCCGTTTCGCTTAAAGGTTGTCAGCCAAAAACGCACGATAGCGCCCGGCCCATCGGCATCCATCATCACCTGTTCATGGCGGCCATTAACATCTTCCGTTCTAATGTATTGCGACCGGTCATCATTCGCAAACCATCCCGGTTTTCCCGGCGTAACTGATTTCCTGTCATAGCTACTGGCCTGCATCTCTGTATAATACGGATCTGGCCACCGGGCAATGGCAGTGTTATCAACCATCTCGTGCAACAGCGATTTCAGCGTTACCTTTTTTTGCGCAAAGCAATACGGTCTGCCAAAGCAGCAGATGAACAGGAAAAATATGACGACTCTTATCTTCATTATCGGTACAAATATGAACTGCTCACCGGTTAATGAACAGTTCCTTATAAAATTTTACCAACCCGGGTTTTGTTTGTACAAGCCGTGGCTAAAGTTTATCTGGTAAACAGATATCGGTAAATACTCATCGCGGTTCTTGGTGAATTTTGCGCCAACCAGGTGCGGTGTTCTTTTGGTTTCGGCTGCAAAATAGTTATTCAAATAGTCTGCTGCAATTCCCCAACGCACAAGGTCGAAAAAACGGTAGCCTTCCATGGCAAATTCCAGCCTCCGCTCAAACATCAGCGCTTTCCAGGCATAGGCGTTTGTCCACGTGCAATTTACACCCGGTTTATACGTATCTATGTGATAATTTGACGTCGGGGTACCATCGGTCTGCTTTAACAATGCGGTACTATTCATAGCCCGTGTACGTATCTGGTTTATCAAAGGCAACGCTCCGTTCTCCTGCCCCATCTGTATCAGCGCCTCGGCTTTCATCAGCAGCACATCGGCATACCTGATGATCTCCCAATCTTTCGAGCTCGACATAAACGGCGGGAACCGTGTAAAGCTTGGATCGGTATAGGCAACCACCTCTTTCAAACTCAGCAGCGGGCCATAGCTTTGCGGGTCGCGTGCCCATGAAGCGTTGTACAGCAGGTTGGTTTGATATTTATACGGGTGACCAGGGATAGCCACGGTATGATCGAGCCTTGGGTCGAAAGTAATTGACTTATAATCCCCCGTGGGAACTACATCGGTATTATTAAAGGTATCCAATTCAGGAAGGCCATTTGCATCTGTTTTAAATGCGTTCACCATGTTGTTGCTTGGCACATGGAACCCGCAGCAACCATACTCCGAATCCATCGGGTAGTTAAGGCAGTGGCCTGCATCAACGCGACCAATGGGGGTATTGTCATTCTTAGAATATTGAATAGAGAACACACTTTCGGGCGAGTTACCGAACTGCGGCAGGAAGTTGTTGGCAAAATCAGGATTGAGGCTGTATTTGCCCGAGGCAATTACTGCATCACACAGTGAGTTCACTTCCTGCAGTTTTGTTTTGTCGATGCCTGTTACGTTGTTCTTGTCATCCTGCGTGTAGGCATGGTAAAGCAATGTTTTAGCCAGATAAGCCTGCGCAGCGCCTTTGGTAGCGCGGCCCACATCGCTTTGTGTCATCGGCAAATTAGCCACGGAATAACGGAAATCATCCTCAATTTTAGTCCACAACTGGTCGCTGGTCAACGCAACGTTCGAGATAGCGCCATAGCTTTCAGCCGATTTCTGAATCGTTTCATCCACATAAGGGATATGGTTGAACAGGATCTTCAGCAGGAAATAAAAGTGTCCCCGTAAAAATTTCAGTTCGGCCTCACGTTCCACTTTTTGCGGGTAAGCCGCATCGGTTTGACCTTCCACCAACTGTAAAGCCGTATTGCAACGGGCTATACCCACATAAAGCTGGTAAAAAACATTATCTCCGGAGCCGTTGGTCACCGTATTGTTCGAAAAGGTTTCAAACTGGTTATACTCTGCAACGTCGCCCGCACCACCGCCGCCTTTGTAAGCATCGCCGCTGCGGATACTTCCGTAAGCCCACATGCTACTGAACGGATAGAAGTAATAATCGTTACCAAGGTAAGAGTAAGCCGCAATAACCATCGCCTCGGTATTAGCCGGACTGGTCAGGTCCTCTTTCGAAACCACCGCCTGCGGGGTAATCTCCAGGTATTTTTTACAGGATGCAGAAGCTAAGCAAATCAAAAGCGCTGCTGTATATTTTATATATTTCATGTCTGTAATTATTAATTAGTATGAAAAATTAATACCAAGGGTTGTTATAGTTGGTATAGGGTAAGGGTTACCCGCCGTTTCCGGATCAGGACCTGTGTACGATGAACTCTTGAATGTAAGCAGGTTGCTTGCCTGTATGTAAACCGTAGCACGTTTCAGCTTTGAATTCTTGAACGCGTTGCGCAGGTTATAAGCCAGCTGAATATTCCTCAGTTTCAGGTACGATGCGCTTTCGAGATAATACGTTGATGGCCTTCCCTCGTCGTTATTATTCACCAGCGTTAAGGCAGGAATAGTTGAACCGGGATTTTTCGGTGTCCAGGCCTGCAATGTCCTTGTGCCCCAGTTCGAGCCTGATGCGATGGAGGTAAAATCAGTCAGGTATTTAAAGGAGTTATTTACTACACCGCCATATACGCCCTGGAAAAAGAACGACAGCGACAGGTCCTTATAATTGATGGATGTATTCAAACCATAGATAAAGTCGGGGTCTGTGTTACCGATGTAACGCTCATCATCAGGATTGATCACCCCATTGCCGTCCACGTCTTTATACCTGATCCGTCCCAAACCTTTGCCCGGCTGCGCGGCTGAATTGTTAACCTCATCCATTGTGGTAAACAAACCTTCAGTTATGTAGCCGAACTGCGAACCCGGCGAGCGGCCCAATATGGTTTGTGTGGTACCGTTGCCAGGGAATCCATTAATAGCAGCTGCGGGCAGCTTGGTAATTTTGGCACGATAAGCAGAAATGTTGCCGGTTACCTCGAACGATAAATCATGCGAGATCTGGCCTTTGTAGCTCAGGATAGTTTCCCAGCCTTTCACATTTTCAGACGCGCCGTTGAAATATTCGTTACCGCCTTCGCCAAGTATAGCCAGGTAAGGCGGATTGATCAGAATATCGGTCGTATTTTTATTATATACGTCTATGGAACCTGATAATTTACTGTTAAACAGGCTAAAATCCACACCCAGGTTGGTTTGGGTGGTGGTTTCCCATTTCAGGTCAGGGTTACCGGTTTGGGTTGAGGTAAAGCCGGATGGCAGTGTGCCAGAGCCATGGCCGGTAATATCGTAAGCGCTGCCGCTGTCACCATTAAACGGCCCGCGGTTTCCGTAGATAGATTGAAAAAGCGAATAAACGGCGTTATTGGCAATATTCTGGTTTCCGGTCTCGCCCCAGCCCACGCGCAGCTTCAGGTCAGAAATGGCAGGAACATTATCTTTAATAAAATCTTCCTGACTCACCCTCCAGCCTAACGACCCGGCGGGAAAATATGCATAGCGGTTGTTCTGACCAAATTTGGACGAACCATCACGCCTGATGGTGGCCGATAACAGGTACTTGTCGGCATACGAGTAATTGGCTTTGGCAAAGTATGACAGCAATGCATCTGAGCTACCGCCACCGTGGGCTTGTAAATTCAGTGTGCTCACACTCAGGTAAGCGTAATTAATATCGGCCAGTGTTAAACCTTCCACGCTGCCGTTCAGGTTCTGGTATTTATCTTTGATATTTTCCTCGCCCAGCAAAACATTCAACTTATGCTTTTTGATGTTCAGGTCGTAAGTCAGCTGGTTTTGCCAGGTTTCGGTAAGCGCATAATCGCTTGACTGACCTGCAATGGTGCGCGGGTCTGACAAGAAGCCTGCAGTATAAGGCAGCTGCACTGAGTGAAAATAGTTACCTGCAAAGTCTGCCGCGTAGGTTGATTTAACGTGAAGGCCCGGAATTATCTCAAAATCGATAAAGGCATTTCCAAGTACCCTGCCAAATGCATTCACGTTCTGTTTGTTATACTCGATCAACCTAACCGGGTTATCCCTGTCGTCCATACCGGCTATAGGGCCGCCGTAGCCAATACCATCGGTGGTATGGATAGGGATGATCGGATTCTCGATGTATGATAAATTGGTTATGCTTCCTGTAGGCAGGATCGGGTCTTTAGCATAAGTTGCAGATAATGTTTCGCCTATCTTTAGCCTTCCTTTAAAAAAGTTGTACTGGCTGTTGTAACGTGCGGTGTATTTGGTATCTCTCGATTCCTTGATAATGCCCTTATTATCATAGTACCCAACCGAGAATAAAGAATTCCCCTTATCCGAACTATTGGAGATGCTTAAGGCATATGATTGCAAAACTGACGTTTGCGATATTTCTTTGAACCAATCGGTGTTGGCAGCCTTCATTGTTTTCTTATCGGGGTCCAGGTATTCACGAATGTTCACTTTGTTCAATACAGGGTTGTTATAATCGTGGTTCCAGTCAAAAGTGTAAACGCCGTTAAACTCATTCGGGTCAACCGGCTGGCCGCTTACAAAGTTCGGCCCAAATTGGTCGTCGTTTACTTGTGCCTGCCAGTAAGCCTGCCCGTGTTGCAAAGCATTTAGCGGCTTCGGCCGGTTGCTGTAATACTGCAGCGATGTCGACGCGTCAAAATCTATTCTTTGCACCCCGCCTTTACCCTGTTTAGTGGTAACAATAATTACACCCGCAGCAGCGCGCGAGCCATAGATACTTGTCGCCGAAGCATCCTTCAAAATCTGTATCGACTCGATATCGTTCTGGTTCAACTCCTGCAAACCGCGCTGGGTAGGGATCCCATCAATAATGTACAGCGGATCGTTATCGTTCAACGTAGTGGTACCACGCACCCTTACAGTTACACCGCCATTAGGCGAGCCATCGGCAAAAACGGTTAAGCCCGCCACACGCCCCTGCAGGGCCTTCATCGGGTTACCTTCGGGGATGTCTTTAATTTCAGATACATTTACTACCGAAACAGCTCCGGTTAAGTCTTTCTTCTTTTCAGAGGTATAACCTGTAACAACAACCTCGTTCAGATCATTAGCAGGTGCCTGGAATTTAATCTGAAGGTTAGCGCTTTCGCCGGTAATTTTTACTTCAACAGGTTTATATCCTACAAACGAGAAACGGAGCGTTTGCCCGTTAGCCGCCTGTATTTTAAATTTACCCGCCAGATCGGTAACCGCGGCGGTCTTGGTATCGGTCACCAGCACGGTAACTCCCGGAAGCGGCTGAGAGGTTTCGTCTGTAACCACCCCGCTTACTTCCCTTGTCTGCGCATAGGCCCCACCGGCCAGCAAGACAAGTAAGCTGCAAAAAAGTAATAGTTTTTTCATTTAGATAATTGGTTAATGGATTTATAAAGAATTTTGGTTTAATCTCGAAATTGCAGGTACTCAGTTATTTCGTAGCCGGGGCATCCTCCTTTCTTTGTTGCCACAAAAGCGCCCATTGCCACTGCCCGCTCCAGTATTTGCCGGGGCGCTGTATTCAATTTATGATTTGCTATAAATGCTGCCAGGAATGCATCACCGCTGCCAATGGTGTCGGCAACCTGTATAGGTATACCCGGAACCGAATAAATTATGCCGTCGCGGTAATAAGCAGCCCCTTCCGCGCCGTGAGTTACTATCACCTCCTTAATTGAAAATTCCCGCTGAATAAATTGCACCCGATGGGTTTCATCCCCGTTACTTTCGTCAAAGAGGTGCCCCATCAGTTCAAGCTCGGCGGCATTAAATTTTACGATATCGGCTTTTGATAATAATACTTTGAGCAAGCCCTTATTGATATGCGGCGGACGCAGGTTAATATCGAAAACCTTTATAGCATCGGTTTCAAGCAACTCCATCAGCGTATTCCGGCTAACATCATTCCTCGATGCCAGGCTGCCATAAACGAGGTACGTCGATGGCGTTAACATTGCCGCGATGCTTTTATCAGGTTTGACAAAATCCCATGCAACGGGGAACAGGATCTCGTAAGAAACCTCGTTACTGTCGTTCACATTCGCAATTACGCTGCTGGTATCATAGTTATGATCAACTTGTAACAAGCGGCTGTCCACGCCCCAGCTGTCTATCAATGACGACAGTTCACGCCCCAGCTCGTCTTCTCCTACTTTGCTGATGACGCCGGTATTTAAACCGAGCCGGGTTAAGTGATAAGCCACGTTTAAAGGCGCGCCGCCGGGCCGGGCACCATCGGGCAATACGTCCCATAGCACCTCGCCAAAACAAAAAATATCTGGTATGTTGGTATTGGTTTCCATGGTTTAGTGCATTATTACCGCGGTTTCAATTTGTTCGAGCGAGCGACCTTTTGTTTCGGGCATAAAGCGCCAAACGAAGATTAGCTGCAATACCATCATCACGCCGAAGAAGGAAAAAGTAACAGCTCCACCCAGCGTTTCGGCCAGATATGGAAAACCGAAAGCTATAATGGCCGCCATGATCCAATGTGTAGAGCTGCCCAGCGTTTGCCCTTTGGCGCGCACTTGGTTAGGAAATATTTCGGAGATAAATACCCATATCACAGCCCCTTGCGAAAAGGCGAAGAAGGCGATGAACAGCATCATATAAAGCGGAATGGCAAATCCGTTGAAATGCCCGCTATAAAATGTAATGGCAACAAGGAACAGCGAAATGATCAGCCCAACCGAACCTACCAGCATCAGCGTTCGCCGGCCCACTTTATCGATAATGTTAATACCAACCAGCGTAAACAGAAAGTTAACGAGCCCTATTCCCACAGTTGACAGAAGCGAAGAATGCGCTCCCAAACCTGCCATTTCGAATATGCGCGGTGCATAATAAATTATAGCGTTAATGCCTGATACCTGGTTAAAGAAAGCAAAGAATGCAGCCAGCAAAATTGGAGTTTTGTATTGCGCTGAAAAAAGGTTCTCACCGCTGCCGGTATTCGAATGCAGATCGGAATTTTTAATGGATTCCAATTCGGCTTCGCAATTTAAAGGGTTGATGATGCGGAGTATTTCGAGCGCCCTTGCAGTATCGCCTTTTTTCAAGATCAGCCAGCGTGGGCTTTCCGGAATAAAATAGATCAGTACCAAAAACAACAGCGACGGGAATGCCTGTACAGCCAGCATCCAGCGCCAGGATGCATCACCGCCTTGTCCTATCAGGTAATTGCTGAGGTAGGATATCAGTATACCCAATACTACATTGAACTGGAACAGGCCCACCAGTCGCCCACGGCGCTCGGCAGGTGATACTTCCGAAATGTAAACAGGTGCAATAACCGATGATATACCAACCCCAAGCCCGCCCAATAACCGGAAACACAAAAACACCGGCCAGCTAATTGCCAGCGCTGTACCAAGCGAAGATACAAGGTATGCCGCTGCCACAAAATAAAGGGTATTTTTCCGTCCGAACCTGTCTGATGGCTTCGCACCGATGAGCGACCCAATCACTGTACCTATCAATGCTATCGATATGGTTAAACCATGCTCAAAAACAGATAAATGCCAATATTGCTGGATAGATTTTTCGGCGCCTGATATTACCGCGGTGTCAAAACCGAACAAAAAGCCACCAAGGGCAACAACCATGGACCATGCCATGACAGAATTTTTTCCCATAAAGAATAAAAGTATAATTGGATTATACCGCAATGTTAGCAGGATTGGGAAGACAGTGGTTACCGATATTCTATCAAAAAAGTATAAAAATTGAACATAATTTAATATATTGATTATCAATAACTTAAAATAAAATATTCGACTAGAAAAATGACCATCTCCAATTTTATTACCTTGTGTTTTCAATTTTGTTACATTTCTTCGCAGACCAGGCCTTAGTGTATCGGACCGGATTTTAATTTTTCATTTTTTTATCAATACCTTTATTCCCGTTAGTCTGGAAAAGACGATCGAAAAACCAATTCTAATACTATAACTATCTTCTTTTTTATAACTGTTACCATACAGGTAAATGACTTTATTAAAAAAAATAACCGCCGGGATAGCCTCGCTATTGCTGCTAACGGCTGCATTCACGGGATGTAAAAAGGTGCAGAAAACCTCGCAGTACACCATAGGCTTTTCACAATGCGTGGGTTCTGATCTGTGGAGGCGCACCATGCTTGAGGAAATGAAAATGGAGCTTTCATTACACCCCGGCGTTAAGTTCGTGTATGCCGATGCTGATAACAGCAGCAGTAAACAGATCCAGCAGGTTAAAGCCATGGTTGATGAAGGGATCGATCTGCTCATCATATCGCCTAACGAGGCGCAACCGCTCACGGGTATTGTTGAACAAACTTATACCAAAGGCATTCCGGTGGTGGTGATAGACCGCAAAACAGCGTCCGGCCTCTATACCGCCTATGTGGGCGCCAATAATTACCAGATTGGCAAAATGGCCGGCGAATATGCTTCCGGTTTATTAAAAGGCAAAGGCAATGTGCTCGAAGTGATGGGGCTGCCCGGTTCCTCGCCTGCTATAGAACGCGACCGCGGCTTTATCACCGGACTGAAGAAATCACCCAATATCCATGTGATCAGCCAGGTTTATGGCGATTGGTTGAAAGACAATGCAAAAAGGCAGTTAGTGCAGATCCAATCTTTACTGGGCAACGTTGACCTGGTATTTGCCCAAAACGACGTAATGGCGCTCGGCGCAAAAGAGGTGTTCAATAAACTTGTGCCCAAACACCGCGTTAAGTTTATCGGGGTTGATGCCATGCCTAATGGCGGCCTACAGATGATAGATTCAAAAGTTATCGATGCCAGCATGCTTTATCCCACCGGCGGAAAGGAAGCCATTGCAACCGCCTTTAAAATATTGAATAAGGAACCTTTCTTAAAGGAAAACAGGCTTCAAACGCTGGTGATCGATTCAACCAATGTACAGCTGATGAAGCTGCAATGGAACAAAGTAAGCAGCCAGCAAAAGGACATCGAGCGCCAAAAGGCTTTACTTGAAGAGCAACGCACGATATACAACGGGCAGCAGGTTATTTTAAATATTACGGTGATAACGCTGGTGCTGGCGGTAGTATTCGGGGGATTGGCATTTTACTCACTTACCGAGAACCGGAAGATCAATAAAAGCCTCGCAGCAAAAAATGCCGAGATCTTGTCGCAACGGAATAAACTGATAGAAATGTCGGTAGCGGCAGAGGCTGCTACCGAGGCCAAGCTTAATTTCTTCACCAACATGTCGCACGAGTTCAGAACGCCGCTTACGCTGATGTTGTCGCCAGTAGAGGATTTGATGGCTAACGATAAACTGAGCGTGAGCGCTGCCCGGAATTTGAAATTGATCCATAAAAATATTTTCAGACTGTTACGCCTCGTTAACCAGCTAATAGACTATAGAAAAATCGAGTACGACAAACGGCAGCTAAATCTGAGCTGCAATAATATCATCCCGTTTGTGCAGGATATCGTGGATTGCTTTAGGCAAAACGCCAAAAAACGGAACATCAGCCTGAATCTGATCTCCAGGGAACCGGAATTAATGCTCGCGTTTGATGAAAACATGCTCGACAAGGTATTTTTCAACCTGCTTTCGAACGCGCTGAAGTTTATTAATGACAATGGCCGGATAGACATTATTCTGCAAAAGGAACACAACGGGTTTGTTACTATAGCAGTTAAAGACAACGGCATAGGATTAGCTCCCGAGGAAGCCGCACATGTTTTCGACCAGTTTTACCAGGCCGATAATGCGCTGGGAAAAGGTTCGGGACTTGGCCTGGCGTTATCGAGCGAGATCGTTAAACTGCATAAAGGCACCATAACCGTAAGCAGCGAAAAATGGAAGGGGACCACCTTTACCATTCAACTTCCTCATGACAACAGCACCGCAGGTTTTGCGCTGGTGGGCTCCCCTACTCAGGCAAAAAGCAACCCGCAGGATCACGCCCGAGTATACACCACCGATCTTGATTTTGAAAAAGCCATAGTCAATACAGATGCGTTCGCGGCACCGAAAGAACATTCCATACTGGTGATTGAAGACAACACCGATCTGCTCTATTACCTCGCCGAAAAGTTGGGCAGCAAGTATGAAATATTCACGGCCGACAATGGCACCAGCGGCGTTTATGAAGCCTATGCCAATGTACCCGACTTAATCATTTCAGATGTGCTTTTACCTGGCATTACCGGGAAGAATATTGCCGAAACGCTAAAAACCGATGTGCGCACCTCGCATATTCCTATTATACTGCTCACTGCCCAATGCAGTATGGAAAACCAGATAGATGGTATGCAAAGCATGGCCGATGCCTATATTACTAAGCCATTTAACTACGATTACCTGATGGCTACCGTGAAAAACCTGATCCAGAACCGGGCCATATTGAAAGAACATTTCACCAGCGATATCAGTGCGCCAGGAAGACTGCAGGTATCCAAAAGCCTCGATAAAAAGTTCGTGAGTGATTTTGCGGGGATTGTGGAGCAGAATCTGTCTAACGAAAATTTCAATGTCGATGATATCAGCAAAGCCATTGGTATTTCGCGCATTCAACTCTACCGCAAAGTGAAAGCGCTAATGGGCTGCAACATTTCCGATTATATCCTGAACAGGCGATTAAAGAAAGCAAAATACCTGTTGCTGCACGAGAACTTTTCCATATCTGAAGTAACTTACCAGGTGGGATTTTCATCGCCGAATTATTTCGCTACGGTGTTCAAGCAAAAATACAATTGCACGCCAAGCGAATTTAAGCGTAGTCAGCAGAATGTTTAGCGGCTTGTTTTTTGGGCGGTAAAATCGTTAAGCGCCATGTGCCGGTTCATGGCAGACGTCGTTTTAACTAATAACTATTGCTCACAATCAGCCTATCATTTATAACTTGGGAATTTCAGGGCCGTTATATGGCGTTTCCAGCGCATTTTTGATTTGCAACAGCCGGTGCATCGCCCTGCCGCCATCTTTATCCAATAACATGGTTTCAATATTCCGCCTTACGGCTTCTTTTACTTCAAGTTGCATCGAAGCCCGGTCAAGGCGAAGGGTTTCCGGTAAAGTTACCGTTTTAAAATAGGCGATCAATTCCTGTGGCGTCATCCGGCAAAAGTAACAAAGCCCCCAGGTATTTGACGCTTTTCGTTTACTCCTGGCTGAACTTTTATTTTATTTGCATCAAATGCTCCAATAAACGGACGCCCGAATCTGTCGTATCAGCCTTTTGAAGGTGTTCATTTTCAAAAACCTGTTTACACCATTGTAATATTTTATTATCAGGATATTGTTTAACCTCACCGTTCAACCACTCCGTTGCTTTTGCTTTTCCGTTTAGTTTTTCTATCGCCCGCGCAGTCACTAAATTATTTGCGGCTATAAAGTTACTCACGGTATTTTCGGTCTTCGGTTTAAACTGAATAACCTTTTGCAAATACGCTTGCGCGCTTTTCTTCTGATCCGTTTGCTGATAACAGAGATAACTCATCCAGTCTTCTAATCTTTCATCCAAATTTTCGGGGTATGGTTTACCAACACCTAAGTTAATCGGCCATTTTTTCGCCTCGTTAATAATGGCCAATGCACCTGCATAATTTTCATTTTTCATTTGTTCAATGGCCTGCATTAGTTCTGCCTCACGGTATAATTCACGACCGATGGTGGCGCCCTCAAATGGCAGAATATTAATTTTGGATAAAAGTTCAGAACATTCTTTATAACGTTTGTTCAGCAACAATACCTTCGCATATAACATGCCTATAATATAATTTTCGGCATGGGCGCGATAGAAGGGCTCAACAACGGTTAATGCACTTTCGTTTTGATTATGGCTAATGTAATATTCGCCCAGCAGTTTATAGTAGCGCCAGTCATTTTTATCTAATGCTATTGCTTTTTTTAAGTCGGTTAAATCAGAGCCTCCCATTATCATTGCAGCACGGGCTGCATAAAAAGGAGCAAAATCAGGGCTATTGCCACATTGTATAAACAGCTTTTTACTTTCATCTACCCTGTTCCTGTCTTTATAAATAAGGGCGAGGAAATATTGAGGTTTCCAGTTACTATTTTGTTGTTTGGCCCAAAGCAATATTTCTTCATCTTCAGATCTGAATGGAAATACAAAAGCTGGTGACGAATTATTTGCTTTTTCTAAAAATGCAGCAAAAGGCCTTCCTACTTTGTTTTGCAAAAATGCCAGCCAATAACTCACCAAAGCATTAGCAGGCGCCATTTGCAAAACCTTTTCACATTCATCAAAGCAGCCATTTTTGTAATAGCTGGCTGCCAATTCCAGATAGGTTTCGGTTGGCTGCTCATCGCGTATTAATGATGTAAACCCTATTTTATTTTCTTCTGATGGTTGCCCTAAATATTTTTCGAACGGTGCAAAATGGTTTAGCGGATCATAAGCTAAAATTGTGTCCAATACCTGTTTGGCCTTTGCACTGTTATTCTGATACCGGTAAGCAATAGCCTGTGCCTGCAACGCAGCAATATCAAACCGGTTAAAATCAATAGCTTTTGTAGCAAATTCCAATGCCTTGGCCCAGTTCTTTTCTTTGAGATATAAATTGCTTAACCCGTTATAAGCAGCACTTTTGTATTCGGTAGATAAACTTGCCAGGTCAAAACCATCTTTAGCATCAATAATACCTCCCAGCTGCGCATTGATGATCCCATAATAATAGTTTGCACCTCCATCATTCGTATCTATGCTCAAAGCCCTTTTTGCAAATTCAAGCGCTTCGACATAACGCATATTGCGATACATTAGCTCCGCCATCTTTACCAATGCAGGCAAAAAGTCCGGATCTTTTTTCAAGGCAGCCTGCAATTTTTCTTCTGCGGACGGATACGTTTTTGAATCCATCAACTCTTTACCCTGAATATACAAACCATACGCAGAATTCCAGTCAAAGTTTTTGGGCCCATCCAAAGGCCGGCTCAGGTTATAGGCGTCAGGTTTAGACCGGTAAATTAGTTTATTGCCGCCTAAAGTAACTACCAGGTTATCCTGGTCTGAATTCATTTTCACAGAATCAACAAACGTTTTAAGTGGCGACAGCGCTATTTTTTTATCATAAATCACCCTGCTCCCCTGCTTAACCTGCAGGGAATCAGAAATATTTTGAACCGGGTTAAAATAAATTTTCAGCCAGCCATTTTCATATTTAACATTCAGCGCTCCATATTCATTCGCCTCTACAAAGCCCTTCGTTTTTAAAACGGGGTACCAATACTCTGTCCATGTATCAGCAGCCCCCGGCGAGAAGCTTCTATGTTTGAATGGTGTAAAAGTGCTTTTTTCCGCCGTTTGGTTAAACAACCTTCCCGATTGAATTTCTGAATACTGCCCGTCAGTATCTGTCAATAATTTCTCCCATATCATTCCTTGTTGTGAGAGGCCCCAGATCCATATCTTTTTACCTGCTTTATCGTCATGACCAGCATATCGGGCCATTCCAAAATCATCATCATGCCAGTAAGCACCAAAAAAATCGGTGTACTTGCCAAATACGTGATAGGATTTATATCCGCCAAAATTATTGTTATCGTAAAAAGAAACGTCTTTGCCATTTTGTTTATTGAGCGGCCAATCGCCATGTTCGCCTTCGTGGCCCAGGTAATTGGTACCCGGAAACATATACTGTAAATTTCCTTTTGTTTTTATCCCGGTGTTCATCCAGTGGTAATAAGGCTGCTCAATAGAAGTGGCGTTGTACCAAAAAGACCTGGTGGTGAAATAAGCCTTATCCTTCGGCAAATTTATTTCCATTGTCCAGTTTGTCCGCGTTAGCAAATCAAGTACGCCTATGATACAGCTCACACTGCCATCATCATTTTTCCTGGTGATGTAATCAACCGGTGTAACGGAATTTGGGGTATGGCCAATAATGCCATAATTAGGTTCAATTCCACCGCTGGTCCATGGCCCGCGCATGGCAATATCTCTAAATTTCACAACGTGATTATCATAAATAAAAGCCCTGCCCGTTGATTTTTCAATGGCCGACCAGATCTTTCCGCCTATCTGCGGTAATATCATCAGCTTGATATATTCATTTTCCAGCTCTATTACTTTCCATTCTTTTTGTATTGGTTTATCGGTAAAGCCATCATAACGGAAATAAGGGTAAATATTGGTAAACGCTGGAATTGGGTTTGGGTCTGAAAAAGGATAAGTGGTGAACGTTTTATTATATTCCCGAATAATCGCATTGTCCTGTGCATATGCATTGATTATTGCAATGAATACGAAAAATGTGATCAATGCTATTTTTTTCATACTGAAGAACATTTATTTACTTTTTATCTTGTTTACTTAACTATCCGCAACCCGCAACTTAAGGGTTATTTTTCTCAAGTCGTCAACTAAATCAATAATTTATTATCATACACTTACCATGGAATACAGCCGAAATCGAATTTTTAGTTTGATAACGGTAATTTAAAATTTAAATTCAAGAGTTCCCCTGGTTTTAAGTTATCTTTTTGCGTCTTTGAATTATAAAACAATTCACATGCCCCCGCCTTTTTTGGAATAAATACTTGCCTTAAAGCTTAAATCAGCCATAATAGTATTTTTTTTATTGTTTTTTTCCTGGAGATATAATAACCATCTTTTCTTAGGTTCGACCGGAATTGACCCCCTGGATTGAAAATAGTATATAGTTGGAAATTCTTTAATTTCAGGGGCTGCCAGGATTACTTTCTTCGGGTCAATTCTCAGGGCCTTCCAATCAAACTGACATGAAAACTTGCGGGGCGGAGTGATCAACTTTGCGATTCATGTACATGAAGTTCGAACTACGCGAAGGTACGGAGTGATGGATATTATTCTGTTGATTAACAACAAATTAGGTGTAAGAAAAACATGGACAAGTGATGGTCTTTTTCACTTGTCAAGTAGCGTGCAGGCTACTGTACAAATCACAAACTATTTTCTGGCTGATTTGCATTTAATCGCGGCTTTAGGCTTGTAAATTTTTGGTTCAAATTTAATTGCGCATATATTGCAAACAACGTTCTGCACGTAGTTTTATATGTTTATACCCGAATCGGCGACTTTACTACAATATTAATTAATGACACAGAGCAACGTCAATTAGCAATTTTGTAACCGTAGAGTGAGCTAACAATTACCTGAAAAGTACTGCCGCTACTCACTGCAGCTGTTGCGGCCATACTTACAGTTTCGCCTGCATTCAGAAACGTGACGCATGACGTATTCAAACCTTCGAAAGTTACCGGATTGGATTGAAAGTTTTGAACGAGCGCAGTAGCGGACCCTCCAAAGTTCTTTATCAAGTACAAAGTAACAGACCCAAAACTGGGACTACCAGCCACAGAACTATTGTCAAATTGTGTACATCCGTAAAACATGTAGAAGCCGCTGGTAGGGGCAGTGAATCGTCCGTTGGCTGTATTCAATACGTTGCCTGTATTAATTACGGTTCCCTGTGGATAAGTGATTTCTGTTTTTATTGAAAGCGATGGAGAGGCTGTGCATGTTTGCCGTGTACTGGTAGGCACGGCTGAAAATGGATAAGTAGAAGCCGCTGCAGGAACGCTGTTGGAGCTTGATAACAGCACCAGTTCCCAGGTTGTGCCCGTGGTGGTGCCCTTGTTTATAAAAAATGCATAGTATCCGGCCAGTACATCAACCGAAGCTACGCCGGCACCGCTTTGGTTATCGATCAGTTCGGCG
>Ga0193702_1000224_pt1 | contig 22905 bp, 16 predicted proteins | sample U3a1metaG_FD_143060 | JGI IMG/M metagenome (GOLD analysis project Ga0193702, IMG submission 143060) | Soil microbial communities from a riparian zone of the East river system, Colorado, United States - U3a1 | ecosystem: Environmental > Terrestrial > Soil > Riparian zone | place: USA: East River... | reverse complement strand
CGGCAACGCCACGCTGGCCTGCACCGCGGTGCCGGCCGGCGAGGACGTGATGGTGAGCTGGCCGCCGATCGCTTCCATCCGCTCGACCATATTGCGCAAGCCGATGCCGCGCTTGGGATGGCTCGCCACCCGCACCGGATCGAAGCCGGCGCCGTCGTCGGCCACCGTGAGGATCACCTGGCGGCCCGCGCGCCGCAGGCCGAGGTCGATGCGCTTGGCCGCGGCATGCCGCTCGCTGTTGGTCAGCGCTTCCTGGGCGATGCGGAACAGCACGGTGTTGGCCACGTCCGGCAAGCCATCGGTGCCGCTCTCGGCCGTGAAATGGACCGGGGTCGCGCTGTTCTGGCTGAACTCCTGCGCCAGGTAGTCGAGCGCGGCGGCCAGGCCGAGGTCGTCGAGGATGGCCGGCCGCAAGTCGTGCGAGATGCGCCGCACCTCGCCCAGGATATTGTTCAACTGCTCGGCGGTGCGTTCGAAACTGGCGCGCGCCACCTGCTGCTGCCCGGCGTCGCCGGCCAGCCGGATGATGCCGGCCTCGATCTGCAGCTTGATCGACACCAGCCACTGGCTGATGCCGTCGTGCAGGTCGCGCGACAGGCGCGCCCGCTCCTCTTCCTGCGACTCGACCACGCGCTGGGCCAGCGCCTTGAGCTTGGCGTCGGCCACCCGCAGCTCGCTGATGTTGAGCACCAGGCCGGAACTGCCGATCACCAGCGCGCTCAGGATCGCCACCGCGGCGATCCACAGCATGGTGTCGTGGATGGTGCGCGACTGCTGGGCGTCGATCTTGGTCAGCGCGGCGTCGACGTCGTCCAGGTAGATGCCGGTGCCCATCATCCAGCCCCAGCGCGCCATCGGGATCACGTAGCCGAGCTTGGGCGCCGGCTTCTGGGTCGACGGCTTGACCCAGACATAGCGCTGCAGCCCGCCGCCCGCGTTGGCGCGCTCGATCAGGCGCTGGATGGTGGGCACGCCGGCCGCGTCGCGCAGCTCCCACAGGTTCTGGCCGACCAGCTCGGGCTGGCGCGGATGCATCAGGTTATTGCCCTTCAAGTCATACACGAAAAAATAACCGTCGTCGCCATAACTGAGGCTGCCCAGGATGCGCTTGGCTTCTTCCAGCGTGGCCGCGTCATGACGGCCCGACTCGTACAGATGGGCGATCGAATGCGAGGCCAGCGCCACGTAATGCTTCAGTTCGGCTTCCTTGCTGGCCAGGTAGGCTTGCTGGAAGGTTTCGCGCTGCTGCTGCGCCAGCATGATCGCCTGGTGCCGCACGCACAGCGCAATCGCGCACAGCGCCAGGATCAGCGGCGCGATCGCCAGGAAAATCACTTTCTGCCTCAACTTCATCGGATTGCCTTTCAACATTCAAGCACGGATTTTACGTCGCTTCGGCCCTTGTCGGCTACGTAGTAGTACGCAGCCGCCCTGCGTAATGCTGCGCTTGATGGCCTGCGGCCCGGCCCCGATACTTGCGGCACGCTGCGCTGAATCCAAACCGGCATTGACCGGTCTACGCCTTCGCAGTACATAAAAATCCTTGGAGGAGTCAACATGAAACGTCTTTCTAGCCAGCTCGGCTGGGCCGCGCTAGCTATTGTCGGCGCCTGCGCGCTGGCCGTGGTCGCGCTCAAACGCGGCGAACCCATCAACGCGATCTGGGTGGTCGCCGCCGCCGTCTGCGTCTACCTGATCGCCTACCGCTTCTACAGCCTGTTCATCGCCGAGCGCGTGCTCAAGCTCGATCCCACGCGCGCCACGCCGGCCTACAAATTCAACGACGGGCTCGACTACGTGCCCACCAACCGCTACGTGCTGTTCGGCCACCACTTCGCGGCGATCGCCGGCGCCGGACCGCTGGTCGGGCCGGTGCTGGCCGCCCAGATGGGCTACCTGCCGGGCATCCTGTGGATCCTGGCCGGGGTGGTGTTCGCCGGCGCGGTCCAGGACTTCATGGTGTTGTTCATCTCGATGCGCCGCGACGGCCGCTCGCTGGGCGACCTGATCAAGTCGGAGCTGGGCGAAATCCCCGGCATCATCGCCCTGCTCGGCACCTTCATGATCATGGTCATCATCCTCGCGGTGCTGGCGCTGATCGTGGTGAAGGCGCTGACCGGTTCGCCGTGGGGCAGCTTCACCGTGATGGCGACGATTCCGATCGCGCTGTTCATGGGCGTGTATTCGCGCTTCATCCGCGTCGGCCGCATCGGCGAAGTGTCGGTCATCGGCTTCGTGCTGCTGATGCTGGCGATCGTCGGCGGCCAGACCGTGGCCGAATCGGCCGTGCTGGCGCCGCTGTTCACCTTCACCGGCACCCAGCTGACCTGGATGCTGATCGGCTACGGCTTCGTGGCCTCGGTGATCCCGGTCTGGCTGCTGCTGGCGCCGCGCGACTACCTGTCGACCTTCCTCAAGATCGGCACCATCATCGCGCTGGCGGTGGGCATCGTGATCGTCGCGCCCTACCTCAAGATGCCGGCCATGACCAAGTTCATCGACGGCAGCGGCCCGGTGTGGTCGGGCAGCCTGTTCCCCTTCCTGTTCATCACCATCGCCTGCGGCGCGGTGTCCGGCTTCCATGCGCTGATCGCCTCGGGCACCACGCCGAAGATGATCGAGAACGAGCAGCATGCGCGCTTCATCGGCTACGGCGCGATGCTGATGGAATCCTTCGTCGCCATGATGGCGCTGGTGGCCGCGTCGACCATCGAGCCGGGCATCTATTTTGCGATGAACAGCCCGGCCGCGGCGATCGGCACCACCGCCCAGTCGGCGGCCGCCGCGATCTCGCAGTGGGGCTTCGTGCTCACGCCCGAGATGCTGACCCAGACCGCGAAAGAGATCGGCGAAGCGAGCATCATCTCGCGCGCCGGCGGCGCCCCGACGCTGGCGGTCGGCATGGCCAACATCCTGGCCGGCATGGCCGGCGGCAAGGCGCTGATGGGCTTCTGGTACCACTTCGCGATCCTGTTCGAAGCGCTGTTCATCCTGACCGCGGTCGACGCCGGCACCCGCGCCGGCCGCTTCATGCTGCAAGACCTGCTGGGCGCCTTCGCCCCCTCGCTCAAGCGCACCGAATCGCTGGTCGCCAACCTGGTCGCCACCTCGCTGTGCGTGGCGGCCTGGGGCTACTTCCTGTACCAGGGCGTGGTCGATCCGCTGGGCGGCATCAATACCCTGTGGCCGCTGTTCGGCATCGCCAACCAGATGCTGGCCGGGATCGCGCTGATCCTCGCGACCTGCGTGCTGTTCAAGATGAAGCGGGCGAAGTACGCCTGGGTCACGATGGCGCCCACCGCCTGGCTGCTGGCCTGCACCCTGAGCGCCGGCTGGCAAAAGATCTTCGACGCCAACGTCAAGGTCGGCTTCGTCGCGCATGCCCGGAAATTCCAGGCCGCGCTCGACCAGGGCACGATCCTGGCGCCGGCCAAGACCGTGGCGCAAATGCAGCAGATCGTGTTCAACGATTACCTGGATGCGTCGCTGGCCGGCTTCTTCATGTTCGTGGTGGTGGCGGTGCTGGGCTTCGGCATCCGCACCGCGCTGGCGGCGCGCGCCCGCAGCGGCCCGAGCGCGAAGGAAACGCCGTTCGTTGCTGCGCCGCTGGCGCAGGCCTGATCATGTTCAGCGAACTGGCGCAGGCCGGCCGCTACCTCGGGCAGAGCATGCGCCTGATGGTCGGCCTGCCCGACTACGACGCCTACCTCGGGCACATGGAGAAGACCCACCCGGGCGCTCCCGTGATGAATTACGAAGAATTCTTCCGAGAACGCCAGGAGGCCCGCTACGGCGGCGCCGGCAAACGCGGCGGTTGCTGCTAGCCAACAAAAGGACGCCCAAGCACGGCGTCCTTTTTTTTGTCGTTCCCCATCTGTCCGGCACGTTTGCGCGCGCTCAATGCCTGCCGGGGGCGTTGCCGTATATTTTTCCTGCTGGAATTGCAGTCGTTGCCGCACAAACTCAATGCAGCTTCCGCGGGGTCGCCCCATGCTGAGCTTCGAACGTTCGAGCCTGAACCAGAAACTGACGATCATTTCGTTTTTGTCGACGGGGACCGCCTTGCTCTTCGTTTTCATCGCCTTCGCCGTGACCTCGGTGCTGAATCACCGCAAGGACGAGGGCATGCAGCTGTCGTCGTTCGCCGGCGTGATCGGCACCAACAGCGTCGATGCCCTGATCTTCAATAACCCGCGCCAGGCCCAGGCCGCGCTGGCCGCCCTCAAAGCCAAGGAAGAAATCTCGGCCGCCGCCCTGTACGACCGCAAGGGCCGGCTGTTCGCGCGCTACAGCCCGCCCGGGCGCGGCGAGGACGACGCCGACGCGGCGGCCGACAACCCGCCCGCCCGCTTGCCCGGCGAGGAGGCGCTGGCCGCCGCCAATGCGCGCGACGCCACGGTCTGGTCGACCCGCATGCGCCTGTACCGCCCGGTGACCGGCAACAACGTACAGCTGGGTACCGTCATGATCGAGGCCGACCTGACCAATATGTGGCTCGACATTCTCAAGAGCCTGGGCGTGATCGGCACCGCGATGGGCGCCTCGCTGCTGGTGGCGCTGCTGCTGGCGAGCCGCTTCAAGAACAGCATCGCCGACCCGATCGCCAAGCTGATCGGCGCGGCGCAAAAGGTCTCGGCCAGCCAGAACTACACCTTGCGCATCGCGCACCAACGCACCGACGAGCTGGGCAGCCTGATCGACAGCTTCAACGACATGCTGGCCCAGATCGAAGGCCGCGGCGCCGCCCTGACCCACCACCGCGACGAGCTCGAACGCCAGGTCGGCGTGCGCACCGAACAACTGGAGAAGGCCAAGAACGCGGCCGAAGCGGCCAGCCGCGCGAAGAGCGCCTTCCTGGCCACCATGAGCCACGAAATCCGCACCCCGATGAACGGCGTGCTGGGCATGACCGAAATGCTGCTCGGCACGCCGCTGAGCGAGAGCCAGCGCAACTTCACCAAGCTGGTCAAGCGCTCCGGCGAGCACCTGCTGGTGATCATCAACGACATCCTCGACTTCTCCAAGATCGAGGCGGGCAAGCTGAGCGTCGAATACATCAACTTCAACCTCTGGGACTTGCTCGACGACATCAACAACGTCTACACGCCGCAGGCCCAGGCCAAGGGCATCGGGCTCGACTTCGAGATCGCCAACGACATCCCGATCGCCATTTGCGGCGACCCCAATCGCTTGCGCCAGGTCATGGCCAATCTGCTCGGCAACGCCATCAAGTTCACCGACCGCGGCCAGATCCTGGCCCGGGTCCGGGTGATCGGCGAGGACGGCCCCGCGGTCAGCCTGCGCTTCGAGGTGCACGACACCGGCATCGGCGTCTCGCGCGAGGCGCGCGGCCGCATCTTCGAGGCCTTCTCCCAGGCCGACAATTCGACCACCCGCAAGTACGGCGGCACCGGGCTCGGCCTGGCGATCTCGAAGCAGTTGGTCGAGTTGATGGGCGGAAAAATTGGCGTCGATAATGCTTTAACGCAAGGTTCGGTTTTCTGGTTCACGGTAAGTTTCGACAAGCGCCGCGTCGATCCCGACGAGCCCGGCGCGCCGGTAAATACCAACGAAGGATTGCGCGTTTTGATCGTCGACGAACATCAGGAAAGCCGCGCGGAACTGGAGCGGCAACTGGCCGCCTGGAAGGTGGCCAGCGACAGCGCGGCCAGCGCCATGGAGACGGTCGAGCGCTTGCTGGCGGCGGCCGCCGCGGGCCGGCCTTACGACGCCGCGATCCTCGACATGGCGCTGCAGGGCACCAGCGGGCTCGCGCTGGCGGCCGGCATCAAGGCCGACCCGGCGCTGCGCGCGACCCGCATCCTGCTCGTCAGCAGCGACCGGCAGGCCGCCGATCCGGTGCAGCGGCGCGAGGCCGGCGTGGCCTATCAGCTGATCAAGCCGGCGCGCGCGGCCGACCTGTTCGAGTGCCTGGTCACGCGCCAGCGCATGCCGGCCGCCCTGGCGCAGGCCGCGCCGCCGCTTCCGCCCGAGGCCGTGCGCGGGAGCGCCGCGCCGGCCCGCGTGCGGCGCAAGGTGCTGCTGGCCGAAGACAATCCGGTCAACGTCGAAGTCGCCAACGCGATGCTCGACCACCTCGGCCTGCAAGTGCAGGTCGCGCGCAACGGCGGCGAGGCGCTGCAGGCGGTGCGCGCCGGCGACTACGACGTGGTGCTGATGGATTGCCAGATGCCGGTGATGGACGGCTTCGCGGCCACCGCCGAAATCCGCCGCCACGAGCATGAGCAGGGCCGCGCGCGCACCTTGCCGATCATCGCGATCACCGCCAACGCCTTGCAGGGCGACCGCGAATCCTGCCTCGCGGCCGGCATGGACGATTACTTGAGCAAGCCCTTCACGCAGCAGGAACTGGGCGCCGTGATCGGGCGCTGGATCGCGCTGCCGCTGGCCGCCAGCGTGCATCACGACGACGAGCCGGCGCCCGCGCGCGCCGCCGGCGCGCACCACGCCGACCGCGCGCCGGCCGCGCAGCGCGAGGTGATCAACCTGCATGCGCTGGACAATATCCGCGCCCTCAGCAAGGACCGCGGCGACGCGCTGGTGCAAAAAGTGATCGCGGCCTACGTCGACGATACCCCGCAGCACCTGCGCACCTTGCGCCAGGCGATCGTGGTGAGCGACCCGGGCAACCTGCGCAAGGTCGCGCACAGCCTCAAATCGAGCAGCGCCAACGTCGGCGCCGAGGCGCTGGCGCAGATGTGCAAAGAGATGGAACACCTGGGCCGCACCGACACCACCGAAGGCGCGTCCGGCATCCTCACCGACATGGAGCAGGAATTCCAGGCTGTCCGGCATTCGCTCAGCGCCATCCTAGAGAAGGAAACTTGACATGGCCTCCCCCACTTCCACCAAACGCGGCGTCGTGCTGGTCGCCGACGACGACCCCGTGATGCGCCTGCTGATGCTCGAGATGCTCGGCCAGGTCGGCCTCGACGCGATCGAAGCGGAGGACGGCAAGCAGGCCGTGGCCTACTTCCAGAGCATGGCGCCGGACCTGATCCTGATGGACGTCGACATGCCGAACATGGACGGCTTCTCGGCCTGCCGCGCAATCCGCCGCATCGAAACCGGGGCCGCGGTGCCGATCATCATGGTCACCGGCGGCGACGACATCGAAGCGGTCACCAACGCGTATGAAGTGGGCGCCACCGATTTCGTCTCGAAGCCGATCAACTGGCCGATCCTCGGCCATCGCGTGCTGTACGTGCTGCGCGCCAGCGACGCCATCGTCCGCCTGCGCATCGCGGACGCCCAGAACCGCGCGGTGCTGGCGGCGATCCCCGACACCTTCTTCCGCCTCAACCGCGACGGCTTCTACCTCGACTACGAACAGGGCCACGACTCCGGCGCCGCCTTCCCCACCGAGCACTGCGTCGGCAAGCACATCACCGAAGTGCTCCCGAAAGACATCGCCGACCGCCTGCTCGAACAGATGGTCAGCGTGCTGGCGACCCAGCAGGTGCGCTCGGTCGATTACGAGCTGGTCCGCTTCGGCAACGTGCAACACTTCGAGGCGCGGCTGGTGACCACCGGCGCCAGCGAGGTGCTCGGGCTGGTGCGCGACATCAGCGAACGCAAACGCACCGAGGAGCAGATCCGCCGCCTGGCCTACTGCGACAGCCTGACCGGCATCCCGAACCGCCAGGCCTTCCTCGAAACGCTGGAGCGCGAGCTGCACCGCTCGAAGGCGGGCAACAAGAAGTTCGCGGTGCTGTTCATGGACCTCGACGCCTTCAAGCGCATCAACGACACGCTGGGCCACAACGTCGGCGACCACTTGCTGAAGATCGTTTCGGAACGGCTGCGCGAGACCATCCGGCCCAGCGACCTGGTGTCGCGCGGCGACCAGTCGCACAACCTCGCGCGCCTGGGCGGCGACGAGTTCACGATCCTGATCCCCGACCTCGAACGGGTCGAGAACGCGCTGACCGTCGCGCAGCGCGTCAAGGATGCGATGCGCCGGCCGTTCCTGATCGAGGGCCACGAGATCTTCGTCACCGCCAGCATCGGCATCTCGCTGTTCCCGGAAGACGGCGACGACTGCAACTCGCTGCTCAAGTACGCCGACACCGCGATGTACCACGCCAAAAACTGCGGCAAGAACAACGCCAAGTTATACAGCTCCTCGCTGACCATGCAGATCATGAGCCACGTGAAGCTGGAGGTCGGGCTGCGCAAGGCGCTCAAGAACGAAGAGCTGTACCTGCTGTACCAGCCGCAGATCGACGTACGTTCGACCGAGATCGTCGGCGTCGAGGCGCTGGTGCGCTGGCGCCATCCCGAGCGCGGCATCATCTCGCCCACCGAGTTCATTCCGCTGGCCGAAGAGACCGGCCTGATCGTGCCGATCGGCGAATGGGTGCTACGCACCGCCTGCACCCAGGCGCGCGCCTGGCAGAAGGGCACCAAGCGCTCGGTGCGGATGGCGGTCAATCTCTCGGCCAAGCAGTTCAAGGACGAGAACCTGACCCAGATCGTGATCTCGGCCCTGCACGATACCGGCCTCGATCCACGCCTGCTCGAACTCGAGCTGACCGAGGGCACGCTGATGGACGACGCCAAGGCCACCATGGCCACGCTGGAGCAGTTGCGCGGCATCGGCGTCTACCTGTCGATCGACGACTTCGGCACCGGCTACTCGTCGATGAACTACCTCAAGCGCTTCGACGTGCGCGCACTAAAAATCGACAAGAGCTTCATCTGCGGCCTGCCGCAGGACTCGGAGAACGCGGCCATCACGCGCGCCATCATCGCGATGGCGCACGGCCTGAAGATGGTGGTGGTGGCCGAAGGCGTCGAGACCGACGAGCAGCTGGTGCTGCTCGAGGAGTACGGCTGCGACATGGTGCAGGGCTTCTACCTCGGCCACCCTTCGCCGCACGAGTCGATCACGCTGATGCTGCACAAGCTGTGCGCCGAGACCATCGCCGCCGTCGCCAAATAACCCTCAGTTCGTCAAGGTCAGCGTATGCTGCGCCGGCCCCGGCAGCAGCGGCGTCGGCGTGCCCTTGACCCAGTCCTCATGCCCGCGCAGGAAAAACGGCGACAGCGGATGCCCGCTCTGCCCGCCCGGCATATTGAAGACGCCCTGCTCCTCCTTGCCCGGCGTGACCGTCAGCCGCTCCGACTGGCCGAAATTGCGGCCCGCCACGCGCGGCATGTTGGCGTCGCCCGGCAGCAGGTCGTGCGGCGCGGACAGCCAGCGCAGCAGGAAAGGCACGGCCGCGCCGATCGGATGCGCGATCGCCGCCGTGTTGCGCTCGCCCCAGGTCGCGGCCGACAGCGGCTTGCCGCCGGCGCTCAGGTCGGCGATCACCCTGTCGATCGCCGCCAGTTGCAAGGCCTGCCAGCTCGGATAGGCCGGCGGCAGCCAGGCGGCCGGCTGGTCGTCGAGCAAGCGCGCGACCACCACCGGCCAGCGCGAGGTGGCGGCGGCCATCGTGGCCTTCGCATCGAGCTTGGCCATGTCGCCGTTCGCACCTTCGTACAGCAGGTCGTACAGGGCCCACATGAAGCCGCGCGCCAGCCGGTAGCCGACCGAGTCGACGCTCGCGCGGCCGCTCCAGCTGGTCTTCAGCAGGCGCAGGAACTCGGCGCGCTGCGGCTGTCCGTCGAGCGCCGCGCCATCGAGTACCTTGAGCGCGCGCGCGCGCCACGGCGCGATGAACAGCGCGCGGTCGTCCAGGCCGACGCCGTAGACCGCCTTGAGGTCGGTCTTCGGCCCCAGCGCCAGCAGGTCGTCGCGCACCTGCTGGCTGCGCGCGCCGATATCGAAGCCGCCGTCGCCCAGCAGCTCGGCGCCCGGCCCCATCAGCTGGCGGTTGTTGGAGGTCGACAGCTGGCCGCTGGCGGGGTTGATCACGGTCGGATATTCGCTCGGGGCCAGCGTGCCCTGCCAAGTGCTGCCCGCGTCGGCCGCGGCCAGCGGGAAGGTCGAGGCGGGGCCGGGCCGGGCGCGGCGCGGCAGCAGGCCGGCGATGGTCCAGCCGATGTTGCCCCGGTCGTCGCCGGCCACGAAATTCTGCGCCGGGATGCCCATCGTCGCGGCCACCGCCAGCGCGCCTTCGAGCGTGTCGGTGTTTTCCAGCTTGCGGTGGTTGGCGTTCAGCGCGGCCGGCAAGTGTGCAATCCAGTGGATCGCGTAGGTGTGGCCGTCGACCTCGCGCAGCGGGCCTAAGGACGTCTCGCGCACCGTGAACTGCTCGGCCGGCGCGCCCTTCACGAGGATGGTTTCCTGGTGCACGGCCGGGGTCTCCCAGCCGGCGGGCGTGCGCAACTGGCCCGGCTTGGCGGGATCGGCATCGAGCATCAGCAGGTCGCTGAAATCGCCGTAGGCATTGGTGAAGCCCCAAGCCACATGGCCATTGCTGCCGACGATGATCACCGGCGGCGCGCCGGGCAGCGTCACGCCGGTCATGCGCCGCGTGCCGTGGCCCGCCGCGTCGGGGAACTGCAGCGTGGCGCGGTACCAGATATTCGGCAGCTGGAGCCCGAGGTGCATATCGTCGGACACGATGGCGCCGCCGCCGTCCTTGCTGCGGCTGCCCGCCAGCGCCCAGTTGTTGCTGCCGACCGAATCGATGAAGTCGGCGCTGGCCAGCGTGGCCAGGTTGGCGTTGTCGCCGGCGTGGCGCCGGCCCCACCATGACGGCGCCGCGGCCGGGATCGGCGTGGCCGGCGCGGCCACTTGCGCGGCGTCGAGCGGCGCGTCCCACTGGCTGGCGTCGGGCATCAGGAAGGCGCGCTGCTCGGGCGTGGTGGAATCGCGGACCCAGCCGCGCGCCAGTTCGCGCGGCTCCTGGTTGCCCTGCAGGTCGAAGTACATGGCCCACACCACCAGCAGCGAATCGGCCGCCGTCCACGGGCGCGGCGCCATGCCGATCAGCGCGTACTCGAACGGCCGCGCGCCGAGCGCATTGCGGCCGTCGTTGATACCGGCCACGTAGCGTTCGTAGAACAGCCGCTCGTCGGCCGGCATCACCCGCAGCAGGGCCTCGGCGCGCGCGCGGAAGCGGTGCAGGCGGTGGGTCTTGTCGAGCGGGATGGCGCGCGGCCCGAACAGCTCGGCCAGCTCGCCGGCCGCGACCCGGCGCAGCAAATCCATCTGGAAGTAGCGGTCCTGGCCATGCGCGAAACCGGTGGCGTAGGCCACGTCGAGCCGGCTGGCGCCGCTGATCAGCGGCACCCCGTGGTCGTCGCGCGCGATCGTCACCGGCGCCCCGAGGCCGTCGGCATGGTGCACGCCGTCGAGCTGGGCCAGGCTGGCGCGCAGGAACAGCCACACGCCCAACACGGCGATCGCGAGCAACCCCAGCAGGCCGACGAGAATCCGCAACGACCACGTCTTTACGCCGCGTTTGTGCATAGCTTTCCTTCGAGAATAACTTGGAGCGCAATCTTGCCAGAGAAATTATTCCGGCAACAGTTTTTTTGTCGCAGGAAGCACAGCCGTCATGGCGCCGGATTGATCTAGATCAGGGTTTGATCAGATTGTCGCTTTAAGCTGGATCAACCGTATAAAGAGGAATCGGCTATGCGAGTCTTGACTATGTTACTGGCGGCATCGGCCCTGCTGGCCGGCTGCACCACCCCGCAAGAGCGCGCCGCGCGCATGCAGGCGGAGGTCGACCAGATGGTGGCCACCTTCGGCCCGGCCTGCAGCCGGCTCGGCTACGCGGAGAATTCGGACCCTTGGCGCAATTGCGTGTTGCAAATGAGCGTCAAGGACGATGTCCAGCGCTATGGCTACTATCCCGGCTACTATGGGGGAATGGGCTTCTCGCACTGGCACGCCGGCGGCCGCTGGGGGCCGTATTGGTAAGCCGCTCGGCGAACGCGGCCTTGGTCAGGGCCTCGCGCTCGCCCAGCAGGCGTTCGATGAGCTGCTGGGCGTGGCGCAGCAGCTCGGGGTAATGCGCGTCCCGCGGATGCAGGCTCAGGCGCACCAGCGGCCGCGGTGCCAGCAGCGCGGCCATCGCGTCGGCCACCCGCGGCGACAGGCGTCGCCCGGCCGCATTGCGCGCGGTGTACACCAGCGAAGGCGCGAACAGCGCGCGGCGCGGCCGTAGCAAATGGAAGTGGCCCATGGTGGTGGTGTAGCGGAACGGGAATTCGTCCAGCACCTGCCAGGCGGCGTCGCTCAGCAGCCAGGCCGGCGCCACGAAGCCGCTGACCGACCAGCCGCGCCGGCGGAACCAGTCCAGCCCCAGTTCGATGCGTTCCCGCGCTTCCTGCGCGCCGACGCCCGCGAATTCGCCCTCGCGCTGGGTATAGACGGTGCGCCGCAGGCGGCCGCCGACGCCGCGCACGGGGGCGGTATCGAGGTGGGTATAGCCGTGCAGCGCCAGCTCATGGCCGCGCGCGAGCAGCGCGCCAAGCGTGTCTTCCATCGCGCGCGAGCGCTCGTAACTGCCGTGGTAGCGCGGCACCAGCAGCCAGGTCAGCGGCACGTCGGCCACCGCGCGCACCGCCTCGAGCAGGCGCAGGCAGTCGGGCCAGGTCCCAGGCGCGGCATCGTGCACCGAGATGCACAGCGCACCGCGCTCAGTCGCTGACACAGATGCCCTCCCGCGCCACTTCGGCGCGCCCGCGGCTGGCCAGCAGGCCGGCGTAGCGGTCCAGCAGCTGCGGCACGATGCGGTCCCAGTCGTAATGGTCGCGCGCCTTGCGCAGGGCGTTGGCGCCGAGCTGCGCGCGGTCCTGGCGGAACAGGTCCTCGATGCCCGCGCACAGGCTGTCGAGCTGGTTGGGCGCGACCAGCACGCCGGTGCTCTTGTCGACCAGCTCGGCAATACCGCCGCCGGTGGTGGCGACCACCGGCAAGCCGCAGGCCATGGCTTCGAGCACGATCAGGCCGAAGGTCTCGCAATCGCCCGGATGGACCAGCGCATCGCAGCTGGCCAGCAGCCGCGCCAGCTGGCGCTGGTCGCGCCGGAACGGCACATAGGTAATCTGCGGATAGCGCGGCAGCGAGTCGCCGCTGCCGATCAGGATCAGGTGGTAAGGCCGGCCCAGCTTGCGCACCGCCTCGATCAGCAGCGGCAGCTTTTTTTCCGGCGTGAAGCGCCCGGCATACACCAGCAGGCGCGTCTCCGGCGGCAGGCGCAAATGCTCGCGCAAGGTCTCGACGCGGCGCTGCGGGCTGAAGGTCATGACGTCGATCCCCAAGGGCTGGTGGATGACGTCGCTCACGCCGATACTGCTCAGCTGCTGCGCCATCAGCTTGCTGGGCGCGAGCACCATGTCGAACTGGCGGTACAGATGGCCGAGGTACTTCTGGGCGGCGACCGAGGCGGTGCGGCCGAAACGGCTGCGCACCAGCTGCGGCAAGTCGGAATGGTAGAACGCCACCACCGGCGTGCCCTGGCGCCGCTGCATCTTGAGCGCGGCCCAGGCGCAGTGGCCGGCGTCGCCCACCTCGATCAGGTCGGGGCGCAGGCGCTGCAGCAAGCGCGCCGGCGCGGCGCTCGACACCGGCATGCGGTAGCCGTTGAGGCCGGGCAGCCCGATGGCGGGAATCCGCACCAGCGCCGGCCCACGGCCGCAACCGCTGGCCACGTTGGGACTAAGGATGGTGTGACGGATACGGCTGCGCTGGGCCAGCCAGCGCGCCTTGGCGTTGAGGTAGGTGCTGACGCCGCCGCCCTCCGCGGCATAAAACATGGTCATGTCGATGAGATGCATGCTCGATAGGGGTCACCAAAAGTCACCCCATCTTATCAGCAGACTAAATCGTTGCGCACCGCTAACGTGCGCGTGTCTTGACGGGCTAGAGCACGCCGTCGCTGCGCAGCGCGGCGATCTGTGCGGCGCTGTAACCGAGCTCGCCCAGGACCGCATCGGTGTGCTCGCCCAGCGCCGGCCCCAGCCATTTGGTGAGGCCCGGCGTGGCCGACAGCTTGGGCGAAATGGCCGGCAGCTTGACCGGCGTGCCGTCGGCGAAGCGGTGCTGCTCGAACATCTCGCGCGCGAGAAATTGCGGGTCGCTCATCATGTCGCGCACCGAGTAGATTTTGCCGGCCGGGACGTCGGCCGCTTGCAGGATCGCCAGCGCGCCATCGATGGTCTGGGTCGCGCACCAGCGTTGGATCGCGTCGTCGATCTCGGCGGTGCGCGGCACGCGGCCGTCGTTGCGCGCGAGGCCGGGGTCGCCGGCCAGGTCGATGCGGCCCATCGCCAGCATCAGGCGCTTGAAGATCGCGTCGCCATTGCCGGCGATGACGATATGCTCGCCGTCGCCCGTGGTGTAGGTATTCGACGGCACGATGCCGGGCAGCGCGCCGCCGGTGCGCTCGCGCACCACGCCCGCGTGGTCGTACTCGGGCACCAGCGACTCCATCAGGTTGAACACCGATTCGTACAGCGCCACGTCGACCATCTGGCCCTCGCCGTGCAGGCGGCCGCCGGTGGCGTCGCGGTGGCGCAGCGCCATCATCGCGCCGATCACGCCGTGCAGCGCCGCCACCGAGTCGCCGATCGACACGCCGACCCGCACCGGCGGCCGGTCCGGATGGCCCGACACATAGCGCAAGCCGCCCATCGATTCGCCGATCGCGCCGAAGCCCGGCTGGTCCTTCATCGGCCCGGTCTGGCCGAAGCCGGACAGGCGCACCATGATCGCGGCGGGATTCTCCGCCTTGAGCTGCGCGTAGCCGATGCCCCATTTTTCGAGCACGCCCGGACGGTAGTTCTCGATCACGATGTCGGCGTCGAGCGCGAGCCGGCGCGCGATGGCGCGGCCGCGTTCATCCTTCAAATTCAGGGTCAGGCTCTTCTTGTTGCGCGACTGGACCGACCACCACAGCGAGGTGCCGTCCTTCAGCACGCGCCAGGTGCGCAGCGGGTCGCCGCCGTCCGGGGTTTCGATCTTGATCACGTCGGCGCCGAATTCGCCCAGCATGCGCGCGCAGAACGGACCGGCGATCAGGGTACCCAGTTCGAGCACCTTGATGCCTGCCAGCGCGCCGGGAGTGGCCATCAGGTGGCGCGCCGATCGAGCATGGCGCGCGCGATGGTGCCGGCGTCCACGTATTCGAGTTCGCCGCCGACCGGCACCCCGCGCGCGAGGCGGCTGACCTTCAGGCCGCGCGCCTTGAGCATCTCGCTGATGTAGTGGGCGGTGGCCTCGCCCTCGTTGGTGAAGTTGGTGGCCAGGACCACCTCGGTCACCACGCCGTCGGTCGCGCGGCCGATCAATTTTTCGAGATGGATGTCCTTGGGGCCGATGCCGTCCAGCGGCGACAGACGGCCCATCAGCACGAAGTACAGGCCCTTGTAGGTCAGGGTCTGCTCGATCATCATCTGGTCGGCCGGGGTCTCGACCACGCACAGCAGGCCGCGGTCGCGCGCCTCGTCGAGGCAGGTGTCGCACACCTCGGTCTCGGCGAAGGTGTTACACAGGGCGCAGTGGTGCACCGTGTCGACCGCCTGGTACAGCGCGCGCGACAGCATGGCCGCGCCTTCGCGGTCGTGCTGCAGCAGATGGAAGGCCATGCGCTGCGCCGACTTCGGACCCACGCCGGGCAGGCGGCGCAAGGCCTCGGTCAGGAAGTCGAGCGATTTGGACACGGGACCCTAGAACGGCATCTTGAAGCCTGGCGGCAGCGCCATGCCCGCGGTCAGGCCGCTCATTTTTTCGGCCGACGTGGCCTCGGCCTTGCGCACCGCGTCGTTGAAGGCGGCGGCGACCAGGTCTTCCAGCATGTCCTTGTCGTCGGCCAGCAGCGAAGGGTCGATCGAGACGCGCTTGACGTCGTTCTTGCAGGTCATGACGACCTTCACCAGGCCGGCGCCGGACTGGCCTTCGACTTCGACCAGCGCCAGCGCCTCCTGGGCCTTCTTCATATTGTCCTGCATGGCTTGCGCCTGTTTCATCAAGCCTGCGAGCTGGTTCTTCATCATGATCGGGTTCTCCGTAACGCTAAAAAATGGGGATGGTTTCAGGCCGCGGCGCCGGGCGCCGGGCGGATCGAGCCGGGCACCACGAAGGCGCCGAATTCGCGCATCAGGTCCTGCACGAAGGGCTCGGCGGCGACGCTTTCCTCGGCCTGGCGCTGGCACTCCTCGCGCAAGGCCTGGGCTTCCACGCTGGCGGTGTACCAGACCGCGCCGATGTCGATGTCGACCGCGACCTTGGTGGCCGGGAAGTACTCTTGCAGCGCGGCCGCGAGCTTCTCGGTGTTGCCGCTGGCGCGCAGCGTGTCGATCGGCACGCGCAGGCGGAAGGTGGTGACGGCGGCCTCGTTGCGGCACTCGACCAATTCGGTTTGCAGCGCGAGCTGCTGGGCCACGCCGCGCAAAGGCAGCTTGGCGGCGAGGCCGGGCCAGTTGCCGTCCCAGCCGATCTCAGGCACCGGCGTAATCACGTAGGCGTAACGCGGCGCGGCGGGCGCACGCGCGGCGGCCGGAGCGGCTGCAACCGCGGGCGCTTCTTGCGCGACCGCGGTGTCGTCGGAGAATTCGGTGACCCACGAAGGCGGCTCGTCGCCCTGCTCCAATTGCTGGTCGTCGTCGGCTTGCGCCTGCATGGGCGCTGCGGCGGCGCGCGCCTGGACGTGGGGCGCGACGGCTGGTGCCTGCGCGTGCGGTGCGGCGGCCTGCGCCTGGACTTGCGGCGCGCCCTGCTCCCATGGCGGCGGCGGCTTGGGCTGCATGTGCGATGGCGCCGCGTTCGCGGACGGCGCGGCAAGGACCGGCGCACTTGGCGCCGCTGCGGACTCCGCCGCCGCGGCGGCATGGGCGGCGGCCTGGTTCGACATCGCGGTCGGACGTTTTGGCGCGCTGGAGCGGCCGCCGCTGGCGGCGCGGGCAGCTTCGAGCGCGGCATTGATGGCGGCACGCGCCGAGTTCATGGCAGGCGCCGGAGCGGCCGGCGCTTGCGGCGCGGGGGCCGCCTGTGGCGCGGCGGCTTGCGGTGCTGGTGCTGGTGCAGCCTGCTGCGCGGGTGGCGGCGCAGCTTGCGACATGGCCGGACGCGGCGGCGCCGCAGGCGCGGCTTGCGCGGCCGGCACCGCGGCGTGGCTCGCCACCGCGGCCGAGGCGGCACGCGCAGGCGGCGGCGCGGCCGGGCGCAGCGGCGCACGCGCCGCCGCCGGGCCGGCCGGCGCCGCGCCCTCCGCGCCGCCGTTACCGGGGCGGAAAGCGAGCATGCGCAGCAGCGTCATCGTGAAGCCCGCGTATTCGTCCGGCGCGAGGCCGATCTCGTTGCGGCCGTGGACCACGATCTGATAATACAGCTGCACTTCCTGCGGATCGAACGCGGCGGCCAGGCGCTGGATATCGGCCAGCTCCGGCAAATCTTCCGGCACCGCGGACGGCACGGACTGCGCCAGCGCGATCCGGTGCAGCAAGGTGCCCAGGTCCTGCAAGGCGCCGTTGTACGACAGGCTGCGGCTGGCCATTTCGTCGGCCACCGCCATCAGGTCGGCGCCGTCCTGCGCCAGCAGCGCGTCGAGCAGGCGCACCAGGTAGGACTGGTCGAGCGCACCCAGCATGCCCTGCACCGCGTCGAGCGTGACCTGCCCGGCCGCGTAGGCGATCGCCTGGTCGGTCAGCGACAGCGCGTCGCGCATCGAGCCGTGCGCGCCTTGCGCCAGCAGGCGCAGGGCCGGCTGTTCGAAGGCGATGCCTTCCTGGCCGAGGATGTTGTCGAGGTGGCCGATGATGTGCCCGGGCGGCATCTGCTTGAGGTTGAACTGCAGGCAGCGCGACAGCACGGTCACGGGAATCTTTTGCGGATCGGTGGTCGCCAGGATGAACTTGACGTGCTCGGGCGGCTCTTCCAGCGTCTTCAGCATCGCGTTGAAGGCGTGGTTGGTGAGCATGTGCACCTCGTCGATCATGTAGACCTTGAAGCGCGCGTTCGACGGCGCGTAGACCGCCTGCTCGAGCAGTTGCGCCATCTCGTCGACGCCGCGGTTCGAGGCCGCGTCCATCTCGATGTAGTCGACGAAGCGGCCGGCGTCGATCGCCACGCAGGCTTCGCAGCTGCCGCAGGGCGTGGCGGTGACGCCGCCGCTGCCGTCCGGCCCGACGCAATTGAGCGACTTGGCCAGGATGCGCGAGAGCGTGGTCTTGCCGACGCCGCGCGTGCCGGTAAACAGGTAGGCGTGGTGCAGGCGGCCGGTCTGCAGCGCATGCGACAGGGCGCGCACCACATGCTCCTGGCCGACCAGCGTTTCGAAGTTGCGGGGACGGTATTTGCGGGCGAGGACTTGATAGGACATGCTCAGATTTTACCGTAGATAGCGGACGCAGCGCCAAAGCGAGCATTGTAGCAAGACGACGCGGGAAGGGATATGGCGAGCAAGCCGAGGGGAGAAGATCGAAAGAGGCGAGCCTGATCTGCGGCACTCATGGTTAATAGCCGTGGCTGCTTCGTTCCCGACCTGACCAGGTTAGCCATGCCACAATGCGCAGGGGCCCGCCAGCTGCAATTATACCCGACCCCGCGATGTATGGGAAATGCGTCGTTCCCGCGCAGGCGGGAACCTATAGCGCTTGTGGTCCGCATACGCGCTATGGGTTCCCGCCTCCGCGGGAACGACGTCAGATGCCGAGTTGTTGCCAGATACTGTCGATGCGCGCCTTCACCTCGGGCGTCATCGCGATCGTGGTGCCCCACTCGCGGCTGGTCTCGCCCGGCCATTTGTTGGTCGCGTCGATGCCCATCTTGCTGCCGAGCCCGCTAACCGGCGAGGCGAAGTCGAGGTAGTCGATCGGCGTATTGTCCACCAGCGTGGTGTCGCGCAGCGGATCGACCCGGGTCGTGATCGCCCAGATCACTTCTTTCCAGTTGCGGATGTCGACGTCTTCGTCGACCACCACGATGAACTTGGTGTACATGAACTGGCGCAGGAAACTCCAGACCCCGAACATCACGCGCTTGGCATGGCCGGCGTACTGCTTCTTGATCTGCACCACCGCCATCCGGTAGCTGCAGCCTTCCGGCGGCAAATAGAAATCGGTGATCTCGCTGAACTGCTTTTGCAGCAGCGGGATGAAGACTTCGTTCAGCGCCAGGCCCAGCACCGCCGGCTCGTCGGGCGGCTTGCCGGTATAGGTCGAGTGGTAGATCGGATCGCGCCGCATCGTGATGCGGTCGATGGTGAACACCGGGAAGCTGTCCTGCTCATTGTAATAGCCAGTGTGGTCGCCGTAGGGGCCTTCGAGCGCGTGCTCGTAGCCGCTCGGATGGTTCGGATCGGCATAGATATGCCCTTCCAGCACGATCTCGGCCGAGGCCGGCACCCGCAGCTCGCTGCCGATCGCCTTGACCAGCTCGGTGCGGCGGCCGCGCAGCAGGCCGGCAAACTGGTATTCGGACAGGGTGTCGGGCACCGGCGTGACCGCGCCTAATATAGTGGCCGGATCGGCCCCCAGCGCCACCGCCACCGGATACGGCTGGCCCTTGGTGGCGATGCCGTGCTCGCGGAAGTCGAGCGCGCCGCCCCGATGCGCGAGCCAGCGCATGATGACCTTGTTCGGCCCCAGCACTTGCTGGCGGTAGATCCCGAGGTTCTGGCGCTTCTTGTGCGGGCCCTTGGTGATCACCAGGCCCCAGGTGATCAGGGGCGCGACGTCGCCCGGCCAGCAATGCTGGATCGGCAGGCGCGCCAGGTCGACGTCGGCGCCTTCCCATACGATTTCCTGGCAGGGCGCGCCGCGCACTTCCTTGGGCGACATGTCCCACACCGCCTTGACCAGCGAGCCCAGCCCCATCAAATCCTTGAAACCCTTGGGCGGCTCGGGCTCTTTCAGGCGCGCCAGCAGGTGGCCGATCTTGCGCAGCTCGCCCACGTCCTCGGCCCCCATCCCCAGCGCCACCCGGCGCGGCGTGCCGAACAGATTGCCCAGCACCGGCATGCGGTGCCCGGTGGGCTGCTCGAACAGCAGGGCCGGCCCGGCGGCCCGCAAAGTCCGGTCGCAGACCTCGGTCATTTCCAGATAGGGCGAAACCGGCACCGTCACCCGTTTTAATTCACCCATTTGTTGCAATTGGGAAATGAAATCTCGCAAATCAGAATAGTTCATCGATTTTTAATGTTTTTTTCGTTCGGACAGGGTTGTTGAAATAGCCACGGCAAGTGGTTGATTTCACAGGGCTTTGCTGCGATGCAGTATGAAAAGTAAGACCCAAAAGTTATAAAGAACCGGCGTGCTAGGATTGACTTGATATAAACCAGCTTCTACAATTTGTCCTACTTGATGAGCCAGCGACGTCCACGGACATGATTTTAGCCTGTCTCATACATCCACGGGGTCGGGGCCCCACAGACATTTTAAGGAGTGTTTTCTACTAGGCGTCTTGCCTACTCCCCCGGCAAAGTTGTGTAGCCACTGGCCCAATACCACTGGGAACGGCCAGCTGAAGCGAGCAATGACGGCGTTAATCGGCTGCAATAGCGGCGATAGACGATATTTCTGATGCACGGCATTGGTGACCAGTTGCGCGAAAACGCAGCGACGGGACTCTTTTTGCCGCGACAAAGGGGAATTCGATGATACATCGTTTCAACGGGGCGAGCGCCAAGCGCGCCCAAACCCTGGCCAGCCAGCCAGTCACGTGGTCTTCCGTGGCGAAAACGGCACGTGGTCTCCTGACCACCATGCAACACACCCTGACCGTTTTCGGTTTGTCCGCAGTCGCGATTCTCGCCCTGCTGTACACCCGTCCCGACCTGGCCCGCCAGGTATCGCAGTTCTTGTCGCCGGCGCCGGAAGCGCAAGTCCAGGCGCCCGCCCTGTCGGCCCTGATGCAAGCCCCGGCTACCCCCGCTCCCGCGCTGGAAGCCGAGCCGGCGCCGCTGACGGCAGAAGAAAAAGCGATGCTGGGTAATAAGAAGCAACAAGAATTCGTGACCTCATGGCTGTCCAAGCGCTACCGCGTGGCGGGCGACGCAGCCAATATGCTGGTCTCGACCGCCTACCTGACGGCGCGCGAAATCAAGCTCGACCCGCTGCTGATCCTGGCCGTGATGGCGATCGAATCGGGCCTCAACCCGTTCGCCGAAAGCCCGGTCGGCGCGCAGGGCCTGATGCAGGTGATGTCCAAGGTGCACCACGAGAAGTTCCAGGAGATGGGCGGCGTGCAGGCGGCGCTGAACCCGGTCGCCAACATCCGCGTCGGCGCCCTGATCCTCAAGGATTATGTGAACCGCGGCGGCTCGGTCGAAGCCGGCCTCAAGACCTACGTCGGCGCCGCCGGCTTCGAATCGGATTCGGGCTACGGCAGCCGGGTGCTGGCCGAGTACAACCGCCTCAAGCAGGTCGCGGTCGGCAAGAAGGTGCCGACCATCACCCCGCCGCCGGCCCCGGCGCCGCTGCCTGCCACCGTGGTCGCCGACAAGGCCGCGCCGCCCGCCAAGACCGACACCGCGGCCGCGCCCCAGCCCCACAGCGCGGTACTGGCCGGCCTCTAAGCCCGCGGTATGCGAAAATGCCGTTCAGTGCTTCGCACTGGACGGCTTTTTTTTGATTGAACCTTTCAGGGACCAATCGGCATTAACCTTGTACTGGGAGAAAACGAATGCAGGTCACGAGCAGCGGCGCCGGAATCCCGGTCATCCACGTCAGTCCGGCGGACGCCAATGACGCACGGCTGGTCGGCCGGGTCGCGGACGGCGACCGGCAGGCGTTCGACCTGCTGTACCGCGGCTATTTTCCGCGCCTGACGCGTTTTCTGAACCGCATGACGCGCAGCGTCCCCCTGATTGAGGAAATCGTGAACGACACCATGCTCGTCGTCTGGCAAAAGGCGCACCGCTACAACGCCGACAGCAAGGTCTCGACCTGGGTGTTTGCGATCGCCTACCGCAAGGCCTGCAAGGGGATCAAGATGGCCGACGATCCGGTCGACAGCGACCCCGACCAGCGCGAAGCCGACGTCAGCTACGAACCCGACAACGAGCTGGACCGCTCGCAACTGCGGCGCGTCGTCGGCGACGCGCTGGCCGCCCTGCCGCTCGAGCAGCGCACCGTGGTCCATCTCGCCTACCACCACGACATGGCGTATGCCGACATCGCCGATATCATGGATTGCCCGGTGAATACCGTCAAGACCCGCATGTTCCACGCACGGCGCCGCCTCAAATTGCTGCTCGCCGACCAACAGGAGGACCAGCCATGAACGGCCACGTCGTCAATCTCGACCTGCAGACCCATCGCACCGTGCAGGAGGACTTGCTGCCCTGGTTCCTGTCCGGCACCTTGCATCCGGCCGACCAGGAACTGGTGCGCCAGCACCTGCAGACCTGCACCCAATGCCAGGCCGATCTCGAATGGCAGCGCCGCCTGCGCGCCGGCGAACCGGAAGCCGATCCCGCGCTCGATGCCGAGCGCGCCTACGCGCGCCTGCTGCCGCAGCTCGACGTGCGCACGCCGGGCGCGACGCTGGCCGGCTGGTGGCGGCGCGCGCTGGAAGACAACAGCGCCTGGCTGCGCTGGACCGCGGGCGCCCAATTCGCCGCGCTTGCGGTGCTGGCGCTGCTATTGGTGCGCCCCGCGCACGACGACGCGCCCTATCGCACGCTGGGCGCGACCGTCCACGCCGAGGGCCAGCTGGTGGTGATGTTCAAACCCGACACCAGCGAACGCGAATTGCGGCGCATCGTGCAAGCCAGCGGCACGCGCCTGGTCGATGGGCCGACCGTGACCGGCGCGTATGTACTTGGCATCGCGCCGCAGCAGGCACCCTTGGCGCTGGCGCGGCTGCGCACCGAGACCGCGGTCACGCTGGCCCAGCCGCTGGCCGCCGAAGGCCCGCCGTGAAACAGCTGGCCGCCGCCCTGCTGGCCTGGTGCGCACTGCTGCCCGCGCTGGCCCAAGGCCCGCCCCCCGCCCCCGTGCCGGCGCCGGCCGTTAGCGCGCGCGCCAGCGACGCCAGCG
>Ga0193702_1000223_pt1 | contig 22984 bp, 18 predicted proteins | sample U3a1metaG_FD_143060 | JGI IMG/M metagenome (GOLD analysis project Ga0193702, IMG submission 143060) | Soil microbial communities from a riparian zone of the East river system, Colorado, United States - U3a1 | ecosystem: Environmental > Terrestrial > Soil > Riparian zone | place: USA: East River... | reverse complement strand
CTTGAGGGCGTGAAAATTACTACTGACGATTATGAAAGTGCTTATAATGCTGTACAGCATCTTGTTGAAACCGGCTGCAAAAAAATAGGCTATTTATCAGCTCTTAATACCTTATCTACCGGTAAAAATCGCTTGCAGGGCTACATTGATGCCTTAAAAGCAAATGGTTTTGCCGATGAACCGGAACTAATTATGACCAGCGGTGTGAGTAAGGATCAAAACCACGCTATGATCAAAAAATTTATAACCAGGCAAAATCCTGACGGGATCTTATCTTCCATTGAAGAACTGGCAATGCCCTGCTATTACGCCTGTAAAGAGTTGAAATTAAAGATTCCGGATGATTTGAAGATCATCAGCTTCTCAAATATGGAGCATGCCCAATTGCTTAACCCTTCGCTAAGCACCATTTATCAGCCGGCTTTTGAAATCGGGATGGAGGCAGCAGGCGTTTTATTTAAAATATTTAATAAGCGGTGGTTCGAACCCAATGAGACCATTATATTAAAATCAACGCTGATAAAAAGGGAATCGACTAGGTAATACTTTAAATAAGTATAAACCTGTGATGCAGGTATTTTTAATTTATGCCTGCTTATTTTGTATTATGTAAAGCCATATATTTCACTTTGTAATATTTTCTTTACACTAAGTGTGCTATATTGCGGCATATTTCAACGGCAACTCCCTGATAATTATTAAGAAATAAACTGAACTGTGATTACCCATGAACTTATTCATCGAATTCAGGTTAATGACGATGAATCCGCGTTCAATGAGCTATATAAACACTATGTAGTTAAATTGTACCAGTTTGCGTATTCGTTTTTAGACGACCGTGAAGCAGGAGAGGAGATTGTGAACGATGTTTTCCTGAAGATTTGGGTAGGACGCCAAAAACTTGACTCAATAAGGAATTTACAGGTTTACTTATATGTTGCCGTGAAAAATGCATGCTTAAACCACTTGCGGAGCATTTCATCCAAAAAAATTAAAGAAATAAAGGTAACCGAAGCCTATTATTTTCATTTATCTGTTGATCCTGCACAACTTCTTATTAGCAAGGAGCTGAAAACCAGAGTTTTAAATGCGGTTAATGAACTGCCACCAAGATGCAGGCTGATCTTTAAAATGGTAAAGGAGGATGGCCTGTCATGCAACGAGGTTGCCATCATACTTGGCCTTTCAAATAAAACCGTATTTGCGCAGCTCACTATAGCGCTTAAAAAGCTTGACCAGGCCCTTCGGGCATAGGTACTTACACTAAATCGAGAATTAATTGCCTGGTATAGAATGATGCTCGTGCATAATTGTCCATTGCTTATCTATTTTCTTTAACCCGATCGTTAACCTGAACGGTAATTCCACAAAATCATCAGACCCGCTTTTATCAGCACACATCATGGTTGCATAACAGAAAGCAACCTTTTCATCTGCTATTATATTCAGCTCCCTGATATCAAATACCCCTGGTTTTGTATATTTAAAAAATAGGTCCCATGTTTTACGATAGGCGTCAATACCTATCGACTGGAATGGTAAAGGCACATCAAACATCACCAGGTCTGCAGAATGGTTCGCAAGTATGCCCTCAATATCTTTGTTGCGTACTGCCGCTGCCCAATTTTCAATCAGCGTTCTGATTTGTGCTTCGTTGCTCATTTTAATTAGTTTTAATTAACCGTTTGTTCCGGCTGGCAATTGAGCAACCAGTTATTCCCAAACTTATCGGTGAGGCTGCCAAATATGGCGCCCCAGAAGTTTTTCTGTAAGGGGTGGGTAACCTGCCCGCCTGCCGATAGCTTTTTATAACAGTTTTTTATTTCTTTTTCGTTCCCTGAGTTCAATATCATTGCAACAGCGTTCCCCCTGATCAACCCCGTTTCGGATGTCATATCAGAACCCATTAACAAGAGGCTGCCACTAATAAGGGTTGATTGCAGGATAAGATCTTTCATCTTTTTTGGCATCTTTTCAGACAATGGGGACTCACCAACGGTCTGAAAAAACAATTCGCCCCCCAGGCATTGCTGGTAGAATACCATTGCCTCCCGGCAATTACCGTTAAACGTAAGGTATGAATTGATCGTATCATTTTTTTTACATTTATTACGCCGGATCACTTCTTTTCATATTGCCAAAATCTGCCTTTCCCATCGGCTATCCATTCCAGCGCCTGCTCTATCCTGGTTTGGCGGGTGGCTTCTGTTTTTGCGCCAGTTATCCAAACCAAATAGTCCTTGCGAAACGACTGTGATTTACTTTCGAAAATTTCTTTTGCCAACGGGTTAGTTGCCAGCTTTTCGGTAAAATAATCCGGCACTTCAATTACCTGTGGTTTTTCAGATACTGGCCTTGCTTTTTTTATGCCGGCTTCGTTTAAAGCCATGGCTTCTTTTATATAAGCAACCAAAACAGCCTTTTCGGGCAAATCAGATAAAGAAGTGAGCTTGTCCATATTCCCCATTGATTGTCCTGGTTTGGCATTTTCCTTCAGTTTTGGATGGGTCATTAGTTCAGCTTTAAAAAGGCTGAATGAACAATGCTTTTTATAGGCAGCCAGGATGCACATCATATCGCCCTTGTAATCAAAATGGGGGATCCCCCATTTAATTACTTCTTCAACTTCCGGGCATGTTTCGTGAATTATTTTACGCAGGTATTCCAGTATAGGCTTTGCAAAATCTGCTGCCTTAGCAATGTAATCATCAACTTTTGAATTGAATTGTGCCATTTTGTTTATTCTGATTTAGTTGTTTCCCGGAAATTTACTCATATCCATAAAAAAGATTTCCCAGGTGTGCCCGTCAGGATCTTCTATATTTCTTTTTTGCATAAAGCCGTAGTCTGCAAATGGCACGGGTTCAATCCCACCTGCTGCAACACCTTTATCTGCTATTTCATTTACTCTGTCTAAACTGGCTACCGATAATGCAAATAATGCAGCGTTATTGTTCTTTGTGTCGGCAATGGGTTTAGTTACAAAAGTTTTAAATTTTTCGTGCGACATGATCATTACAAAGATGTTCTCGCTCCACACCATACATTTAGTGGTATCGTCTGAAAATTGCGGATTGTTTGTAAATCCTATTTGAGCGTAAAAGTCCATTGATTTGTTAACGTCTTTTACTGCTAGATTGATAAATACCTGGGATTCCATTTTCTAAATTTAAATTGTTTGTCATAAATATATTAACAACACAAAGTTGGCAAGGAAAACCGAAACCAATGCTGTAAGTCTGTGCCAAATAAAGGGGATTTTGCGACAAAAGTATTACCTTAGTTACATGAAGTACGTAAGCATCCTGGTTCCGGAATCGTCAGTAATGCAGGCTATTGCCGACCCTCAATATCTTTTCTCTGCGGCTAACCAGTTCCTGGTGGCATCCGGAAAGGCCCCTTTATTCCATGTGGAACTAGTTGGTGCAAAAAAAGACGTTAAATTAAATGATGGGTCGTTCTCTGTGCATACCGATAAGCAGCTGAAAGATGTAACAAAGACCGACCTTGTTTTAATACCTGCGTTGTTTGGCGATATGCAAACAGCCATATCAAAAAACAAAGCACTGCTGCCGTGGATCAATGAACAATATCAAAACGGCGCCGAGGTGGCGTCACTTTGCGTGGGCGCTTTTTTGTTAGCTTCTACAGGGCTGTTGAATGGGAAAAAGTGCTCCACACACTGGGGGTTTCAAAATGAATTCAGGCTGATGTTCCCGGAGGTGGAAGTGATTGACGGGAGTATTATCACAGAGGAGCACCGGATCTATTCAAGTGGCGGCGCTAATTCTTACTGGACACTGCTCTTGCATTTATTGGAAAAATATACCGACAGGGCAACTGCTGTGCTTGCCTCTAAATATTTTGCCGTGGATATTGACCGTGATAGCCAGGCGGTTTTCGCGATGTTTATGGGCCAGAAAAACCATGGGGACGAAAGTATTAAAAAAGCGCAGGAATATATTGAGCAGCACACCCAGGAAAAAATTTCTATTGATGACCTGGCTGATGTAACTGCTATTGGAAGAAGAAGTTTTGAAAGAAGATTTAAGCAGGCTACTAATAATTCGGTATTGGAGTACATCCTTAGAGTAAAAATAGAAGCGGCCAAACGCCAGTTTGAAAACAGCCGTAAAAACATTAACGAAGTAATGTACGATGTTGGTTACACAGACACCAAAGCATTCAGGGCTATGTTTAAAAAATTAACCGGCTTAACCCCGGTTGAATACAGGAATAAGTACAATAAGATGGCTGTAGTGGATTGAGCCTCACCCCAAACACTTCTGCAACCGCGCCGGCAAAGCGTTCCATTTTTGCACACGGAACACCCGGAACGCTGTGAAACATGTTGATTATCAAATATATAGCTATTTCACCAAAATAAAATAGATATAAGTGGCTTATAATCAGAATGTCTCATAAATTTCCATATCGAACTCACGTTATTTTAATATTTAAACTTTTTTTTAAATTCTTTTAAGAAAATCCCCACCTCGCTGTGTCCTTACAGCAGAACACCAAATTATTATGGGAAAATCCAGGTTTATTGAGCTTATGGCGAAGAGTATTGGCAAAACTGCCACTGAAAAAGAATTGGCAGAGCTCGAAGTATTTCTTGACCAGTTTCCTGAATATAGAAAAATGCAAAAGGTTACTGATGCGTTAAAAAGTGATTTAAAGCAGCCCGACCCTGCCACAAAACAAAAAGACCTTAGCGAAAAGATTGAAGAGCTTTGGTATAAGATTAAAAATTCAAATGAAGGCCCTGATCATTTCACCGAAAAAAATAACGTACGGTCTTTAATATATTGGCGCTGGGCCGCTGCTGTTGTATTGATACTTACCATAAGCAGCGTTTTTTTTTATACCAGCAGGCAGCAGCCAATTAATAGGCTGGCATCAATAGTGGTTCATCATATTTATGTGCCATATGGAAAAACCAAAAGAATAGTACTGCCTGACGGTACCAAAGTAAAGCTGAACGCAGGCAGCACGTTTTCATACCCCGAAGTATTTTCAAAAGCTAGCCGGGAAGTAAACCTGGAGGGTGAAGGCTTTTTTGAAGTGACCAAAAATGCTAAAAAACCATTTTTGGTACATACAAGTGCGCTTACTATAAAGGTGCTGGGTACGGTATTTAATGTGAAAGCCTACCGCAATGATAAAAATATTGAAACTACCCTGTTAAGAGGTAAGGTACAGGTTGAATTGAAAGATAAGCCTGAAAAAAATATAATACTGCTGCCTAATGAAAAACTTATTGTTGACAATAGTTTACTCAGCGCAATGAATACAGCAGCAACAAATGCCAAAGAGGCTAAAATTGAATACCAGGTTACAGCATTGCCACAAGTTAAAGCGGAGGATATTAAGGAAACTGCCTGGCTTGATAACAGGTTGGTATTTACCAACGAAAGTTTTGAAGAGGTAGCCAAACAACTGGAACGGAAATATGATGTGCAAATGATATTTGAAGAACCATCGCTTAAAAACGAGCAGATAAGCGGCGTATTGGAAAATGAATCACTGGAGCAGGCGCTGCAAATTATACAATTGACAACGCCATTTAAATTCAGAATAGATGGACAGGCTATTCACTTAGCACATAAAGGAAACGCAATCAATTAATTTATTCACTTAAACTTATAATTATTATGAAAAAAACTTACTTACCAGATTCCTAAAGTGCTCCATAAACAAGGGAAGAGGTGGTACTCTTCCCCTTAAAAATCGGGACAAAATAACAGGAGTAAAAGTTTTCAGACAGCTTACTCCATTCCTTAATTTTCAAAAACAAATGTAATGAAAAAACTAATAAAGGCATTTGCGTTTATATATGCACAACCATGCTTTAAATTCATTTTGCTAATGAAAGCAGCATTTTTAATAACACTGGTTACCTGCCTGCAGGTTTCAGCAAGTGTTTACTCTCAACAAAAATTCTCGCTCGATGTTAAGCAAAGCGACGTAAGTAACATACTTACCAAACTTCAGAAACAAAGCGATTACCGTTTCTTTTACAATTATGCCAGTATTAAAAAACTGGGTAAGGTAAATTTACAGGTAAAAGACGCCACCATCAATCAAATTTTAGATGCTATTATAGAGAATAAGCTTCCCTATAAAATAGCGGATGATCATGTGGTTATTATATATAACCAGGAGGATATTAACGCCCAGATCACCGTAAAAGGGAAAGTTGTTGATAAAAACGGCGAAGCGCTTATTGGTGTAAGTGTAAAGCTGCAGGGTACCAATTTAGGGGTAACTACTGATGTTAACGGCGTATTTTCAATTGCCGCGCCTGAAAACGGCGTTTTAGAACTAACCTACATAGGCTACGCAAAAAAAATCGTTCAAATTGATGGAAAATCAAGCTTAACAATTACAATGGATGCCCTGCCCTCTGCATTAAGCGAGGTGGTAATTGTGGGATACGGAACAAGCAAAAAGGTTGATGTAACTGGTTCAATATCAAGCGTTAAAGGCGCTGAGATTCAAAATTTACCGGTAACTTCTGCCGCCCAGGCTTTGGACGGGCGTGCGAGTGGTGTAAGCATTGTACGCAACGATGGCTCACCGGGCGCTGCGCCAAGTATCCGCATCCGCGGTACCGGAACCATTAATGATGCCAACCCGCTTATCGTAATTGACGGGGTACCTACCAGTAACCCTGATGCATTAAGCGATATCAACCCTAATGACATTTCATCTATTGACATTTTAAAGGATGCCTCATCAAGTGCAATTTATGGTACCAGGGCTGCAAACGGCGTGGTTTTGGTAACTACTAAAAAGGGCACCTATAACCAAAAACTAAGTACTACAGTTAATTTTTATAACGGGTTTTCAAACTCAACCAAATACATCGATCTGCTTACCGCGCCTGATCTGTATAAGCTGAAACGGGAAAGATATACCAATGATGGCGTTGCTATTGATGCCCCATGGAATGATAATTATTACGCAGTACAAAGAACCGACTGGCAACGCGCCATAATGGGTACGGGCCACGTAACCAACGGTGATATTAACATCCAAGGCGGTAATGATGTATCAAACTATTACTTTTCGACTTCTATTTATAACGAGGATGGTATAATTGATAAAACTAACTTTAAGCGCTACAGCACCCGCATCAATTCGGAGCATAAAGTAAAACCATGGTTAAAGCTGGGCGAAAATATTCAGCTAACCTATACAGATAACAACAGTTTTAATAATAACGACTCGCAAACAGGTTTGATTTTCTCGGCATTGCGCTTTAACCCCGCTATACCTCTGGTTAATCCGGATGGTACTTATGGCACGTCAAAGGCTTTTGCCAACCAGTTGGGGGATATTAACAGCCCTTATGCAACTATCCAGGAAGCTGACAGATTTACAAAAAAATACAGGGCACTGGCGAATGCCTTTGCAGAGGTTACCTTTATTAAAGAATTGAAACTGCGTGTTAATTACGCCTTTGATGGCACAATAATCCGCGGATATAACTTTGGTATTGCAGATGTAAACCAGGCAAGGCAAAATACCACTTCCAGCTTATCAGAAACTGAAGAAGAGGTTGCATCTCAGTTAGTTGAATCCTTCCTTACTTATGATAAAGTGTTTGGCAAAAGCCACGTAACTTTTACCGGCGGCTATTCTTATCAAAACTTTAAGGATAATGGTTTTAGCGCATCAAGGTTAGGATATGATGATACAGACCCTGCACAAAGGGTACTTAACCAGGGCAACAGCCAATTTAATTCAAGCTTGCCGGTGCAGCCCAGTTCCCTTCAATCAGGTTTCGCAAGGTTGTTTTATGATTATGACGGCAGGTTCCTGGCAACAGTGACTTTCCGTGCAGACGGATCTTCAAAGTTCGCCCCGGGCAAACAGTGGGGTTATTTCCCGGCTTTTTCACTAGGCTGGAGACTCTCAAACGAGCAATTTATTAAAGACATAACCTGGATAAATAACCTTAAACTAACAGGTGGCTATGGCGAGTTGGGAAATCAGAATGTTAACCCTTACCAATACCTCAGTTTAATAAAAATTGGCAGCACCTATGAAAATGGCGGTTACGCCTTCGGTGGCACAGGTGTAAGCGGAGCTGCGGTTACAAGCATTGCCAACCCGGATATTACCTGGGAACGTACTGCTATGACCAACATCAGCCTTGATGCCGGCTTTTTAAATAACAGGTTAAATACCACTGTAACCTGGTTTAATAAGGATACCAAAGGGATGCTGATATCGCCGCCTGTAGTAGGGGCAGCCGGATCAGTGGCTATCCCTAACCAAAATATAGGCACCATGAATAATCGTGGTATTGAGGTTGAGGTTAACTACCAGGGTGGTGATAATGGATTAAAGTACTCCTTTGGTGCAAATGCTTCATTCATTAAAAATAAAGTAACCAAGCTTAACGGCGATGGCACCTTTATCGGGTCTGTGGTTTATGGCCGTTCAAGCCAGGAGATCTCCAGAACTTACCAGGGGCAGCCTATTGCTTCTTTTTATGGGTACAAAACCAATGGCTTATACCAAACCCAGGCAGAGATTGACAATGACCCCGCCCTTAAAAACGATTCAAGAAAAAGTGCGATCAGGCCGGGTGATGTGCGGTTTCTTGATTTAAACGGCGATGGTTTAATTGATGGTAACGACCGCACTAACCTGGGCAACCCTAACCCCAATGTTACCGCCGGTATCCAGGGTAGTATCTCTTACAAGGGCTTTGATTTTTCGGCCAATTTTACAGGCGTGTTTGGCGTAAGCTTATACAATGCCGACAGGATGCAGGGGATTGACCCAACTTATCCGTTTAACCTTTATGCCGAAGACTTAGGTCGCTGGACAGGCCCGGGAACAAGTAACTCTATCCCCAGGTTATCACTCGATCGTGCAAATGATAACTACCGCACCTCAGATCTGTTTGTGGAAAGCGGCAGCTATTTCAGCCTTAAAAATGCAACCTTAGGTTATACCTTACCTGCAAAATGGGTTAAAATAGCAACCTTAAGCAGTTTAAGGCTGTATGCATCAGGTCAAAATATATTTATGATAACCAAATACAAAGGTTACACGCCTGAGCTTGGTTATACTAATGGCAATTTACAAAGGGGGGTTGATGTGGCCCAGTACCCTTCGGTTAGAACAATTACGTTTGGTTTAACAGCTAAATTATAAAATCATGAAATCGAAAATAATCATATATACAGTCATTGTGCTTGCGTTATTTAACAACGCCTGTAAAAAAGCGCTTGATCTTAAACAACAAGGGGTTTATACCTCAGATAATTATTTCAGAAATGAAGTTGACGCTGTTAATGCCGTATCAGGGATCTATAGCCTGTTAGAGGAAGAGGATTATATAGGGCACGCAGAAGCTACATTTGACGTTCCGTCTGATGACTACTGGCGCTCTGGTGACCATGGTGAAGATGAAGGAATAGAAAATTTAACCTACGATGCTTCAAACGCTGCTATCAGGTATCCCTGGAAATGGAGATATGAAGAAATTAACCGTTCAACCAACTGTATCATTAATATCCCTAAAATAACCGCTATCTCTACTGATGTTAAAAACCGTAGTATGGGCGAGGCTTATTTTTTAAGGGCGTTTGGATACTGGCGCTTAATGATAATTCATGGCGATGTGCCTATTATTACCGAAGATGATTATACCAAACAAACTTTTAATGTTCCAAAATCGCCGATTGAGGATGTGCGGAAACAAATTGAAAGCGACCTGCTAAAGGCAGTTGACCTGTTACCTGAAAGCTATGGCGCTGCCGATCGCGGTCGCGTAAGCAAAGGAACAGCGCTAGGGTTTTTAACCAAGCTTTATATGTACTGGGAAAAATTCCCGGAAGCAATAGCTGCAGGCCAAAAGGTGATCTCAAATTCGCACTATGCGCTGGCTGCTAATTACGCTGATAATTTTACCCGTGCCAATGAGAACAGCACTGAATTGCTATTCTCTATCCAGGCGGTACAAAACGTTGTTCAAAACGATTTTACGGTTTATTATATTCCAAGGCCATGGGGCGGATATGGTTTTAGCCAGCCTTTACAGGGTTTGTCAAATGAATTTGAGGCCAATGATCCGCGCAAAGCCGCGACTCTTTTAAGCGTTGGTGATAAGGTGGATCTTGGTGATGGTAACGGACCAACTACTTTTACAGCCGATCTGTCGGCAACCGGTTTTGCTTTTAAAAAGTATGCTGTGTTTAACTCAGCGGCAGATGGCGGTGGTGTTGACCATACCTTTGCAGTACCTTTAATGCGGTCGGCTGATATCTACCTGCTGGTAGCAGAGGCCCTGATCCGTACGCAAGGTGCCGGTGCAGGCGATGCATTGATAAACCAAATAAGACACCGGGCATCACCCTTATTGCCACCGGTTTCTGGCGCAGGTATGACACAATTGATTCATGAACGCCGCGTTGAGCTGGCCGGAGAAGGCGAACGCCACCAGGACCTGATGCGTTGGGATAAAGCCAAAATTGTTGATATTGCAGCAATATACAACCTGCCGGTTTCAAAGGCTCCTATTGATCAGTCAAAAACAGTAACATTTATCCGCCCTAAAAATTATTATTTCCCACTACCACAGGTAGAAATAGATAAGAGTAAGGGAGTTTTGGTTCAAAATCCAAACTTTTAAAAAACAATGATTTAAATTGCCGGTAGCCGTCATATTGCTATTAATAAATAGATTTATGCTGGCTACCGGCTTTTATTTGCCGTTAAAGTTCATAATTAAAGGATTAGATATAGATGAGAAATTGCTTGTTAATTTTTATTATTAGTGTATTTGGTTTAAGTGCTTATGCCCAGGTTGATCAGAAGGCTTCCCATGATTTTATTGAACGGGTTATTCCGGGTAGGTCGGCATCCTTCATTGTAGAAGCCATAAGCCAGGATAACGGCAAGGATGCTTTTGAACTTGACGGCCACGATGGTAAAATAGTTTTACGCGGCAGCAATGGCCTATCTGTAGCGGCAGCTTTAAACTATTACCTTAAAAGTTATTGCTTTTGCGATATCGGTTGGAATGGCACCAATTTAAAATTGCCGGCAAGTTTGCCATTGGTTTTACGTAAGGTACACAAATCAACCCCATACCAATACCGTTATTATCTCAACTATTGCACGTTTAATTACTCAATGGCCTGGTGGAACTGGGAGCGCTGGCAGAAAGAGATCGACTGGATGGCCTTGAATGGCATTAACACACCGCTTGCCATTACCGGCGAAGAAGCCGTTTGGCAGGATGTATATAAAAGCATGGGCTTTACCGACAAGGAATTGGCTGCATTTTTTAGTGGACCTGCATATTTCTCCTGGTTTTGGATGGGGAATATTGATGCATGGGGCGGTCCGTTACCTCAGCACTGGATGGATAGCCATAAAGCATTGCAGAAAAAGATCCTGGACCGTGAGCGCTCATTCGGGATGAAGCCCGTTCTGTCATCGTTTACAGGGCACGTGCCCCCATCTTTTAAAGACAGGTTTCCGAAGGCAAAAGTTAAAAAAACCAACTGGGATGCCGGCTTTCCTGATGTATATATTCTTGATCCGGATGATGAGATGTTTGAAACCATTGGCAAGAAATATATCGAAGCGCAAACAAAGGAGTTTGGAACAGATCACCTTTATTCTGCAGATACCTTTAATGAAAATGTACCGCCCACCAATGATTCAACCTACCTGGATGGGATGAGCAAAAAAGTATTCAGGTCAATGACCGTTGCTGATCCTAAAGCGGTTTGGGTGATGCAGGGCTGGATGTTTCATTATAATAATAAATTCTGGCAGCCCCAGCAGATCAAAGCTTTGCTGAATGCTATTCCTAATGATCAAATGATCATTCTTGATCTGTATAGTGACGCTCACCCGGTTTGGAACCGTACCGATGCTTATTATGGCAAGCCGTGGATTTGGAATATGCTGCAAAACTTTGGGGGTAACATCAGCCTGTTCGGGCGGATGCGCCATGTGGCCGCCGATCCCGCAATTGCCCTTCACGATCCGGAATCGAAAAATATGATGGGAATTGGCCTTGCGCCCGAAGGAATTGAACAAAACCCGACATTGTTTGAATTGATGCTGGAAAATGTTTGGAGGAACACGCCTATTGATGCGGATGAATGGGTAAAAGATTATGCCCGCAGGCGCTATGGCCAAAAGGATACCCGCGCAAATGACGCCTGGCATATTTTATTAAATACCGTGTACAGCGGCGGCCTTACAGAGGGTGGCCCCGAATCAATTATTGTAGCAAGGCCAACAATGCTCCCTACCATTGACAGGGTATTAACCAAATTAAACTACGACCCTAAAGAACTGATAAAAGCCTGGAGTCTACTGATAACAGCTGCCGACAGCCTGAAAGAAAGTGACGGTTTTCAATATGATCTTGTTGATGTAACCCGGCAAGTGCTTGCCAATTATGCTACGCCACTACAGCAAAAAATGGTTGCCGCTTATAAAAGCGGCGATAAAGGAGGCTTTAAAAAATACAGTACTGCATTTTTACAGCTGATGGATGATATAGATGGTTTGCTGAGTACCCGAAAAGACTTTTTATTAGGTAAATGGATCAACGAAGCCAGGGCAAATGGCATTACTGAGGAGGAGAAGAATCTTTACGAATTTAATGCAAGGGATTTGGTGACCTTGTGGGGCGATAAAGAAAGCGGACTCCGGGAATACTCTAACCGTCAATGGGCCGGGTTGATAAAAGGCTATTATAAACCACGATGGGAACTCTATTTTTCGCAGCTTGATAAAGCAATGGCTTCCAACACACCATTTGATGATAAGGCATTTGACAAACAGGTGAAAGACCGGGAATGGCAATGGGTAAATAGACATGACAATGCCTACCCGGATGTAGCTAAAGGCAATGCAATTGAACAAGCTAAACTACTGTTTGCAAAATATAACAGCATCATCCAACAATCTTATTAATCCGAAACTGATGATCAAGAGGCTCTGCTTGTTTTTAATGGTACTTGTTTTATTGGCTTGTAATGTTGCGCTATATGGCCAATCATCAAATGATCATATTTTCCCAGCATCGGCAACTGCTAAGCCTTATATTGATTTTGACAGCAAAGGATTTTTGGTTAATGGTAAGCGTACTTTCCTGGTTTCTGCCGGTTTGGAATATGCCCGTGTTCCGCATCAGCTTTGGTTCGACAGGCTTTTGCGTTTAAAACGTGCAGGTTTTAATTGCGTGGAGATTTATACGATGTGGAATTTCCACGAGCCGCAGGAAGGGAAATTTGATTTCAGCGGCGATCATGACCTGGGCGCATTTTTAGTACAGGTAAAAAAACTTGGCATGTACGTCATAGTAAGAGTCGGCCCGTACTATTGCGCCGAATGGGACAACGGCGGCTATCCCATATGGCTCAAATTTAAAAAAGGCCTGCGGGTACGGGAAGACAATAAAGTATTTGAGCAATATGTAGACCGCTTTTTTGATAAGCTGCTGCCAATAGTATTCAATAACCAAATTAACAAGGGCGGCCCGGTTATAATGGTGCAGTTAGAAAACGAACATCCGAACGGTTGGGGCACTGTTATGCCCGACAATTACTTTAAGCGTTTGCAAAGCAAGGCATTAAGCTTAGGGCTGCAGGTTCCTTACTTTTTTAGCGGCCTGCACCATTCAAGCGACCCTGCCGGAGATGGTGCACTGGATGACCCGAACCGCCCCAATCCCTGGTTTTCAACCGAGTTTTGGAGTGTATGGTATTCTCAATATGGTTCAAAACCGGCTGATGCCGCGGTATATGACCGGCGCACCTGGAAAATAATTGCCCATGGCGGCAACGGCTACAATTACTATATGGCGCATGGTGGATCGAACTTTGGATACACCAATAACGATGAAGATGCAGCATCGTATGATTATGGCGCCGCTGTTGGCCAGGCAGGTGATCTCCGGCCGCTTTATTACACTTTTAAGCGTGCAGCCTCGTTTTCGCGCAGTTTTGAGGAGATCCTTGAAAATAGCACAGATGCCAGCGGTTCATACAAAAATATGACCGCTGATTCTGGCTTAAAAGTAACCGCCCGTTCGGGCAAAGCAGGTGATCTTGTTTTTTTGGATAATCCGGGGGCTACAACTCTAAAAGCAAACCTTAAGGTAAACGAGATCAATTCAAACATCAGGATTGGCCCCGGTGAAATTTATCCGTTGGTGCATAACTTTTATCTCAATAAAGAGGTAATCATTGATTGGGCGTTCACACGCATCTATGGCATTGTTAAGCAGGGCAATACCACCACAATTTTGGTTGAAGCAGAACAGGGTGAACCAGTTTCTTTACATTTTTTGGTGGCTGGTAAAGCCACTACCGCACAAAGTTCATCTGCCATTAAAATAACCGGGAATAAGATTGATATTAACTGGACAATGAATGGGAGCGGAGTACCTGCTGAATATTCCTTTACAACAGGCAAGCAAAAGATCCGCGTATTAGCCATGAACAGATCAGCCATGGAGAAAACATGGGTAGCAGAAACGTCTTCACCAGATCTGATCATCAGCGGCGTATCCTATTTAGGAAAGGTTGAGTTTAAGAATGGAAAGATCCTTGCTGATGCTGAGTGTCCTTTAGCATCAAAAAAAGACGGTCCCGCCAGGGTCTACTTTGAGAAAGGTTCCGCATTGCTGCTGAGTGAAAATCAAAGATCAGTAAGCACTAAAGCAGTCGTAAAATTATCACCCTGGGAAACTAAAAATGCCGCAGTTGCAGCCACAGTAGGTTATGACGATGAAAAATGGTTTAGCAGTGCTTCTCCAATGCAAATGGGAGCTGATGGTGATTTATCACCTTATGCCTGGTACCGCACAAAACTTAGCGTACCGGCAACCGGGAAATACACCATACAGGTTGATGGCGGTGATAACGGGACTGCTTTTATAGACGGTAAAACTGCCGCTAAATGGAAGATCCGTGATGGTGAAGTCTCCTTTAATATAGAAAAAGGCGAACACACCCTTGCCATTTTTACTGCTCATGACGGTCGCGATAAGCTTGCAGCCTACCTGGGGCCTATTGATGAGGTAGATAAAAAGGGTTTATCAGGCAAGGCGACGCTGAAAAATGGCGGACCGTTTATCAGCACTTTGGCTAACTGGTATTTTATAAAAGCAGCAAAGGCTGAAGATGCAAAGCAGGAACCGCCGGTTTTTGACACTACTCAATGGAAAAAATATACTATCGGCGCTGATGCCTTTGGCCAGAAGGAAGGTTTTGGCTGGTTTCAAACCACTATCCCTGCACAAAGAGAAGACCTTACAAAACTGATATTGAATTTCAGGAGTGTCGACGAAAATGCTACTGTATTTATTAACGGCAAACAAATTAGCCATCATGAAGGATGGAATACGCCATTTACAGTTGAGGTTAATGATCCAGCTCTTCTTAAAAAGCCAATGAAGCTGTCGGTATTTATAGAAAATTACTCTAACGAAGGCGGGATTGATCAGCCGGTAAAAATAAACGGTATTGGCGATGGCGTTATATTAACAGGCTGGAAAATGCGCGGCGGACCGGGTAACCCGGATGAAGCTACGGGATGGACTAAGCTCACCAAAAACAGTTCACCTGATGGGCCGCAATTTTATCGCTCACAGTTTATTGTTCCGGCAATTAAAGGGCAACACCTGATCTGGCGGGTACACACCAACGGGCTTAGCCATGGTTCAGTATGGGTTAACGGGCATAACTTGGGCCGCTACCCCGAAAAAATCGGTAACGATATAGGAATGTACATTCCCGAGTGCTGGTTAAAACCGGGCATCAATAAACTGGCAATTTACGACGAGGATGGTAAACGGCCGGATAGTGTGGGCATACAATCAGAACAGGCTGCCTGCAGGGTAACTTACAAACTTACAGGCAACATTAATCAAAAAAAATAGAATTTAAGCTATGGCATTATCCAACGATAGATTTATAACCCTCGATATTTTCAGGGGGATGACCATTTGTTTCATGATCATTGTAAATGCCCCGGGCTCAGGCGCGGTTCAATGGGCGCCGCTCGATCATGCCTTCTGGTTTGGTTTTACACCTACCGACCTGGTTTTTCCATCCTTTCTTTTTGCCGTGGGTAATGCATTAAGTTTTTCAAAAAATAAGTTCCAAAGCAACAGTGAGTTTTTGGGCAAGATCTTCAAACGCACGGTTATAATTTTTTTATTGGGATACCTCATGTATTGGTTCCCGTTTTTTCACCGCGAAAATGGAACGTGGGTATTTAATCCGTTGAGTCATACAAGGATTATGGGCGTATTGCAGCGGATTGCGCTTTGCTATTTTTTCGGGGCGTTAATAGTTCATTATTGCTCAAAAAAGGCAGCAATTGTTATTTCGGTATGCCTTTTAATAGGTTACTGGATGTTTTTATTGCTATTTGGAGAGGCCGGGAAAGAATACACCATGCTGGGCAATGCCGGCACGCGCCTGGATATTTTGATTTTAGGGAACGACCATTTATATCATGATAAAGGAGGCCCGATAGCCTTTGATCCGGAGGGGCTGTTAAGCACCCTAACGGGGATAGTAAATGTTATCGGCGGGTACCTGGCTGGCGCGTACATTCAGCGCAAGGGAAGGAATTATGAATCTGTAGCCAAATTACTGATGTTCGGCGTGTTGCTTATTTGCGGGGCTTTGTTTTGGGCGCAGTTTTTCCCTATAGCCAAAAAGTTATGGACGAGCTCATTCGTATTGCTTACCGTAGGGATTGATCTGTTATTATTGGGGATGCTTGTATATGCAATTGAACTAAAAAATATAAAATTGGGAACAAACTTCTTCCTGGTATTTGGCCGCAATTCATTGGCTATTTATCTGCTGTCGGAATTGTTGTTAACCTGCCTGCAGCTAATCTGGGTAAAGCCGAACCTGAGTTTTTACGACTGGGTCAACAATGTGTTTTACCAACAAATATTCCCGGGAGCATTGGGCACACTTGTTTTTGCAATATGTTATATGCTGCTTTGCTGGTTTGTTGGCTATGTGATGGATAAAAGAAAGATCTACATCAAAATATAAAGCCGGTTAGCATGAATAAAATAGCCACTTTTATAAAGGTCTTATTGTTTTTCCTGATAGTAACGAATAGCGTTTACGCCCAGGAAAAAGATCACCTGCGTTATGTTGATCCTTTTATCGGCACAACAAAAAGCGGGGTGCTTACCCGTTGGGGAGGTGATGGCGGGACTTATCCCGGCGCTGTGGCTCCGTCTGGTTTTATTCAGATAAGTCCTGAGACACATGTTACCGGTGGAAGGGGCTATAATTATGCTGATACCTCCATTTATTATTTTAGTTGCATTAATCATCCAAGCGGTTTCCCCGATGGTTCTGCCGGGCGTTTATTTATTATGCCGATTATGGCCGGACAACCATTTGAGCCGGGTAAATATAACAGGCTTTTTTCACATCATGATGAAGTGGCCCGTCCCGGCTATTATAAAGTAGTTTTTAAAGACAACCAAACTATTGCCGAGGCTGTTGCATCCACCCGCACCGGCGTGTTCCGTTTTACATTTGAAGCAGGGATGAAGCCGCAAATTTTTGTTGGGGATGTAGGTAATATTACCACGCCAACCAAGCGGGTATTGCATGGAGAAAAAGCAAATACAGTAATTAACATCAGCGAAGATTGTACCGAAGCAAAACAGGTGAAGAACGGTTACCTGATGAGCTTTAAAAGCGCAGCGGCAGGCCGTAAAACTATCGAACTTAAATTAAGTACATCCACTATAAATTTTGCCGGTGCGCAAAACAATATCGATAAAGAATTAAAGCAGCTAAGCTTTGATCAAATTGTTAAACGTACCCGCGATGAATGGGCCAAACAACTCTCGGTAATTGATGTAACAGATCCCGATGAGCAAAACAAAACCATTTTTTACACGGCTTTATATCATTCGCTGTTGATCCCATGGGTAATTTCGGATGTTGACGGCAGGTACAGAGGTGCTGATGGCGCAATCCGTCAAACAAGCGGGAAAAAAGAATACGGTTTCTTTTCACCCTGGGATACCTTCCGTTCCCTGCACCCGCTTTTGAGCCTGCTCTATCCCGAAAAGCAAAATGATATCATATTATCCATGCTGGATCTTTACCGGCAAACCGGTCACCTGCCCACCGAGTCGATGACGGGGAACCATGCTGTACCCATTATTGTGGATGCTTATTTAAAAGGTATTACAGGTTTTGATAAACAATTGGCCTATGAGGCCATGAAAAAGAATATTGTTGATTCGCCTTTTGTGCAAAACGACCTTACGATTTACCACCGGATGGGCTATGTGCCTTTTACCGGTTCAGAATCAGTTACCCGCACGGTAGAATATGCCTATGACGATTGGGCACTGTCGCAATACGCCAAACAGGTGGTACACAATAATAAAGATTATACGCTTTTACAGCAAAGGGGCTATAATTACAGGAATATACTTGATCCATCCGAATTATTTATGCTTCCGCGAAACGGGAACGACTTTAAGGTAAATCCCGGAATGTCAGGCTACAAAGAGGGTGATAAATGGGTGTATTCCTATTTTGTGCCGCAAAATGCGAAAGACCTGGTAAACTTAATGGGTGGAAACGAGGCATTCTCGAATCGCCTTGATTCAGCCCTGACCAATAAGGTGATCTTGTTTGATAATGAAACGGTTATTCATTTGCCTTATCTTTTTAATGCCGCAGGTCGCCCTGATCTTACCCAAACGTGGTGCAGGGACATCATGCTTTCGCGATTTAAAGCAAGCCCTGATGGTTTGCCCGGGAATGATGATCTTGGCGCCATGTCGAGCGCTTACGTGTTTAACACCATGGGGATTTTCCCGGTATGCCCGGGCCGCCCGATTTATGCTATTGGTTCACCCTTGTTCCAGTCGGTAAAGCTGCACCTGGCCAATAAAAAGACCTTTGTGATTGAAAGCAAGGATCAATCAGCTAAAAACAAATATGTGCGATCATTAACTCTTAATGGCCGGCCTTATGAACAACTGAGCATCCCGCATTCTTTACTGGTGAACGGAGGGACGATGCAGTTTGTAATGAGTGAAAACATGAATGAACATTGGCCAAAAAATAAAGATCCATTGGAGCTTTCAGAAACAAAAAGTGCGGCTAATTTGCAGATTCTGAAATATTCGCTCTCAAAAACCAAAGTTGAGCCTAACGAGCAATTCTGGCTGCATTTTTCAATCACAAACAAAGGCAGTTTGGGAACTAAAAAGGTTATGGTGTTTGTAGACGGCAAGGAATATGGTTCAAAGAACTGCCTTGTCACCCCGGGAACTACTTTAACAGATTCAATTAGCTGCCGCTTGTATAAATTGGGCCAGGTAACAGTGGGTTTGGATAAAATAGGTGCAAAGATGGTTGAAGTTGTTGAGCCCGCTCACCCAGTAGCGCATCCTTTTGTGGTCTCTGGTTTAACAGTAAAACCTGTTATAAAAATCAACAGTAAGCAACAAATCCAATATCATATTAAAAACCTTACGGGTAAAGATCAATTACTTACCATCCCGGTAAAAGCTGATGATTCATTGTTATATAAAGACTCTGTCAAACTCCAGCCCGGCGAAAGTAAGGCTATAATTCACCGCTTTACTGTAAATAAAGCAGGACTAAAAACTATTAAAGCTGATAGCGCCCAGGTAAAATATAAAGTTTATAGCAGTAATATGTCAACCTTATTATTGGATCTGCCCCTGACAGAGAATGGTAATACTGTTATTGATAAATCGGGTTTTGAGAATAATGGCAGCGTTATAAAGCCGAAGCCAGGTACAGCAGTAAAAGGCAGCAGAATTTTATTGGGAGACAGTTGCTTTGTAGAAGTGCCCAATTCACAGAGCCTTGATAATATGGACGAAAACATCACCATGATGGCCTGGATTTATCCGAAAGGGGAAGAAACCGGCCTTGTGGATCTGCTGACCAAGGGTGACAGCCATGTTTTACAAATGATGAATAATAAAACGCTCACCTTTTTTGCCGGCGGATGGGGCAGGGGCGATTGTACCGTTAACTTGCCCACTAACTGGAAACAGCAATGGCACCATATTGCAGGTGTATGCAAGGGTGATTTTTTATCCGTTTACATCGATGGCAAATTAAGCGGGACCTCAAAAGTGGATGGAGTTGTTAATTTATCCATCGGCAATAAATGGCAGATCGGCAGGAATGAAGAGTTTCCGTCTGAAAGGATCTTTCATGGTTATATGGATGGTATAAAAATTTTTGAAGAAGCTTTGTCTGCGGATGAAATTCAGGCTGTGTTTGCGAGGGAAGAAGTAGGGATTAAGGGTGGATTTTAATAGTGTTTTGGGTGATTTAATGCCAATTGTTCGTAGCGAATAAATCTATTATCGATATAATTATTTATAAGGTCGTATAGATAATCCAAACATTATTTGAAACCTCCGCGGCGCCAAATCGGGCGGATTTATTCTGATGAGTTATTTCAAATATGGAAATCTTATAATTCTGACCGCGAACAGGTTCATTTACGGTAAAGTAATCGTCGGTTGCTTTCCATTTAAAGTCCCAAATGTTTAATCCTTCTACTTCGTGCCACTCGCTGTCAGCAATTGTAGTGCAGTTGTTCCAGTTCACAAATTTATCCATATAGATTGTTTAAACATTTGTTAAGATAGTGACAAATAAATATAGCCAACGGCTATTCAAAACGAGATCTCTAAAAGGAAGGCTATAAGTAGTTAACCCTTTTATTTAAAAAGTTTTTTCAAATCGGCAGTAGTAATGATAATGTCTGCTCCTCTTTTTGCTAACCCTTTGGAAAGTACTTTATCACCTGTCCACAATTTAGCATCAAGTTCAATTGCAAGCGCTATGAAGGGTGTATCATCTTCATCAATATCTTTAGTCAGGGCAAAAGCCTGAAGCCACGCTTGTTCACTGATTGATTCTTCAGGAACAAATGTTATAGTTGATAAAACCAACTTTTCAATATCAAATAAGTTTTTTTGATCAAGCTTGGAATAGGCTGCTATTTTGGGAGCGTATCTTTTTAATTCTTCTTTGAGGAGTTCAGGCGCAAAAAATGTAAACTCATCCTGTATATTCATTAAAAATTCCCCAATAGCAGAATGGGGGTTTAATAGTGTACTAAATACGATATTGGTATCAACTACTAACTTCACTTGATAAACCTGCCTTTATTTTCAGCCCACCAGCGCTTTTTCGATTCATCAGCCAGTTTATTGGCTTGTTGCTCTGTCCCCTCGCTTTTCCTGATGGCTTCCTTGTATTTAAGGTAATTAACTATCCGTTCAAACCCGGTGGTGTCAATATCAGCAGGCAAGCGAAATATGATTTCGTTATTTGTTCTTTCAATCACCATATAACAAAAATACTAAAATTATCATTAACAAATATGCAGGACAGTTTTCACAATTAGTTTAAAATTGTTGCGTAGAAATGTAATTTGGCACTAATATAAACGCCCGTAACATTATTAAAACACATTTAAAAGATTTGTAACCTACCTTCTGAGCGCTTTGAGCTCACCCCTGGTTACCACATCTGTTTTTTCAATGGCAATAGTAAAGGCAATGCTGCTTATTAATTTGATATGTGCTTTTAACCAGGGAAGTGTTTCGCCCGGATACACATTGTACAGTTCGCGCAGCGACCATCCAACGCCTTTCTGCACATAATATTCTCTATCAGCCAGCAACCGATTAATGAGTTGTTCTATTTGGCTGAATGTTAAAAATTGTTTCTTAGTTCGGCTGTAATATAAAAGAGAAACTACTGATTGCCTGCGTTTCCATAAATCCTTGTCGGAATTCCATGTTTTTAGCTGCTCATAAACTGCGGTTGTTTCTACTTCAAGGATTTTGGTATAAACTTTAGCCAGCGCATCGCAAAGCCCCCAGTCATCCACCTGGTCCTGCCAATGGACGATGACCGGCCACATTTCTTTTAGCTCACTATCTTTTTTAAGGTGACGTTCCAAAAAGAAAAAAGCATGCAGTTTTATCCAGAAGTTATTTTCGGTATGCCATAGCTCGTCCCAAATGGCCAGTTGCTCAGTAAATGGCAATGCCGAAAAGGAATACACCCGCCTGGATTCCCGACGGTGCAGCGGGACGTTTCCCTGCACACCACGGAGATGGGTTAATACTTCCTGCAATTGAACTGTATAATTGAATGTCTTCATTGATCACGAAGCTATTGATTTTTTCGTTGCCCATCGCTTTCAAATACAGGCAAATTTTGTTTGTAACTGTTGAATTGGTTCCGGAATCAGAAACCGGTAAAAGATTAGTCTGTCTGCAGCAAAATAAAATTAAAAATCAGAGTAAGTTATTTATTGTTAAATACTTACCTTAGCGTTGAGCCCCTGGAATCGCAAAAAAATAAAAGTTTAAACCGCCGGGAAACTCCGCATAGATCCCGGATCTATCATTGCAGTTAACTAATAGCCTGAATCAATTATATCAAACATTTAAAACTATGAAAACAATCAGAAAAATGAACCTCGCGGCTTTAACGGCCCTGTTTGTCATTTGTTCAGTTTTAGCATTTGCTGCTCCGGTAAAACCAGCGTCGCCGCCTCCGGGTTTTAAGCATTTGTATGCTAGCGTTAACGGGGTTAAAATCCACTACGTGATTGGTGGCAAGGGCGAACCTTTGTTGCTGGTACATGGTTTTGGTCAGAATTGGTATATGTGGAACCGCTTGTTACCTGAGCTGTCCAAACATTTTACTGTAATTGCGCCGGACATGCGTGGTGTTGGTGAATCGGGCAAACCTGCAGGCGGCTACGATAAAAAGAATATGGCTGTAGATATGCATGATCTGATGACGAAACTAGGTTTTAAGCATATCAATTTAGCGGGACATGATATCGGTCTGATGGTTGCTTATGCCTATGCAGCACAGTTTCCAGCCGATGTAAAAAAGATAGCTTT
>Ga0193702_1000222_pt1 | contig 23112 bp, 29 predicted proteins | sample U3a1metaG_FD_143060 | JGI IMG/M metagenome (GOLD analysis project Ga0193702, IMG submission 143060) | Soil microbial communities from a riparian zone of the East river system, Colorado, United States - U3a1 | ecosystem: Environmental > Terrestrial > Soil > Riparian zone | place: USA: East River... | reverse complement strand
CCGGCAAACTTTCCTGTTAAGCTACATGGATGCGTTCCTGCTGTTAGCCATCTTAAACGCATGTTGTATTCCGCTGGTAATCCTGACCATCAAAAAAAGACAAGTTGTTAAGGCCGGCAAGGTGGAACTCCCGGATGCACATTGATTGGGTTGAGATTATTCACAAAGAAAGCATTTCAATTACCTTTCAGCCCAATCTGTCAAAAGCAATGTAATTATGATAGTTTCCAGTCGGGCCTTTCAAAGTGGCAGGTGTATCCGTATAGGTTTTTTTGCAGGTAGTCCTGGTGCTCTGCTTCGGCATCCCAAAAATCGGTTTCAGGTACAACTTCGGTAACAATCTTCCCGGGCCATTTTCCTGAGGCTTCCATTTCCGTTATCAGCGCGGTCGCGGTCTCCCGCTGGCTCTCATCCAGGTAAAAGATCGCGGAACGATAGGATGCCCCGATATCGTTTCCCTGCCTGTTCCGGGTGGTAGGGTCGTGGATCTGGAAGAAATATTCCAGAAGCTTGCGATAGGAGAGTTGTGCAGGATCAAATTCGATCGCAATGGCTTCGGCATGTGTGCCGTGATTACGGTAAGTGGCATTGGGCACATCGCCGCCTGTGTATCCCACTACAGTTGAAATAACACCGGGGTAATGCCTGATCAATTCTTCTACGCCCCAAAAGCAACCGCCGGCCAGAATGGCTTTTTCAATATTCATTTTGTCTTATTTTTAAAAAGATAAAAATAAGGCTTTTAGCTTACACATTCTTAATTCGAGAGTCACGAATTAAGAATGTGTAGCAGGCAAGATTTAAAGTACCGATACCAGTTCGGCTATGCGGTTGGAGATGCCCACCTCATTGTCATACCAGGCCACTACTTTAACCAGTTTGCCAATTGATTTGGTCAGGTTACCATCCACTATCGAGCTATGGGTATTGCCTAAAATATCAGCCGACACAAATTGTTCTTCGGTGTATTGTAAAATACCTTTTAAAGAATTTTCTGCATATTGTTTTAATATCGCATTTAGATCTTTAGCCGAAACCTCCTGCGTTAAGTTGATCGATAAATCAACGATCGACCCATCGATCACGGGGACACGGTAGGAGAACCCGTCCAGCTTGCCTTTCAGTGCCGGCAACACATCGCCGATGGCTTTTGCCGCGCCGGTGGTTGTTGGAATGATTGAATGCGGTGCCGACCGGGCCCTGCGCAAGTCTTTATGTGGGCCATCCTGCAAATGCTGGTCGGCGGTAAAGGCATGAACGGTTGCCATAAATCCGGATTCGATACCGAACTCTTTGTCCAGGACGTATAACACAGGTGCAATGCTGCCTGTGGTGCACGATGCTGTAGAATAGATCTGGTCGCCGCCTATAATCTGGTTGTTCACGCCATGAACGATAGTTTTTATGCCGCCTGTAGCCGGGGCAGTGATCAATACTTTTTTTGCGCCGGCATCAATATGTGCCTGTGCAGCTGCCTTATCAGTAAAGCGCCCGGTTGATTCGATCACCACATCGATCCCCAGATCTCCCCATGGCAGGCTTTTCGGATCTCTTTCGCTCAAAAGCTTTATCTTTTTCCCGTTTACCACCATGGCTCCGTCTTCTGCTGCAACGGTACCCGGGAAATGCCCGTGCGCGCTGTCATATTTCAGCAGGTGGATCAGGGTGTTTAAATCCGTCAGGTCGTTGATCGCAACGACTTCAATATCCTGTTTATTCTGTAAAGCCCGGAGCGTCATGCGCCCGATTCGTCCGAATCCATTAATTGCAATTTTCATATTTCTGTAGTTTTAAAAGTCTTTTGTAATCTGATGGCGTAACCGCCAGGTGTCTTAAAAATAGCCTTCTCATCGATACCAAACCGCCTAAGCCGCAACGCAAAGCAACCTGTTCAAGCGGCAGATCGCTTTCCTCAATGCAGAGCCGGGCCGCCTCCACGCGGAGCTTTTCAATATATTTTGCCGGAGAGATGCCGGTTTGCCTGGTAAAAACCCGCGTAAAGTTCCGGGTACTCATGTTCATTTTTTCAGATAAGCGCCCAACATCCAGGGGCTCATGCAGGCGTTCTGTCAGCCATTCTTTTAATTGTAAGGCCACAGGTGAAGAATCAACCAGGCTACCGAACTGTACCTGGTAAGCCTGCCTGTTAAGATAAAAAAAGATGAGCCTTCGCGCTATTTCTGCCGCTACACCGTGCCCGCAATCTTCTTCTACCATTGCTAAAGCAAGATCTATCCCCGAAGATACGCCACCTGAGGTAAACAGATGGCCGTCTCGTGAATGAAAGAAATTCCGGTCGGGCAGCATGCCTGATTCTTCCAAAACAGAACTGCCAACCCCCACAAAGCCGATCCTGCGGATCCCGTTGTGGTTTGCCGCCAGCCAGGCATAAAATTCCCCGTAGTTTGATCCTGTGTCATTTCCTACAATCAAAAGGGTATCTATGGTGCTTTTCAGGTCCGTTAGCTGTGAACAATTGATCTCAATCCCTGATGAAGCGTGCACCGGCACCGAACCGGGCGAAACCAAAACGACATCGTAGATCCCCCGGAGCTTGTCTGCGTGATGAAATACATCGGCCGGCCCGGCGAAATCCATCAACAGATTACCGGACATCACAACGATAGCGACCTTCTTTCTATCCATAAGTCAAAATTAAAACATTCAATTCCTGTCTCAAAGGACATAAATTATACAATTTAGGCCAAAGTAGTAATTTATAAAAAGCATACAACAACAAAGCCCTCTTGATTTCTCAGAAAGGCTTTGTATGGATATCTCACAACACCCATATTAGTAGGCTTTATCCATCCAAACCTGGTAGCTGGTTTTGCCGCGGTTACCCACCGCGTAAAACGGAATTGCAACAAGTGGCTGTTCTTTGCCCGCTGATTTTACCGTTATCACATTTATACCATTCAGCAGCCCGGGTTGCGGTTGTGGCTGTAATGTCGCGTTATTGGCGATGGTGCTTCCCGTGAGTTGAGCGTTGTCATTTGCTTCAAAAGCGTAAACCAGGGGCCCGGCTGCTATAGCCAGTTTATTGTTCAGTTCTGCCACCTGGCTGTTAGGCGAAACCAGGCGTGGCAACATCGGGATATCCAATGTAACTTTATCGCCTTTGCGCCATTTGCGTGTTATTACCGCATACCCTTTGCCTATAAGTGCAGGTATTGACTTGCCATTCACAGTTAGTTTTACCTGCCCGGCAGACTGGGAACTATATAAGCCGCATGGATTCTCCTTACCGATGGCCCAGCCAGGGATGCGTAGGCGTAACGCAAAATTACTTGCCGTGACCGGATCGATATTAAGTTCGATACGCCCATTCCAGGGATAACCAGTATGCTGGCTGATGTTCACAAGACCTAATCCCTCGCCAATGCGGGCAGTGCTTCCAATAAACAGGTTTACATAAATTCCTTTTTGCTTATCCTTAGCGTAAATAAAACCTGGCAGTGCGCCAGCCATTTTCTGGCACGTATTTACCTTCCAGTTTATCCAGCACGTCGTAAACCGTAACAGTCCGCAGGGTGTTTAATTTGGGCGACCAGAATTTATCGTTAATGGTAACTTGTTTTATAGGTACAGGTGTTAGTTGTTGAGCCCTTGCTGTAAAGTTACCCACAGTAACGACTGTAATGCCTGCCAATAATATTTTTATGATATTCTTCATTTTTATATTAGCTGATTTATAGGTTAAAATGGGAATGTACTATTTATTTTACAGCCATTAAAGGCGTTGTCTTTGTTTTGACTTATTGTACTAGAGAAAACTGATTTTAGAAAATAAAAAAATGGCCTGCCTTAAGAATATATTTTTATCAGATGGACAATTCCTCCTAACGCAATCTGAAGCCCGACGCAAAATATTAAAAAAGCCATTATGCTATTGATGATCTTTTCGTTGTGAGATCCTATATAACTAACTAAGCGGTTGGTGTTTAGATAAAAAATAAAAATCAGAATGCAAATTCCTATGACGGACACCAGCAGCGCTCCAATATTTATCAAATAAAGCGACATGTCCTTATCGGCACCGTTCGCACTCAGTGTAAAAAGGACAGAAATCGTCCCGGCGCCTGTGGTGATGGGAAAGGTGAGGGGAAAGAAAAGTTTATTTTCAATTGAAGGAATATGATCCAACTCAGTTGCAGGATCTGGTTTTACTTCAACATCGTCTTTGCCATCTGAAGAAAGAAAAGTCCAGCCGATCTTACAGATCATTATACCACCTGCTAATTGAATTATAGGTATCGAAAGACCAAATACTTCTAATATCCAATGTCCAATAAATAAGGTTACCGCGCAAATTACAAAGGCATAGAAGGTTATTTTCTTAACTACTGTAAGACGTTCCTTGTGGCTTAAAGTGGAGAAATAGGGGCTAACGATAAAAGCGGTTCCGATCGGGTTAACGACCGGAAACAATGCAACGAACCCAATCAACACCAAATGAACAAATGAATTTAGCTGCTGTGACATTTTTTTTGAAGTTTAAATCCGGCGAATTACAAATTTATCCGGGTCAATGCAAATGTAAGCGTTGACCGGCATAGAATTAAAGCGTTCTTTGGAGTTACCAGCATGATTTTTTTTGCGCCATCACACCATGTAACTGCCTATAACAAATTAGCAAGGGGAGCTATGGAGACGATCTCTTAAATTTTGTCCAATGCCGGATCATTCCTTAAAAAGATAGTTTATCTGTACAAAGAATCTAATATTGAGGGTAAACGTTTGATAATTGGTTCGACTTTTTCAAAAAATTTTATTTTTCTGATGACGAAAGTAGAACCGCTCCTTTTAATAATTGAATTATGTTAATCTAACTGATTAACAGTTGCTTACAAAAAAAACAAAAACGGAGCGGAGAAAAGTTTTTCTCGTCACTCCGGCTTTGTACTCCCCGCCCTGGAAAGGTCGAACCGCTTTGTTGAAGATTTGAAGAAAATAATTAGTTTAGGTGATATTCGCCGAGTTTAATTCAAACGCAAATAAATAATGTTAATCTATTTGCTTGACTTCCACCCACCCTAAATGTTTATCAATGTCGACGAAAAACTGTACGCCTGCTCTGCAAAAAGATCTTGCCGGTTTACTATCAATTGTGACCGGTAACCAGTTCTTTGAGATTTTGATGGCCCTAACCACCTCTTCATCCATACCGCTACCGGCTGCCAGGATAGTATAAACGTGGCTTGCACTGCCATCCGGCTCAATAATAAAGCTTACATAAGTTGTACCCCCTTAATTATTTTCGCGGACGGCAACAGGTATGCGGACATTTTTTTTCATATACAGACTAAAAGCTTCAAAGCCACCGGGACAGCTTTTTTCGATGCTGCCGGCTACAATGGTATCAGCTACGTTTGTTGATTTTTGAGCAATCGCACCGTGAAATATTGTGGCTAACAATAATAGGATCAGGATTTTCTTCATGAAAACAAATATTATGATAATGCCGGGTATTTTCAAAAATAACCTAAGATTATCACATAACTGAGTATTGATCGGGTAATAAGTGCGGAAGAAGGGATTCGAACCCTCACGTGAACAACAAAGCCCGATCCGCTTTAGCGGACCGGGCTTTGTACTCCCAACTGTAGAAAGGTCGAAACAATTTGTTGAGAATTTGAAGAAATTAGCAATCTTGGAAGATTATTGATATACGTTTGTAATTATATTCCCATTAGATCACCGTCAATATGCAAACAACATACTCACTATTTTCAACCAATATTGAACTCTACAAATCGATAAGAGATATTTTAGACAAACCTATTATTATTTCTAAACTACCGATTATTAGTGAGTCTAAAATATTTAAGATGTCCGCCGAAAGATATGGGCATATTATTCTTAAGCTTGATTTAGAAACAGAAAGGGAGATATTAAATTACAATCCATTGGGTTGTAGTTATTCCTGGGATGTGGATGAGAATTATCAGGTTGAAGAAGATAAAAGATTCCCTTCGCATACGATTTTACCTATATCAAAAGAATATTTTGAAACTGAAATTTTAAATGAGATTAAACTATTCACTAATTTATTTAGACTTATGAATGATGATATTACCCCGCTTCGATTTAGTGTAATCGGCGGAAGTCATAAAATTAATGAACGGTCATATTTTGGAAGAGTTACAGCAGAAGCATTAATACAACTATTTAGACGCTTAAATGAATAAACAACAAAGCCCTAATACAATAGTATCAGTTTGGCAGGATAAGACATCACATCGACTGAGGGCTTCAAAGTCCTTCTTGATTTGATATTAAACCAGGCAATGCCGGCGATATCCTGAGTTTTTTCCGGTCATCTGCAAATTCGTTGCCGGATGCTAATAATCTGACAAATAGATGAACAATGAATACAATGTTTATCCATGTCAATCGTCCACATCTATATATGAAAAAATTGAGCGTTCCCCTTATTATGCTGATCTTGCTTTGTGCAGATCCTTATTTTTATCAGGCAGTACAAACACTGACTTCCAATTTGTTTATCTTATATGGTTACTGGCTCGTTGATCTGCTGTTGATAGCAGGGCTTATCTACGTAATGGTCATGCGCCGTCCGAACAACTCATTGTCCTCCCTGATCTCAGGTCTGATGGGGCTTTTCCTGCTTTCCTTCGTCCCAAAAGCTTTTGCGATGCCGGTATTGCTGTTGGAGGATTTAACCAGGCTTTTTCAAGGTTTCCCGCCACGAACTGTCTGGGTAAGTGAACTGGCTGTTGCTATAGCCGCTGTTCCGTTCTTTGCCCTCATTTATGGCCTTTCCGGAGGCAGGCATCATTACCGCGTCCATAAGGAGACACTTTATTTTAATGATCTTCCCGATGCTTTTAATGGTTTCACCCTTACCCAATTATCAGATATCCATTCGGGGAGCTTTACCAGCCAAAACGGAGTGGAAAAAGGTATAAATATGGTAAACGCTCAAAGTAGCGATCTCATATTATTCACCGGAGACCTGGTCAACAATGAGGCTGCTGAAATGGACAGATGGATCCCTGTTTTTTCTAAACTTAAAGCGGCTTACGGCAAATTTTCTGTTTTGGGTAATCACGATTATGGTGATTATGTCAAATGGGAGAAAGAATCAGACAAACATAACAACCTGGCCCGCCTGAAAGAGGTACATGAGGATATCGGCTTCCGGCTATTGCTGAACGAAGCGGTAACCATTAAAAAAGACGGGCAGCGGATCTCCCTTATCGGGGTGGAGAATTGGGGAAAAGGCGGCTTTCACAAGTATGGTGACCTGGATAAGGCCACATCAAATGTCGCGGTTGACTCGTTTAAGATCCTGTTGTCCCATGATCCTTCGCACTGGGACGCGGTAACCCTCGACCATCAGCAGCATATCCACCTTACCCTCGCAGGGCATACCCACGGAGCACAGTTTGGTTTGGAACTATTCGGCTTTAAATGGAGCCCGATCAAATATGTTTACGAGCAATGGGCGGGCCTGTATCAAAAATTTGGTAAGTTCCTTTATGTCAACCGCGGCTTCGGTTTTTTAGGGTTGAAGGGACGCGTTGGCATTTGGCCGGAGATTACAGTTATCACATTAATGAAAGCCTGATGTATTGGCTCATGATGGGGATACGTTAACTTAATCTGTTCTATGCTATTTTTATATTATACGTTGATTACAAGCATTAATACAGTTTTTTTAAAAATGCATGAATAACAACAAAGCCTTCCTGAGAAATCAGGAAGGCTTTGTTGTCCTGGGCGGGAATACTTTGAACACTTAGAGAGCTTTTTACGGCTTATTGAATTGCTTCATAGCGTTGTTTACGGGCTGGCTATCAACAAATTGCTCAAAGCTGTTAATTTTCCCGTCTTTCAATTTCCAAACGTGAGCTACCCTCGCCTCAAAATACTTACCTGTGGCTTTGTTGGTTCCCGTGTAAGTGCCATAGGCAACCACCTTATCATCGCTGGCAACATAGTCTTCGGGCGTAAATTTATAATTTATCCATTCGCTGCCTAAGCGGTAAAAGACATTCCTGGTAACTTCTTCTAAACCAATGTAAGTACCAGCATATGGAAAGCCCTTAGCTTCGGTCCAGCTGATGTTTTCTGATACGTATTTAGCGAGGTTTTTACCGTTTTCTTCAGAAGTTTCACCTTCGTAGGTGCTCCTGACGATCTCTAAATTTGTCATTTTGTTTTTATTTGAGGAACTACCTGACAAGGCGCATGGCCAGGCAGAACAAGGTTGATAATTTTACCATTTCATTTCGCCTGTGTTTACTTTTGCACCTATTTGCAGGGCGATGTCAAAAGTAAGCTCAGGGTACTTTGCTTTTAAAACCGCTATCAGCGCTTCCGAAGTTTTGTTAGTTTTCAAAGCCTCTTCGTAGAACCGGATATAATCTTTTGTATGCTTCACTGCGCTCTCGTCAAATGGGCTTGCTGTATTGGCATGGGCAGGAACCACAATAGCCGGATGCAATGCTTCAATTTTGTCCAAAACACTGATCCATTCTTTACGGGCTTCCGCTGTTTGCGCATCTGCCATCCAAAGATGGAAAGTGGTTCCGAATACATTAATACCACCGATCACGGCTTTAATAGAAGGTATCCAGACAAAAGTTTTAGCCGGAAATTCTTCTAAACCTATGATCTCTAGTTTCTGGCCTTCCAGGTCAATGCTGTTTCCTTTTAACACCTGCGGTAAAATAACGTTTGACGTAACTTTATTACCCAATTGGCCACCCCAAACATCTAATTTCTTTTGAGCCGTCGCTTTAATGTGTTCTACAGTTGCCTGTGAAGCATAAGCAGTAACTTCCGGGAAATATTTTTTAAATACTTCCAATCCGAAGTAAAAATCAGGGTCGCCATAAGAAACATAAACAGCGGTTAATTTTTTACCTGAATTTTTGATTTCCTGTGCTACCTTTTCGGCGTCTGCCAGGGTAAATTGTGCGTCGATCAGAACCGCATCTGTTTTTCCGGATACGATGACCGAAGCTACACCAAAACTATTTTCTGATGCGTTGTAAACCTGTAATTTAAGATTGTTTGCTTCAATCGTTTTGAAGCCTTGTGCCTGTACGTCCATTTTTAATAAGATTAAGATGATAAAAAAAGCTGTTGAAATAATTGATTTCATTTTTTGTTGTTTTTAATGACACAGCAAAGATGCGGTCATCAAAAGCCTAAAAAGGTTGAACAAGTTCAATAAATGAAATACAGCCTATTTTTTATGAGCGATCTTATTTCTTATTTTACTCAAAAACTCGTGACTGATGCCAAGGTAAGCTGCGATCTGAAGATTAGAAAGGCGCCGGAAGAGTTGGGGATATCTTTCTATAAAATCAGCATAGCGTTGATCTGCAGTTTTACCTAAATTATCTATCATTCTTCTTTGCAGGGCAACATGGGTTTTTTGGGTCATTACCCGGAATAACTTCTCTATTTTTGGTAAATTGGCATAAGCAAATTCCTTGTCCTTTTTTGAAATTAAAAGTACCTCACTATCTTCAATTGCTTCAATAAAAAGCTGCGACGGCTTTTCATTGGTAAAGCTGTCAATATCAGTGATCCACCAGTTTTCTATGGCAAAATAGAGTGTTTGTTCTGCCGCATTTTTGTCAATATGATAAACCCGGAACATACCCTTAGTAACAAAGCCTTCAAACCTGCAAACTTCGCCCGCTTTTAGAAGTATTTGTTTTTTACTGATGTTTTTCAATTCAAACAATGTCGTAAAGCCGGAAAGCTCCGCCTCAGTAAGATGGACATGTTGTTCAATATGATCGCATAACAATTGGTACATAAATAGTCAATCATACAAAATTAAACAAAAAACCCTCTCTACTTAATCGTAAAGAGGGTTTTTAATTATTACAGTAAAGTTAGGTAGTACCTAACTTTTCCTGTACCCAGAGCCGGGGTCGAACCGGCACGGCCTTGCGACCACAGGTGTTTGAGACCAGCGCGTCTACCGATTCCGCCATCTGGGCATTTTTAAGACATGAACGGTGGATTAGTCGTTCAGAATCGGGATGCAAATGTATTTAAACTCTCTTTAATACGCAACAGATATTTTTGTCTAAAATAACAATCTGCTATTTTATTTAACCAGTCCTCCTTGGCGGTATCATCTAATTGCTCATATCCGGCAGTAAAATCCGCTATGCTTTCGTTAATATCTCCCTCAATAGCAAGCACTTCTGCGGTGATGTGGCCAAGCTCATTCGCATCATCAACTTCCATCAGCCGTTCGTTAAGATCCATCATTTCCATTAAAAAATCTGAGGGAAGTTGAGGTTTTGCGCCATCTTCCAGCAAATTATGGGTACGTAAAATGTATTCAAGCCGTTTATAAGGGTCAGAAAGCGTTTGGTGGGCCTTATTATTCAGGGTTGATAGTTCTAATATTTCCTGTTGTTTTTCATCATCCTCGTTGGCATGAAAATCCGGGTGATATTTTTTGCTTAGCTCGTAAAACTTTTTCTTCAGTGAAGCAACATCCGGGGTAAACGATTCAGGGATACCGTAAAACTCAAAATAATTCATGGGGTAAAGGTAGTCCGAAAGTCCGGAAGTCGGAAAGTCCGAAAGAATAAAATGAGGTTAACGTTAAAATTATGACACATCATAAGCACAGTAAAACAGGATTGTAGCTTCTTTCGGACTTTACTGACTTTTCCGACTTTCCGGACTACACAAAATTTCCCCATATTTGCACATTAATTCACAATTATGTTATTTGATCAAATGCGGCAGAAGCCGTTCTTTATACTGGGCCCATGCGTTATGGAAAACCAGGAGCTTTTATACACCGTTGCCGAAAAGGTTGCCGAAGCAGGGCAGAAGTACAATGTGCCGGTTGTTTTTAAATCGTCGTTTGATAAGGCTAACCGCACTTCTATTCACTCATACCGTGGCCCGGGATTGGAAAAGGGTATGGAAATGCTGTTGAAAGTTAAGGAACGTTTCGGCTTACCGCTGATAACTGACATTCACGAAAGTTACCAGGCTGCTATTGTTGGCGAGGTGGTTGATATATTACAGATCCCGGCATTTTTATGCCGACAAACCGATCTGCTCGTGGCTGCTGCCAAAACCGGGAAGATCGTTAATATAAAAAAGGCCCAATTTCTATCGGGTCAGGACATGTTCTATCCGGCTCAAAAGGTTATAGAAGCAGGCAATACGCGGGTGATTTTAACCGAGCGTGGTAACATGTATGGTTACAATAATCTTGCGGTTGATTTCAGGAATATTTATGATATGAAGAAGTTTGGCCATCCTGTTTGCATGGATTGTACCCATTCGGTACAGCGGCCGGGCGGTGCGGGCGGCAAAACCGGTGGCGACCGTACTTTTGTGCCCATGATGGCTCTGGCGGCAAAAGCCTTTGGTGCTGACGGTTATTTTATGGAGATCCACCCTGACCCTGACAACGCGCTTAGCGATGGGCCTAACATGGTAAAACTAGAGGATTTGGATAAAGTGATGGCACCACTTGTAAGCTAATATATGAAGGATATCGCCAAAAGAGTTTTTGATACTGAGATAGCTTCACTGCAGTTTGTAGCTGATTCTATTGATGATGAATTTAGTAAAGTAGTTGAGGCTATATTAAACAACACGGGTAAGCTTATTGTTATTGGAATTGGTAAATCTGGCATCATCGGTAAAAAGATAGCAGCTACTTTTGCAAGTACAGGTACACCCAGCTTCTTTTTGCATCCGGGCGAGGCCTTTCATGGCGATTTAGGCATGGTTGGCGCCGATGATATGGTGATCCTGATCTCTTATTCGGGAGAAACGGATGAGGTATTAAAGTTGATCCCTTTTTTGGGGTGGAATAAGAATACCATTATTGCTATAACAGGGAACCCCAAATCAACCGTTGCTAAAAATAGCCACTATCACCTTAATATTTGTATCAAACAGGAGGCTTGTCCGCTTGCTTTAGCGCCAACTTCGTCAACCACCGCCGCGCTTGTTATGGGCGATGCATTGGCGGTTGCCTTAATGGAATCGCGCCAGTTTCAGCATGAGGATTTTGCACGGTTTCATCCCGGTGGCAGTCTTGGCCGTAAATTGCTGATAAGGGTTAAAGACCTAATGCGGACTGATAAATTACCATTCATAAATGCTGATGCATCGTTTACTGAATTATTGCTCAAAATGTCTGAAGGACGTTTGGGGATGGTGATAGTGGGGGATGCTAAAAATGTGAAAGGAATAGTTACAGATGGTGATTTACGGCGCGCTTTATTTAAAAACCCGGATACCGCGCAACTAACAATTGAAGGCATGATGACCAAAACCCCGGTATTTATTCAGGAAGACGAATTTATAAACCAGGCAGAGCAGTTGATGATAGAAAAAAAGATCACTACTGTACTCGTCGGATCATCGGATGACCGGTTTGTGAGTGGAGTTTACCAGATTTATAATCATTGAGTTGTTGGAACGTTGTAAAGTTGAAATGTTATAAGAAACTAAATTGTCCTGTTTTAACTCATCTAACTTAATCAACTTAATCCAACTCAATCAACTTACTCAATCAACTCAGGAACAATGCCCATTTACTACGATCAGCTTAACAGGGAAATTAACCTGCCGTCGATACCTAAAAGAATAATTTCGGTGGTGCCATCGCAAACGGAATTATTGTTTTATTTGGGATTGAATGAGGAGGTAATTGGGATAACTAAATTTTGTATTCATCCCGCTGATAAATTTAAATCCACCACAAAAATCGGCGGAACCAAGCAACTGAACATCGCCAAAATAAAGTCACTGAACCCCGACCTGATCATCGCTAACAAAGAAGAAAATGAGCGCGGCCAGTTAGAAGAACTGATGCAGCATTTTCCGGTTTGGATAAGCGATATTTATGACCTTACCGGTGCCCTTGAAATGATAGAAAGGGTGGGGGCGTTAGTTGGGAGAAATACGGAAGCTGTAACGCTAACCAGTAACATCAGGAGAAATTTTGAAGAAATAGATATTTCGCCATTAAATCAACGGGTAGCTTATTTTATCTGGCGCAAGCCATATATGGTGGCAGCGAAGAATACTTTTATTGACAGTATGCTGCAAGAGTGCGGTTTAAAAAATGTATTCACTCTGGAAAGATACCCGGAGATCGGTCCGTCATTATTGAGTGAAGTTAAACCTGACGTTATTTTACTTTCATCAGAACCTTATCCTTTTAAAGAAAGGCATATTGCCGAGCTTAGGGCTATTGTGCCATCTGCTGCTATTAAACTGGTAGATGGTGAAATGTTTTCATGGTATGGTAACAGGCTGCTGGAAGCTCCGGCGTATTTTAGAAGTGTAATTGAGGCGTTGGTTAAATAACAGGGTCCATCAAATTCTCCCTGCTCCAGGCAGCCATTAAATGCATGATTGGTTCAAGTGTTCGTCCTTTTTCGCTCAAAGCATATTCTACCCTTGGTGGAACCTCAGGATAGGCCTTACGGGTGATGATCCCATCAGCTTCCAATTCTTTTAAATGCCGCGACAGCACTTTTAAAGCGATGCCCGGGATTAATTTGTGCAGCTCGCCAAATCGTTTGGATGCTGTCATCAGGATCCAGATAATAATGGGCTTCCACTTACCGCCAATCACCTCAATAGCAATAGTTGTGGGGCAGTCACAGGCCTTTCCGTATCTTTTTGTAATTATTTCCTTTTCTAACATGCTGATATTCAATAATTATTACTTTTATGTCAATACTAGACAAAAAGGTAATTACTTGACAAAAGTAAAGTATTGCCTTAGGTTTGTCAAAAAAAAGCTATGGAAAATCATAAAACAGAGACCTACCAAAAAGGCCTCGCCTTATTAAACCAGCTTCACGGAGGCCAGGCAGGTGAACAACTGGTTAACAATTTAAAAGACATCTGCCCCGATTTTGTTGACATGACCATTGAATGGGCCATGCAGGGCATTATGGCACGACCCGGTCTTGACTTGCTAACCCGCGAATACCTGCTTATCGCATCATGCACCACACTGGGGCACACAGTTCCCCAATTAAAAGCACATATTGACGCTGCAATGAAACTTGGGGCCAGCAAACAACAAATAGTTGAAGTAATCTTACAAATGACCTTTTATGCCGGTGGCGCTGCGGTAAGTAATGCTTTGGCCCACGCAAAAGAAGTATTTCAAAATCACGTATCATAATTAACACCTTATGAAAATAATCATCATCGGTGCGACAGGCACCATCGGTAAACACATAACCAGCGCTTTGCAAAAAGACCATGAGCTTATAAAAGCAGGCTCAAAAAGCGGCGATTTGCAGGTGGATATCACCTCGCCCGATTCAATTGAACGCTTTTTTGAGCAAACCGGCAAGTTTGACGCCCTGGTAAGTGCTACCGGGAGCGCGCATTTTGGGCCTTTAAGTACCATGACGGATGCGGATTTCAGAAAAGGAATAGACAGTAAGCTGATGGGGCAGATCAATTTGGTGTTAATAGGGCAGCATCACATCAATTCTAAGGGATCTTTTACCCTAACATCAGGGATACTGAGTGAAGACCCGATTGTACTTGGTGCCAATTTAAGCGCGGTTAACGGGGCCATTAATGCTTTTGTTAAATCTGCGGCTATTGAGCTTGATAATGGTGTACGCATAAATGCAATAAGCCCGGGAGTTTTTGAAGAGTCGCCTGGCTACTTTCCTTTTTTTGCCGGTCACATCCCGGTTAAGATGGATAGGGTGACGCAGGCTTATTTAAAAAGTGTTTTGGGGGCGCTTACGGGCGAGGTTATTAAGGTGTTTTGAGAGGATCAAACTAATTATAATTTTTTTACATAGAATAGGCAATAATATTTTAGGTTTGAAGCAGCTACCATTTAGAAATTGATGGTATTATGGTCCCGGGTCTAAGTTTAATTGTGTGATCTTATAAAAAAGTTGAATGTATTGGTACGAAGATGAGGTTAAGCGCCTTGAAAAAGATTATACGAAAACGGCGAAAGACGTTGAAACTGTTTTTTATGGCAGTTCCTCCATTCGTTTATGGACAAGCCTTTATGACGATTTTAAAGACCTGAAGCCCGTTAACCTGGGCTTTGGCGGTTCCACACTGGCAGCCTGTGTGTGGTTTTTTGAAAGAGTAATGATCTCTTATCAGCCAAAACGCCTGGTAATTTATGCCGGTGATAATGACCTGGGCGACGGCAGGCACCCCGAAGAAGTTTTTATTTTTTTTCAGCAGCTTGTTGTAAAAGTAAATAAGCGCTTTGGCGATCTGCCTTGTTACTTTGTTTCATTAAAGCCAAGTGTGAGCCGCTGGCAAATGATAGATCAATTTAAATACACCAATAATTTAATAGAAACGGAGATCATTACGCGTAATGATAACTGGCATTTTATTAATGTATTTAAAGAGATGATTGATCCTGCGGGCCGCCTGAAAAAAGAATATTTCCTGAGTGATGGCTTGCATTTAAGTGAAAACGGATATAGGCTATGGAAAGAAATTATAAATAAACATATTAACTGGTAATTATTTGTTTATATTCAATTAACATAACCTATTGATCTTTCCAACATGAATACTATGCCGAAATGAATAGAGAATATCATAAATGGTATAGTGCCAGCTTGCAGCGTGACATGGAGCTGTTGATATTCGGTTATTCAGGCCGCGCAGTATTGTTTTTCCCAACCCGCATGGCCCGTTTTTATGATTATGAAAACTGGGGAATTGTATGTGCTTTACAAGATCAGATCTATAGGGGTGAGTTGCAGCTTTTTTGTATTGACAGCATTGATGCCGAGAGTTTTTATAACCTGTGGGCGCACCCATCCACGCGGATCCACCGGCATTTGCAATATGAACAATACGTTTTGCAGGAAGTATTGCCCTTAATGCGGCTGAAAAACGATGGAGATTATTTTGAAGTTGCAGGCTGCAGCATGGGCGCATATCATGCAATAAACCTTGCAATGAAACATCCGCGACTTTTTAAAAAGGTGGTGGGTATGAGTGGAAGGTACGACCTTACCCGCCAGATAGCGGATTTTAAAGATCTTTTTGATGGCTATCATGATGAAAATGTATATTTCAACATGCCCCAGCAATTTGTTGCAAACCTTGACGACGCCCAAACTTTAGCGGATATCCGTAACATCGAAATTATAATGGCGGTAGGTGAAACCGATCCGTTTTTTTCAAACAACCTTGAATTTAGTAATGTGCTTTGGAATAAGGAGGTGGCAAATCAATTACATATCTGGAATAATTATGCTCACCGGCCCCGTTATTGGAAACAGATGGTTCAGCTTTATTTGTAGAATGGATATAGCTGTGTTTTAAAGTAATAAAGAAATAATTAAGTTTAATAATGCGACAAGGATATAATTTAAAATGGCTTACAGATAAGTTTGATACTGGTGAAGCATTAAAGTTTTTATTTTTTTGGGGACATACAAATAGTTCTAATGAAGAAGTTGGAAAGTTTTGTTTTAGCCAGTGGTTTGAATTACCATTTATAGTTGATGGAACAACTTATAAAACGTCTGAGCATTGGATGATGGCGAATAAAGCTCTATTATTTAATGACGTAAAAACATACGACAAAATTATCGTAGCCAATAAGCCTGGCGAAGCAAAAGAATTAGGCAGGCAAGTGTTAGGATTTGACGATCAGATCTGGAATGAAAACAGATTTGAAATCGTTGTTCAAGGTAACATTCATAAGTTTAATCAACACATCGCCTATGCTGATTATCTCGTAAATACAAAAGATAGAATTTTGGTGGAAGCCAGCCCGGTAGACAAAATTTGGGGAATTGGTTTGTCAAAGGACGCTGAACATATTGACAATCCCCATTTTTGGTGTGGTCAGAATTTATTAGGTTTTGCTTTAATGAAGGTGCGGGATTTTTTTATAGAATATGGTCATTTTAAACAATTAGATTATATAGTTAATCCTCCTTGGAAAGATTATCCTAATATTGATCCAATGGATTTATTTTGGCAGATGGGAGTGGGAGAAGAAGTCATAGCTAAATTTAATAAGTACTATGGAACGCTTTCTGATAGGGAAAAAGTAATTCTAAAGCTAACAAACTCAATGCCGCATGAATGGAGGGGTTTTTACAATTAAAATAAAAGCAGTCAGCTTATTCTGATACTACATATACTCTTTTGCTACCATCCATTTTAAAATTCTTCCAAGGGCAATTTCATTCCGGTCGGCTGGGGTTGAGGCCAGCATAACCCTATCCCGTGTAGGGATGGGTACTATTCTTCGTTGGTTGTCTTTTACGGTAAATACCTCAAAATTCTGCGCATTGTTACCACCCGTAAAGCTTATTTTTACTACTGTTAAGCCGTTGGGCAAACTAAATTCATAGCTGTCAAGATCGGAGCCTGAAGACACATCCTTAAAACGGCCTATCAATTTACCTTCCTGTTCAATTGTTTTATCCTCTTTTAACACAATAGGATAAATATGGCTCCGCCTTACTAAGCTATAGTCAGCGGCAACTGTTGGGTTCATGCTTTTGTATGCAATAAACTCGGTAACCATTTGTGAATTAAGGTCATCGTTCGAAATTATATTAGCTGCGCCAATAAGTTTAACGAATGATTTTTCGGCGCCTAATCTCGAGATCGGGAAAATAGCTACCTGGCTTGCAGTTAAAAACGTAAACCGGTAATAAAAGAATGAGTTGTCGCCGTTGGGCGGTACAAAATCGGTAGCCAGGGTTGCAATTATTAATTTTTTTCCTGATAAGGAAAAAAGTTCAAAATTACTGGTAAGGCCGAAATTGGTTTTGATCCTGTTAACCCTGGCGAGGTCTTTCCCGTCAACGCTGATAATATTATTTTTATAATCGATTTTTTGAGCCCCGGCAATTCCGCAGGTAAATAATGCTAAAAACAGAAAGGTTAAAGGTTTCATGACAAGTGTTTAAGCGTGTAATTGGACTATAAATATATAAATAAAAGCGGATAATTAAAGTTATCCGCTTTTATTTATAGGGAAATCGCCTTTAATATTTTAGCCAGCGGAGAATAGATCCAAACCGATGCCACAGTATAAGCCTATATCGGTATTATAGTACAGTTTTATGCTGCTGTTACACTAAAATAATGTTAACAGGGTGTAACAGTAAAAAGTTGACACGAAGCGCTAAAAAGCCCGTTTCTGGGCTGATAATGCACTTTTCGCCTTATCATCTACCTTAAAAAATGCGAAAAGTGCTGACAAATTAGTGTCAGCGTTTTTTTGGAAAAAATTGCTTATGCTTCTGCCTCGAAACAAGAGTAGCCATTCCGCTTACTGGCCCTGGCGTCATACCTCGCGCTCAATAAATTTTTGAGTTCTCTAATTCCTGTTCCAAAAAGCAGGCGGTTCAATCCCTAACGATCGCAGGTAAACATAACCTTGCGCCCTGTGATGAATTTCATTATCGATCCAGTAAAGAATAATATCAGATGTTACCCCTTCATAGACTCCAAAAGCCAGCATTACTTCGTGAAAACGCTGTTGCGGGATGAGGGGCCAAAGCGTGTCGATTTTATAGGTTACATCATCCCATAAATTTAAAAGTTCTTCTTTTGTGCAGGCGAAACATTTGCCGGAAAGATGGTTAAGCTCTGCTATGGGTGTCGTCTTGTCCTGGAAAAGATCCTGGATCCCGGAATCTGCCATACTCATAATCTCATTTACCATCACTGCAAATGGCCGCATTCCGCCCAGTGAATATTTAAACAGTTTGTCTTCCGGAAATGCTTCAATAACCTGCCTGGTTAACCGGCGATGGCCCTGCCAATGATTTAGTATAGATGTAGAGGTGGTAAATCCCTCAATCGCATGGTTTGTTTGTCGTTTGATTTGATTGTTTTCCATTGTTGTTTTGCTTTTAAGATGGTTTCATTACAAATAAAAGCAGGGGGAGTGACAACCCTATGTCAGTAGTGGGGAAGATATTTTGGAGGGAAGGAAGATTTAGTTTTTATGCGCTGCGCTGAAAAAAAGAACTATTAGATCAATGGCCGTGTTGCGTCGGTAACCAAAGTAATAAATGGAGTATCAATATGGGTTCAATTTCCTTTGTTGTTCTCAAGCCACTCTTTATTTCTTTTAACGTAATTAGCTTCATTATATAAAAATTGGTCTTTAAAGGCTTGGATCATTGACGAATATGTATCTATTGTAAATTGCAATGGTAAAATGCCATCAAACCATCGTACTTCTGAACCGATTTTTTCTGGATCCCAGTCCTTTGTTATATCAACTCCTAAGCGATTCCATGTAATACACTTTCCGTTATTTTCAATTTCAGCTATAATTAATGTGCAGGAAAAATCATTATCATCCGGACACATTAATATCGGGCAAACTGTTTTAGCGTTTAAATCAGGAAAAATACGATTCCATACTATCTTGCTTTCGGCATCAACTTCCATGGCAAAAAGTAAGGTTGGGATTGTTCCTCTATACATTTCATCTGGATATAGCTGCCCCAATTTTTCATCCAACCATTCACCATCAATCTTAATATTGAGGAAATCATCATAGATTTCGTAATCACTTTTATCTAATTTTGCCTCAATGATGTTCATAACATGCAATTTAGGAAAATCCTAAACAAAAAAACGGCCAAATTAACATGGTTAAGGTAGTGCGGAACCTATACTGTCATTGGAATACCCTCAAAATGTTTTATTGCCGACAAAAAGTATAACAAGGCTCAATTCGTCATGAGTTAAATTTAATTTTACTACAATCAAAAAAATAAAACGGGAGTGTCTGATATTTTTAAGAAAAAGCTAAAACCATATAATGATCCGTCGATAAACTTGGTGTACGAACTATTGTTTTGTGATGATATCAATCTTTATAAAGATTATAATATAAAATCTGGCAGTTATCCGTGGAATATCTTATTTTCTGAAACGGCAACTACTGCAGACCTGGAACAAATACTCTTGAATACTGATGTTGGGGCAAGAGTCAAAATATTGACATACAATAAGCTGCAGAATCAGGGGCTAAATATCGATAAAAAGATCTTACTTGGTGTTATAGTTGAACTTGGACTTGATGGCGGACTTGATGTTTTAGCTTCATTTAATGATGGGACTGCCCGATATATAAATCAAACCGGAAAAATGATTGTATGGGAAACAACCGATGAAATGTCAAATAGTTTAACCAATGCGCTCTTTGACAATAGTTATAACATTGTTATGAAAATAGGGCCGTGGGATAAGCCACGAAAGTCGAATCCGGAAAAAGGTATCGTAAGAATAACTTTTCTTGTTTCTGATGGATTGTATTTTGGCGAGGGGCCAATAAACGTACTATTTAATGACCCCATGGCAAGCCCTGCATTATCATCAGCCGCCGAACTAATGAAATATTTGGTGGAAAAAGTATCTTGAAAATAAATAATCTTATTTCAGCTATTGAGCGAAGATTAAAATTCCTTAATCTTGTCGGCCCGAATTTTAATTTTAGTTGATTAGCTAAGTTAATCTATCTTTGGGGCTTAAATTTTATAATTATATTTTCATGGCAAAAGCATCCGAAATTAAAGTAGGTAACATACTACGCTTCAACGGCGAACTGGTAACCGTAACAGAAGTACTGCATCGTACACCAGGCAAAGGCGGAGCATTCTATCTGGATAAGTTTCGTAACATAAAAACAGGAAAAATTGTGGAAGCCCGCTTAGCCACCGACGAGCAGGTTGAGATTTGCCGTGTAGAAACAAGCGATTTTCAATACCTGTATGAAGAAGGCGACGCCATGGTGATCATGGATAACACCACTTTCGACCAGCATAATATCCCAAAAGCGCTTTTTGGGCCCGCGGTGAAATTCCTGAAAGAAGGCATGAACGTGATCGTTTCGTTTGAAAGCGAAGAACCGATCATGGCGGTAGCACCCAACTTTGTGGATCTGGAAATTACTTACGCCGAACCGGCTGTTAAAGGTGATACCTCATCGGGCGCGCTGAAAACAGCGACTACAGAAAACGGAATAGAAATTAAAGTACCTCTCTTTGTTAACCAGGGTGATAGAATAAAAGTTGATACCCGCACCGGCGAGTACGTTGAGCGGGCTAAATAGGTAAATACCTATCAATTTGCTATTAAAAAGCCGCTAACTGAATAAGTTAACGGCTTTTTTGTGCGGAAGAAGGGCCTGTATTTGAATATATTACGGACATATTGAAGGCTATTAAAAGGTATCTATAATCTTCACGCATGAAATAAATTCAATATTCATTAATATATTAGTTACGAATTATATTTCCATATGACACCAATAGAATTTAAAAAATTGTGGATGCCTGATGCATTGAATAAATGGCTTGAATTTGATATTACAGAGATCGAAAAAGCTCCTGTAAATAATACTACTAAAGATTTTTTGAAGATTGGTTTTCCAAGAGATGCAGCTCCATTCCTTGACTTTGGGTGGAGTAGTTATGCTAATAAATTTCTAAATATTTTCGACTGCTATTCAAAGATCAATTTGAATATTGCCACTAAGAATTATTGGATCTTAGGTTCTGACAACAACGGAAATCCTATCTGCTTTGACATTTCTCATAACGATAGAATTGTCCTGCTTGACCATGAACAAAGATTTGAGTTAATAGACACAATAAATAATGGTATCGCTGAATTCGCAGAATGCTTACTTTTATACAAGAACTTCGTCAGCAAAATACAAAAGGAAAATGGTAAAGATGCCTATCTGGATCAAAATATATCCGATGCTCAGCTTTCTGATCTAAAAAACGATTTTAAACGGATTAATACTAATATATTCAGGGAAAGTGGATTTTGGCGCAGCGAAATAAGTGTATTAGGGAAATAAAAAAGCCGCTAACTTTTTCAGTTAACGGCTTTTTTGTGCGGAAGAAGGGACTCGAACCCCCACGCCGTGAAGCGCCAGATCCTAAGTCTGGTGCGGCTACCAATTACGCCACTTCCGCAGTTAGGATTTTTATGAGGTCGCAAAGATAGCTTAAAATAGTAGATTATAAAATATTTTTTGCTTTTAGCTGTATTGGCCTATTACACAATGTTTTATTTTTTTTTAGTCCGGAAGTCCGAAAGACGGAAAGTCCGGAAGAAGCGGCAAGGAGTAAGCTGGGAATATCAGACTTACGAAGTTTTAGAAACTTCGTAAGTCTTTGAAAATAAGTCTTAAAAAAATTCTAAAGTAAGGGCCGGGGATCAAAAATTACCTTGATAGTACTGATCTTACCATCCTTCATATGGTACCAGCCAGAGCTTAAGATTGGAATATTTCGCATGGTTACATCGAAAAGGAGGCATGCATCGTCTTCTTCTGCCACAATTTTTTTGACTTTGTATTTTAGTTTCATCCGTTCCATGTCGCTAAAATACAGGTCGGCCCCCTCGCGCGAGCCCAAAACGCCCTCAAACTTCATATCATCACATACATATTCCCGCGCCGTTTTAAAATCCTCCTGGTTAAGGGCATCTACAAAAGCAAGCAATACATCCCTGGTAGCACTTGCAGGTGAATGAATTTCTGTTTTCATTTTGGTTTATTGGTTTTGTTAAATAAAGATAAAAGATTTAGGACACTTCCTAAATCTTTTATCCAGGGAAATCGCTTCAGGAATCGCAGGCCTTCGACCTGCGCTAATATATGTTGCCCTTTCAGAGCTTAATATTTTGCTTTTACTACGATGTTAAAGGCCTGAAAGGTCACAATTCGTTAGTGCAGGTCGAAGGCCTGCAGAAGTGTTTTTATTCCTGGCTATTAAACTTTTTAAGCTCGCTTTTTTATAATAAAACCGGCTCCAGCTTCGTGCTTACCCCAATCCTGTTCCAGGCGTTAATGGTGATAATGGCCATTATCAACTGGGCAAGGTAAACCTCATCAAACAGGGCTGCAGCCGCGTTATAGGTTTCATCGGATACTTTATTGCTGATCAGCGTAACTTCTTCGGTAAGAGCCAGCACAGCGCGTTCCTGCTCATCAAAATACGGCGTTTCGCGCCACGAAGTAAGGCCGTAAATGCGTTGTTCTGTTTCGCCAGCTTTGCGTGCATCACGGGTGTGGATGTCAATACAATAGGTATAGCCGTTGATTTG
>Ga0193702_1000221_pt1 | contig 23226 bp, 20 predicted proteins | sample U3a1metaG_FD_143060 | JGI IMG/M metagenome (GOLD analysis project Ga0193702, IMG submission 143060) | Soil microbial communities from a riparian zone of the East river system, Colorado, United States - U3a1 | ecosystem: Environmental > Terrestrial > Soil > Riparian zone | place: USA: East River... | reverse complement strand
CCTATTGAAGAACAGTTTGAATGCATCTACTGGAAATTTGGCGCCACTGAGTTATCAACCGGAAAAAAAACACTGACCCTTAAACAGTTCGAAAAAAAATACTCCAAAACCTTTATTGAACTGGGACGGGCCTGTGCAAACAGTAATTTTTATGCCTTATACAAGCAATTGAAAAATGCGGGCCAATCAAATACCAGCCTGGAAGACGAATTAAAGCAGCTGGATATAAATGTAAATGTAAACTGGCCGCTGGTTCACTATAAATCTGCCGTGCGTTATTTAAACCGCGAACCGGAAGAAATTAAAGCTACAGGCGGCACCAACTGGCAAAAGTATCTGCCTCCGCGCTTTCAAAAACGCATTTTTTATCCTGCATTGTGGAATGAACAGGAATTGGAGAATTGGGGTAAAGGATGGGTGGAGAAGGTTTTGAGGGATATCGAAAAACCACAGTCGATGGCCCCTGGGTCATGATAAAAATTGTTATGAGAAAGTAAATACTATGAGCTATCGACCATAGACTATGCGCTTTCCTAAAAATTTCTTAACTTGCAATTTTCTGAATTATAAACACTAAGGCCATGACAGAGACGCTGGACATCAAGATCACCAAAACCAACCATTCCCGTTTACAGGAAACGGATCTCAACAACTTACCCTTCGGTAAAATATTTTCTGACCACATGTTTGTGGCCGATTATGCCGATGGCGAATGGAAGAATTTTCAGATAGTCCCTTATGGCGAAATTGGTTTAAGTCCCGCTATTTCATCGCTGCATTATGGACAATCGTTTTTTGAAGGAATTAAAGCCTACAAACATGAAGACGGACAGGTAACTGTTTTCCGTCCGGATAAAAATGCTATCCGTTTCAATAAATCTGCTGAACGCTTGTGTATGCCAACTTTACCCGAGGAGGTATTTATCCAAAGCATCGCCGCAGTAGTTGATATCGACCGCGATTGGGTACCTGCAAAAGCAAACCACGCACTGTACATAAGGCCGTTTATGTTTGCCACCGATCCTTTTTTAGGCGTAGCACCATCAAGCACCTATAAATACATGGTTTTGTTATGCCCTGTAGGGCCATACTTTTCAAAAACCTTACGGGTTAAAATTGAAACTTTTTACACCCGCTCGGCAGAAGGCGGAATGGGTTATGCCAAATCATCAGGTAACTACGGCGGCAGCATGTACCCTGCTAAAAAAGCTACCGAAGAGGGCTTTGACCAGTTAATCTGGACCGACGCAAAAGATCATCAGTATATAGAAGAAATGGGAGCTGCAAACGTAATGTTTGTGCTTGACGGAACGTTGATAACCCCATCGACCCGCGATACAATTTTAGATGGTGTTACCCGCGATACCGTATTAACCCTTGCCCGCGAATGGGGCATGCCGGTTGAAGAACGCCGCGTATCGGTAGCTGAAATTATTGAAGGCGCTAAAACAGGAAAACTCCAGGATGCATTTGGCGCCGGCACAGCCGCTACCATTGCAGCAGTTGGTTCAATAAGCCACGATGGTGAGGAGTACTTTTTAAGCGACCCTAAAACGCGTGAGTTTTCACAAAAAGTATTAAAAGAACTTGATAATATAAAATATGGCCGTGCAACTGATACACATGGCTGGAACCACCTGGTATAAATACCCGGTTCGAGGATTAAGGAGCGTCTTTAGGTAACTAAAGGCGCTTTTTTATTTTAAGTTAGTGAGATAAGCGCTCATATCATCTGTTAGCTTAACCCCTGATTTGGCCAGTTTACTGATATATAAAGCACGAAGGCTTGTCCATTTATAATATGGGAACGAGTTATTGCTAAGGCCTGTAATGTGTTCCTCTTTTTCGTTAAGCAATATTTTCACGAGGTAATTTTCGGAACCTTTCTTTTTATAAAACACCCATTGAATGTTTGCACTCAGCGGGATAACCTTTGAGGCTTGCCAGTTGCCATTCAATTTTGCTGATTGCTTGCCTGCCTTATCAGCGTCAGCAATTTGCAGCAGGGCGGCAAAAGGCGCTATAGTTTCTGCATGAGCAAAACGCAGTTGGGCAGTAACATTTTTAGCTTTAATAAAATCATCCACAGTATTAATAAAGTCAACCAGGAGCGGAATGGCAACCCTTACCTGGATCCCATTATTATCTGTACCCGGGCCTTTCTTTAAATTCTCATCAACAGAATCTAATGCTCCAAGCTTAGTCAGTTCATCACAGGTAAAAAACGATTTGAAATCAAGGTCTGCAGGTGTAAAACCTATTTGCTTTATTTCGGCGGCTAAGGAATAAACAATAGTGGCAAATCCAAACACATCTGATACAAACTTTGCTTTTGCCTTATCATCAAGCTTGCTTAAAAAATCACCAGAGAAAATACGGGCCGTAATATCAGTATTTAGCTTGCCCAGGTGCGCCGCTTTCTCCAGCGATAATTTTGGTTCATTTTCGTCTACATTATTTTCAAAGTTTTTGTACGCCGGCGACAGATCGTAAAACCGTAAATGGACATCATCATTAGATCGCTTTACCACAGCCGAATCTTTTAGCCCGCTGTTTAATCCCTGCAAAAAAGCATCGGCGCTTTGTTCTGTTCTTACTTCTTTGGTAACAGTTACATTTAAATTAGCACCGTCTTTAAATACATTACTATAATTGTCATGCATTCGCTGGCCCAGGCCCTGTAGTTCTTCCCTTCCTTCTGCCGATATATTTTTGGTGTTGCCTTTTTCAACCTTTTGCAACGCAATTACCACCTGTTTAAGCCGCTTACCTTTTTCGGTTAAAGCATTTAAGCTATCCGCCTTTATAAGCAGTGAATAAGCTGATGTTGTTTTTACATCTTTTGTTAAATGCCTTGCTCCATGCCGGCCGACATGGTTTATAAAAACAGGTGCATATCCGGCAGGTGCGGGTGTGTATTTTTGCTTACTGCTTTTATACAGCGTTTTGGTTCCTAAAAAATCAGCATTACAATTTTGTGCCGATACAATAGAACATGTGCCGATTAAAATTAGGATGGATAAGAGCGCTTTCTTCATCAATCAAATATACCTTGTGCAAATACATAAAGAGACGCAAAATATTGCGTCTCTACATTTTTAATGCTGATTCCCGCTGCCATCGTTTTGATAGGCGCCTATATCCTTACCCGGCGGCGTTATGGTAGTGCCATATGTGCCGGTAGCTGTTACAGATCCTAAAGGGGTAAAATCACTTTTCCCTTTATTTAAAGCCGGCGAACTCCCCAGCAATTTCAAATTTGATGTACCAATAACCACAGTTTTATAAGGCTGCAAGCTGGCACTCATAGGACCGGGATTAGCTGTAAAGTCAAACTGATTTACATCAAACCCGTAAAACATAGGGTCATTTTGTTTTGGGGTTGTTGATATAATATCGGTACTTGCTTTAGCCGCAAGTATAGTAGGGGCCGTATCTTTTGAGTAAAACTGATCAACAATTGCCTGTGAATACCCATAAAAGAATTGATTCCCGTAAGCAACATTGGCAAAATCGGCATCGGGGGTAATCCGCAATCCAAAACGGCAATTCACTACCAGGTTATTATAAGCGCGGCCCCTTGCCCCTTTTTCAAAATCAATCGAGCCTCCCCTGCCTGATTTTGTTTGCCTGAAACCACCATCTATCATAGTATTGTTATAAACTGTGGCTGTACACTGGATCCCGGAGGTTCCCGAATCAGAAATTTTAAAAGAATTTGTGGCAGAACCAATGCAAACATTGTAGGCAATATCGCCCAGGGTGCCGGTTTTCATATTAAAAAATTCGCCGCCAACACCACCGCATAGCTCAAATGTATTGCGCATGATACTTATGCGACCACCGCCTACTTGTATATTATCATCTTTTGCGCCAAAAAACCAGGAATCCTCAATGATCAAATTTTTAGTCTTATTCCCAAAATACATGTTAAACCTCGAAGTGCCTGACTTATAAATAGCCTGATCATCATTTTCACCTGAAGGTGCTCCTCCAAATTCAATGTGGGTCCATTTAATGATCGCATCACCACCCGCAGGGTTTGGGTTTGAAGGGCTTGCTGTGGCAGGTGTACAGGTAATACCGCCCCACCATCCGAAAAAAACATTGGTATAATTTTGCTGGGCCGCCTGTGCGTGCAGGTCATCAGCATTTTTAACAGTTATATAATTAGGTTTATCCTGTGTTCCTAAGCTTATAAATGTGCCGTGCACAAATATTTCAGGGCTTGTTTCTGCAGTTATCCCATCGCCTAAAGCAATTAAATGAACCCCATTTTGCAGCAATAATGTATCACCGTCATTTACAGTAATATCGCTTTTAAAATAATAAGTTTTGCCGCTAAGCAAAGTTCCTTTAATAGTACCTTTCAAAGTATCAGAAGTTATGCCATTGGCTGTTTGCACCAGGGCCTTTGAAATATACACAACTTCGCTTTTATGGCAGGCGCTTAGTACAAGGCTTAAGCCCAGCACTACAATTAGCTTATTTAATATAGTTTTCATTTTAAGTAATTGTTTTTGAATTATAATTTATAGTGCAGGCCAAGTATGTAATATTGCTGATAGTTATCCTTACGCACAAAGGTGTTTTGACCGGCCTGCTGATATTCTATCGCCTGCCCGGCAGCGCCTGGCGCTGCTAAAGGAGGATATGGCAGTTTTATAAAAAGCTGATAAGGGGTATTTAAAAGGTTTGTAGCCTTGGCATATATAAATAATTGTTTGAAGATCTTTTTTTCTGCAGACAGGTCTAAGCTTACAAAGCCTTTTTGCCAAACATCGTTGTTCAGGTATTGTGATACGCTATTGATCCGTTCACCGGTATACACTGCCGAAAGCTGCGCATCAAGGCCTGATTTATTATCCTTGTATAACAGCGACAGGTTACCCAGATGCTTTGATTGGCCTTGCAGCGGACGGGTTTGATCAACAGTTTTTATTGTATTATTACCTTGTGCGTCTTTATAAGCTTCCTGTTTGCTGGTAGTTATTTGCGATTCGGTAAAAGAGTAATTAGCACGGAAGCCAAAATGATGAATGTATTTGGTAACATCAAGCTCAAGGCCATAGTTATGTGCAGTACCAAAGTTACCGGCTTCTAAAACAAGATCTTTATTTGAGCTTGAGCTTACCAAAGCGTACTCAATTGGGTTAACAATGTTTTTGTAAAAAACACCCACTAAAAACTGATCAAGCGGTTTTGGGAAAAATTCATAGCGCAGGTCGTAATTGTCTGCAGTAGCATGTTTTAAATTTGTATTTCCTACTTCCTGGTAATCAGCATCAGGGTCGCCGCTGGTATGCGGTACTATTTCATAAAAGTTAGGCCGGCTTATGGCAGAGTAGTAAGTTGCCCGTAAATTTTCATTGTCTGAAAGCAGGTATTTAAAGCTTAAGCTCGGTAAAAGGTCATAATATTTTATCGAGCCCGTTTTTCCGTCTTTGGTAACAGGTTCAGCATCCAGCCAGCTTTGGCTGGTATGTTCATAACGTACACCGCCCAATGTTTGCAGTTTGCCAATGGTAAATTTAAACTGGCCGTATGCCGCTCCAACATTTTCAGTAAAATCATAGTTAAGGGCATCGCCCGGGGTACCCTGCCGGTTACTTGCCAGCTCAAAGGTGTTATTATCTATATTACCGTTATATACCTGGGTTGAATTTGTAATAGGCAGCGTTAAAGTATATTCATCATAGGTGCTACTCCTGGTTTTGTTCCGGTACATACCGCCGGCGCTAAACTCCACCTTAGTGTCGCCTATTTTTGGAACATAAACAAAGTTTAAATAACCGCTCTTGTCCTGGTCAGAATTGTAAGCAAAAGTTTGGGCAAATCCATTTGATGCATCAACTGTTAACGGATCCTGAACCACGGCGCCTGATGGCTGCAATACCCGCGCGGTAACCAAATTTAACTCGTACCGGTTTTCGTTAGCTGTAGCTTTTGAATAGATCCCCGTCCAGTTAATGCTAAAATTATCTGAAAGGCGATGATCGCCGCGTAAAGAGAAGTCAGCGATCTTTTGTACGTTCCTGATACTTCGCGGTTGCTCTGTTATACGGCCCTGGCCAATACCGGTACGGGCAAGGGTTAAGCTGGTATCAGATATGTAACGGTATTGATTTTGTCCAAGATTGATGTACGAGGCATCTAACGTTAGTTTATTGTGCCTGTCAAATTTATAATCAAACCGGCCTATAGCGCTTGTACGTTCCTGCTGGGTATTGTAAACCCGGCTTTGAATAGAAGTAGGTTTTGGCAAATTGGTAACAGCGTCAACATCTGTTGCAAAGAAAACGCCTTTGGTATCTTTAAATATATTTTGATAGCTTAATGAAACCAGCGCTCCAAATTTCTTATCAGCGCTCCGTCCGCCCACGCTTAATCCTGCCGTTGCTAATCTTGGCAATTTTGAATTGGTGAAATGTTGCCCGTTGTTTGAAAAATCGCCAAGATTAGCAACGTAGTTATCACCATGAATAATTCTTGGCGAACGCAATGTTGTATTGTTGTTGCCAAATTTTGTAAAACCATTATCGGCAACACTTTGCGAAAAGCCCGTGCCTAAATTTAGTTTTACCATAAAATCTTCCGGCGCATCTTTCAATACGAGGTTAATGCCACCTGCAATGGCGTCGCCTTCCATTGATGGGGTTAGGGATTTGTAAACTTCAAGCCTGTCAATAATATCTGCAGGGAAGATGTCGAGCGGCACATAACGATTTTTGTTATCGGGGCTTGGTATTTTAAACCCGTTTATTAAGGTATAGGTATAGCGCTTTTCCATACCGCGGATAATAGCATATTGGCCTTCGCCATTATTGCTGCGCTCAATTGATACCCCCGAAACCCGTTGGGTAATATTGGCAACCGTAATATCCGGAGAAACCTCGATAGTTTTTGCCGATACTGCGTTCAAAACCTGGTCTGACCGGTGTACGGCGTTTATAGCCGATTGATCGGTGGATTTGCTTGCAGAACCGGTTACTGATACTTCATTTAAGATACTGCTTTTATCTTCAAGCTGCAGGTTAATTGTTGTTACCGCACTGCCATCAACATTAAAAGTTTTATCTGCCGGTTTGTAGGAAATGTATTTTGCTTCAACCTCATACTTTCCATTAACTACATTTTTAAATAGGTAGGTACCATCAAGGCCGGCGCTTATTGAGGTTTTTGTGCCTGATGATTCATTTTTCAAAGTTATGGTTGAGCCCGCAAGCGGTTCGCCGTTTTTTTTGTCGGTAATTGTTCCTTTAACAATGCTCTGTGCGTAAGTAAGGCCAAAAACCAAACTAAAAAGAAGAGTTAACAGAGGTAAGCGTTTCTTCATTATAAACCGGGATTTAATTTTTCGGCAAAGAAACCCGGCTAATGTAATCAGAGAATAAATTAAATATTAAGATTAAATCAATATAAAATAATTCTGAAGTAAATCTGATTTTCTTATTAATATAAAAACCTTAATCAAATAATAGCGTTAATTTAACATTACCCACTGAATACGCATCGGCTAATTAATAGTGCAAAAATTCAGAGATCGTGCAAAAACACCCTGGTGTTAGTTTAACACTCGAATTCTGGAGAAAAACTGAATTTTTCAAATATCCTTATTTGTTATTGATTTAAGTGCCAGGCGCGAAAAGAATTAGTAAAACGGTATTTCCTGAGAAGAAATATTCGCTAAAAAACCGCCCCGCTTAATGTTAAGTAAATATTAACAATCGATAATCAGCGCCCTGTAACAAAGCTTTTACTTATCGAACAGTTACCTGGTAACCGCATTTTTAGCACATCAATGCTATAAAGCTTGCCTACTCTGCCCTCAAGCTGTTCACCGGATTTGCCATTGCTGCTTTTATAGTTTTAAAGGCAATAGTTGAAAAACCAATAATAATCCCTGCTGATAATGAAACTGCAAACATCCACCAGCTCATGGTGATCCTGTAAGGAAAATCCTGCAGCCAGCTGTGCATAAAATACCAACCCAGGGGCCAGGCAATAACATTGGCTATCAGCAATAATATAAAATATTGTTTTAAAAACAATGAAACTACATTGGCAACACTTGCACCTATAACTTTGCGGATGCCTATTTCCCGTGCTTTTTGAGCAACAGAATAGGTTATCAACCCAAGCAATCCAAGGCATGAAATAAATATGGCGATAACAGTAAATGTGCCTATCATTTTTTGCTGCCGCTGATCCTGATCATAATCGCTTTGGAAAATATCATTCAAAAACCCATAAGAGAAAGGGGTATCAGGATTTAACTTTTTCCATTGGTTTGACGCAAGTTGAATAGCTGCAGAAATATTGCGGCCATTTACTTTTGCTACAATAGTGCTGCAACGTAAAGGGTTTACATTCATAATGGCACAGGGCCCTATGGTGGCATGCAGCGAAAAGTAATGATAGTTTTTAGCTACGCCCACAATCTTATAATTATAAACAATTCCGTTATGCAGGTGCGATACATATTTGCCGGCCGCCTTATAAGGGTCAAAACCTAATAGCTTTGCAGCTTCTTCGTTTAAGATTACCTCTTTACCAAAATCGTGTAATTCCATATCTTCCTGCATGTTGGTGTTGGTAAATACCTCCGGACTAAAATTACTACCGGCAACCAATTGCAGACCGAGCGTTTTTAGGTAGTTTTCATCGGCAAAATCAAAAAAGACTATTTGCTTATCATTTATTGTTTTATCAGCCGGGTACAAATTCATATCGCCCGACACCAGGGGTGCGCTTGCAAGGGTAACTGATTTGAAGTTCATATTATTAGCAAGCTCCCTTATCAATAGTGAACTGTTTTTTTGAGATTGCTCACTATTAAGGTTTAACACTAATTGCTGATCTTTATCAAACCCGGTCTTTGCATTCAGCATAAAATGCAGCTGGTTCCATATTACAATGGTGGCAAATATGAGGCAGGTTGAAATAATAAACTGCGATACAATAAGTACCTTACGTATGCCAAACATCCCGGATGAATCGCTTACCTTTCCCTTTAACACTTTAACGGGTTTAAAGGCCGAAAGATAGAGTGCCGGATATAATCCGGCTGCCAAACCAGTTAGTAAGGCAATTAATATCATCCATAAAATCAGGCTGCTATTCTCTTTCGCAAAGAAAGACAGGGACTGCCCGGTAAAATTATTAAATACAGGCAGGAACAGGAACGCAAGTCCAATAGAAATAACCAACGCACAAATACTGATGGCCAACGTTTCTATTAAAAATTGATAACGGATAGATCCCTTCCCTGCCCCCATTACCCGTCGCACGCCAACCTCCCGTGCGCGGCTTATGGCCTGGGCGGTCGTTAAGTTCATGTAATTGATACAACCCAACGCCAAAATTATAATAGCTATTGAACCTAACAGGTAAAGGTATTTTATGTTACCCTGCTTATAGGCCAGGTAATCCTGGAACTCAGTGGAATTAAGGTGGATATCCTTAAGCGCCTGTAAGGAGTTGGTGATGTGATCGCTATGCTCTTTCATTTCGGCCGAGGCATGTCTTTGAAGGTAGGCGTTTAGCTCATTTATTAAATGTTGGGGATTGCTGCCGTGTTTTACCTTGATATAGGTGTAAAAATTATCGTTTACAACCCAACTGGTATTATTAGCCATTTGCTCCCTGATATGGTCGCTGTTGTTTGAAGCGAAGAAACCAGCCTGGATATGGTTTAAAAAGTCCTCTTTAAAAACCCCGGTAATAGTATAAGAATTATTGCCGGCTTTTACTGTTTTACCGAGAGGATACACATCCTTAAACAACTTCTTAGCCAGCGATTGTGAAAGCACTATGGTATTAGGGGCTGAAAAAGCAGTTTTGCGGTCGCCCTGCAAAAAATGAAAAGACAGCACATCAAAAAATTCGGGGTCTACCCAATAACCGGAATTTTCAGTAAACGGGGTTGAAACACCTGCACCCTGTGCCTGCACTATAACAACGCCATTTGTTGGGTCAAGGCGGGTAACCTGCTCAATTTCGGAGATCTCGCTTTTTAAATATTTGGCATAAGGCAAACCAACTGTAGGCGCCTTACTGCCGTCTTTAAACGTAGAGGTTACCCGGTAAATATCATCACTATTATCAAAGCCTTTATCAAAGCTCAACTCATGTTGCCAAAACAAAAAAACCAGCGCACAACAGGCCAAACCTGCCGATAAGCTTAAAACGTTAATAACAGTAGTGGTTTTGCGTTTCCACAGGTTACGGAGTGCAAGTTTAAGGTAGCTTTTGAACATATGCCGTTAAGGTTATATTCAAAAATAAGCTGATAAAAGTAAAGTGTTGTTATACAGGCGCTTTATTTAACAAAATTTAACGAAGGATCTCAAATTTCACTTTAAGAATGGGCATCTTTTAAACAATAATTATCTATATCGCTATATAAATATCGATCTTCCTTCTAATGGATAACGTATATTTTCTTAATAAATTTTGCCAATAAAAATATAGTTTAAAAAGCGATAAAATATTAAAAATCAGGCATATATTTAACCATCAGACAACATTTATTGGTTATTTATATGATTCCTGAAGCTAAAAAAACAGGCGTTAAACGCGCCTTGCAAGTTACATTTGGGGTGAGTGAATTCGAAGAGATCAGGGTACTGACTGCCGGGCTTTCATCGGCCCTTATTTTCCGGATTGTGGTTATGGGAAAGCCATACCTGCTTCGCATTATTACTCGCGAAGATGCCATGAGCGACCCTTCACGCTGGTACGACTGTATGAGGGTAGCCGCAGAAGCCGGGCTTGCCCCGCACGTTTGGTACACGAGTATAGACGATAGAATTTCAATCACAGATTTTATTGAAGCAAAGCCGTTTCCGACAACCACCGCTGCCGTAATTTTACCTGATTTATTGAAGCGTTTACATTCGCTTCCGCCTTTTCCACCCCGCGTGAAATATTTTGAAGCGATGGATGGATTTATCCGCAAATTTCAAGCTGCGAACATTTTGCCTGAGCATATGACGATGGAATTATTCCGCCTATACGAGCAAATTATAAGTATTTACCCGCGTAAAAGCTATGATTTGGTATCATGCCACAATGATCTTAAACCGGAAAATATGCTTTTTGACGGGGAACGCGTGTGGCTTGTGGACTGGGAGGCCGCCTTTTTGAATGATCGCTACGTTGACCTGGCAATCGTAGCTAATTTTGTTGTGATGAACGACGATCAAGAAAAAGATTATCTTAAAAGGTATTTTGGTGAAGAAGTCAACGAATGCAATTGTGCCCGCTTTTTCCTGATGCGCCAGCTGCTTCACCTATTTTATTTCACCGTTTTTATGTTAATGGGCTCCGCGGGCGATAAACTAATTGATTTGAATTTAACCCAACCTGGTTTCAAAGAATTTCATGACCTTATTTGGGCAGGTAAACTCAGCTTGGCAGGCAACCATGCCAGGCAGCAATATGCACTGGTTCATCTGGAGCAGGTGTTAAGCAATCTCAAACTGAAACGATTTGAGGATGCCTTGCAGATAGTTTCAAATTATGAATCTTCTTTATTGCAGAAATAAACAAGTTAAAATTGAGACAGAGACGCAATTCATTGCGTCTCTGTTATATTCCCATCTGTGCTGTATAAACGTTACGCTGTTGCTGCCAGCTTGTTCATGCTGCGATAAACGTAATTATTGAAAATATGCCTGCGGGCAAATCTTCCGGGAGAATCGGCATTGATGAATTTCCTGTAAACTTCTTTTGGTACATCAAAGTATTCATAGGTGTTTCCGTCTAAAAAGTTAACGGTTAACACCTGCGATTTATAATCAAAATCGAGAATGTTTGATGTGGTTGTTGTTATTGTATATTCTGCAAAAGACTGATCGCGGGTTTCTGGTGCAATGCTTACCAGGAAATGATAAGCCTCAATTATAGTTTTACTTTTCTCTTCCGCCTCTAACCTGCTTTCGGCGCTATCCTGGAATTTATCCGGGTGCCAGGTTTTCATTAAGCTGCGGTAAACAGTTTTTAATTCCTGCAATTCTGCTGCTTCACCTACATTTAACAGCTTCCTGTAATCGACAATTTTTTTCATAAATCTACTCTTTGCTTATTGTCGTGGAGGTAAAAAGCCATACATTAAAAGGCCTGCCCAGGAAAATAATTTTGCAAAGGTACGCTTTATCAATCAGAATAATTGACGCGGTTTGTTAATAGAAGGTAAAGTATTAAATATCAGCAAATTATCTTCCATAGTCAAACTTACGAAGTTTTGAAAACTTCGTAAGTTTTATTCATGGGGTGTTTTTTACGACACCGTTATCTCGCCCCTGAGATCTGTCTCCAAATATTGTTTAACATCCTGCGGGTTGTCAAACTGGCCAAGCAGATACATCATTTTTGTAACGGCTGACTCATAGGTCATATCATAACCGTTAGCTACGCCTACATCTTTCAGGTGTTTGCTGGTTTCATAACGACCAAGTTCAACAGTGCCTACTTTACATTGTGAAATATCGAGGATCACTTTACCGCTATCAATAGCTGTTTTTAGCAGATCAACAAACCATTGATCGGTTGTGGTATTGCCGGCGCCGAATGTTTCCATTACTATGCCCCTTACATCTGCAGTTAAAATGGTTTCCACAACTTTAGGGCTAATGCCCGGATATAGTTTCAACACAGCCACATCACTCACCAGGTTTTTGTGAACCTTCAGGCCTTCGCCTTCTTGTGGATGCCTGATATCATTTACGCTAAAGCGAAGGTGCACGCCTGATTCGGCCAGGATAGGATAGTTTGGTGACCGGAACGCCTCGAACTTGGATGAATTATATTTGAACGAGCGGTTACCCCTGAATAGCTTGTAATCAAAATAGATACAAACTTCTGGTACCCGCGCGCGGTCGTGCTTTTTGGCTTTGGCAATTTCAATGGATGTCATTAAATTTTCCTTGGCATCTGTACGGATAGCGCTTATAGGCAATTGTGAGCCTGTAAATATTACCGGTTTGCCCAAATCTTCGAGCATAAAGCTCAGGGCCGAAGCTGTAAATGCCATGGTATCTGAGCCGTGCAATATTACAAAGCCGTCCACATCATCATAATTTGACTGGATGAGGCTGGCCAGCTCGCTCCAGATGGCCGGGTTCATGTTTGATGAATCAATTATCTGCTCAAATGAATGTACCTTAATTTTACAATTAAGTTTTTCCAACTCAGGAACATTATCCATTATCTGCTCAAAATTGATCGGTTTGAGCACCTTAGTTTGAGGGTCGCTCATCATACCAATTGTCCCTCCGGTATAAATGATCAATATCTGACTCATGCGTATCTGGGTTCTGAAAAAAATAAAGCTATCGAAAAAAAATTATTATACACCAAATACCTTTTTTGAATTTTCTGTGGTGATAGCGGCCACAGTTTCAAGGTCTGTTTGGTGCAGTTCTGCTACCTTTTGGGCAATATAAATTAAATACGAGCTTTCATTAGGTTTGCCCCGGTACGGAACCGGCGTAAGGTACGGAGAATCTGTCTCTAAAACTATATGCTTCAGATCAACTTGCGCTACAACCTTATCCAACCCGGCATTTTTATAGGTTACCACACCGCCAATACCCAGGTAAAAACCTAAATTAATTAATTTATTGGCTTGTTCCAGCGTTCCGCCAAAGCAATGAAATATTCCGCGAAGGTCATCATCTTTTTCCTGCAGCAATACTTCATAAACCTCGTCAAATGCATCGCGGCAATGAATATTAATAGGCAACTTTAATGATTTTGCCCAGGCTATTTGCTTTTTAAAAGCCAATATTTGTTGAGGCAGGGTGGTTTTATCCCAGTACAGATCAATCCCGATTTCGCCTATTGCATATATTTTATGCTGATGAATGGCTTGTTGTATTTTAGTTAGCTCTTCCTCCCAATCCTCTTTTACTGAACAAGGATGCAAACCGAGCATGGGAAAACAAAGATCAGGAAAGGATGCCTCCAGCGAAAATACCATAGGTACAGATGCAGTGTCAACATTGGGCAGAAACAAGCGGGTGATTGAATTCTCTTTACAACGCCGCACTAATTCAGCCCTTTTGGCATCATCTGTTTCGTAATACAAATGGGTATGCGTATCAGTAAGTAACATGGTGCAAAAATAGAAAAGCCTCCCGATGTATCAGGAGGCTTTCACTTAATTTTTTTGGCTTGTGACCTTCTTTTTATAAATCGGCTTTTTTGCCGGTGTTTTTGAAGCAGGTGCAACCGCAGTATGTTTAGCCGGTTTAATTTTTACCAGCTCTATATCAAACACTAGTGTGCTAAATGGCGCAATTCCCTGGTACCCCGTTTCGCCGTAAGCCAGTTTTGACGGAATAACAAATATTGCTTTTGAGCCTTCATTTAATAAAAGCAGGCCCTCATCCCAACCAGCAATAATTCCACCCGCGCCAATTGTTACCTGTAAAGGCTCATAAGTACGGCCCGGCTGCTGTAAGCCCGCGCCTTTTGCTATAGCTTCAATGCTCGAGTCAAAAACTTTGTCATCAAGGCCACGGCCGGCATAATTTACCAGCACGGTATCACCCTTAACGGGTTTGCGTTTTGTTGACGGCTGGGTAATTTCATATTTTAAACCACTTGCCGTTGTTTGCAAATTAAGCTTATGATCAGCAATATATTTGTTTGCACCCGTAATTTCAGCTTGCTTTACTTCAGCCATAAAGGCATCCATTGATTGCGCCTTTAAAATTTTAATTATAAAATTAAGGTTGCTGCCTTTTGGAAAAAACGGCGGGCGCTTATCCTCATGGTCTTTAAATAAAGAGTCCGTAGGCACTTTAACCAGCACGCTGTCACTCACCGCCAAAAGCGGGAAAACCTCCATCAGATCGGCAACGTTTTGTGAAGGCTGGATCCGCGCCTGTCCCACACGCCCGCTGGCGTATGTACTGTAAAGCACAGAATCTTTATCCGTTTTTTGGATGTATTGAAACGTAATAATATCACCTTCTTTAATTTTTTCGCCGGTATTGGGGGTATAGATCTGGTACAATGCACCTTTTGGGGTACGCTGCATGCCGCCCTGCGCTTTTGCGCCGATTGCAAATATTAAAGCAAAAACAAATGGAATATATTTCATCATAAATAAAAAAGCCTTCCTGTTAAACAGGAAGGCAATGGTATATTAAAATTATTTTTTAACTGGCTGTTGTGATTGAACAGTTGGCGGCGGCAATTGAACCGGCTTTGGTGCATTTGGGTTAGGGTGAATAATATCAACCAACTCAACCTCAAATACAAGCGGTGTGTATGGGCCTATTATCTGGCTTCCCTGCTCGCCATAGGCAAGACTTGAAGGAAGGATCATTTTTGCCTTTGTGCCTTTATTAAATAATAAAAAAGCCTCGTTCCATCCCTGGATCATTCCCTGAACACCAAGTGGGAAACGGATGGGCTTGTAAGGATTCATTGGGTTAATCGGTAATTTCAACCTTGCTGCTTCAGATTTTATGTTTGTATCAAAACCTTTTCCATTTACAAATGTGCCTACATAATTCACAGCCACAGTATCGCCAACAGCAGCTGTTGGGCCTGTACCTTGTGTTGTAATTACATAATTTAAACCAGTTGGGGTTGTAGTAACCTTAAGATTATTATCAGCAATGAATTTTTTTATAGCTATCGGCTCTTTAGCTTTAGCTGCCTCACCCAATGAAGTGTTATAAGCTTTTATACGCCCCTGGAACACTTCATCGCTAAGGTTACCTTTAGCTATTACCTTTTCCATTTTAATTATGTACACTATGTACTTGCCTTTAAGCTCTTTGGGCCTTGGATGGCCTTTGGTCATGGTATCAATATTAACTTTAATAATAGCGCTGTCGCCCTCGCTAAGCAATGAAAATACCGACATAATATTGCCTTTAGGCTGTCCCTTAAGGCTTGGCATTGCTAATGGCTGCGGCTGCCCTCTCTCAAATGTGCTCTGCATTACAGAGTCGGCATCATTTTTAACAGTATAATTAAATACCATAAAATCGCCTTCTTTAATGCTGGGGCCCGATTTATCATCAACTATTTTATATAGTAATCCTCCCTCGCCTTTATTAAAGCCACCATTACAGCTTGCTAAACCTATCGCAGCAAGCGCTAAAAACATCAGTCTTTTTTTCATTTTTTTTTATTGTATTAATAGTTTTTTATATTCAGGTAATATTAATTTAAATTGAGCGACAACCTGTTCAAGGCTATCGGTTGACATACCGCCGGCTGCATTGCGATGCCCGCCGCCGTTAAAGTATTTTTTACAGATCTCATTTGCCGGGAATTCACCTTTTGACCGTAATGAAAGCTTTACCTTATCACTTCGCTCAACAATAAAGGCGGCCAGTTTAATCCCTGCTATTGATAGTGCATAGTTAACTATTCCTTCCGTATCTCCGGTTATAACGTCGTATTTTTCCAGATCTTCTTTTTTTACAGCAATTACAGCGGTATTAAACTCGTGCAACACTTCTAATCGTTGCGAAAGGCAAATACCTAAAAAGCGTAAACGGTTTTCTGACGAGTTTTTATATATCTGCTCGTGAATTTGCCAGTTAATTGCTCCGGCATCAATCAGATCAGCAATTATGCGGTGTACTGCCGATGTGGTTTTAGGTAGCGAAAATGAAGCGGAATCTGTCATGATACCCGTATATAAACAGGTAGCAACATCTTTATTAATAAACTTTTTGTTGTTAAGCTCCTCAACAATAAAAGTGTAGATCAGCTGTGCAGTTGCGCAGGCATTAATATCCCAATAACGGTAATCATCAAAATCCTGTGGTTCCAGGTGATGATCTATCATTATTTTAAGGGCGTTGCTCTCACCAACAAGTTCGCCCATTTCATTAATGCGGTTTAAGGCATTAAAATCAAGGCAAAATATCAAATCGGCGGCAGCAATAAGTTCGGTTGCTTCTTTAACCTGCTCCGTATATATAATAACTTCGTCATTACCGGGCAGCCAGCTCAAAAAGTCGGGGTAATCTGTAGGTGAAACAACCTTAGCATGATGGCCTTGCTGAATGAGGTAATTATATAGCCCCAAAGACGAGCCCATAGCATCACCATCAGGCTTGTGATGAGTAGTAATTACTATTTTTTTGGGCTGCGCTAAAAGTTTTATAAGCGAGGCTGTATCTAACATCAATTTTTAAAAAAGAGTTGCAAAGCTAAATAAATAAATTAAATACAGTCATCTTATTTAATGTAAAAACCTTTATGTTTTAATTGTAAAAAGCTACTTTTGCCGCAAAAAGAAACTAGTTCATAGATGATGGTTCATGACGTGATAAACTTACGAAGTTTTAAAAACTTCGTAAGTTTTACTTCTTCGGGTCATGAACTATCAACCATGAACTGCAAAAAAAACAGAGATGAGTAACAATAAAACATTTACCATGATTAAGCCTGATGCTGTTGCAAACGGGCATATCGGTGCAATTTTAGACCAGATAATAAAGGCAGGCTTTAAAATTAATGCTATGAAATACATCGCATTAACCGAGCAAACTGCCGGAAAATTTTACGAAGTTCATAAAGAACGCCCTTTTTATGGCGAGTTGGTTGGCTTTATGTCATCTGGCCCTATAGTAGCTGCAATTTTGGAAAAAGACAACGCTGTTGAAGATTTCCGCAAATTAATTGGTGCTACCGATCCTTCAAAAGCAGAAAAAGGAACAATCCGCCAGTTATTTGCTGAATCAATTGGTGCAAATGCTGTTCACGGATCTGACTCTTCAGAAAACGCTGAAATTGAAGGCAGCTTCTTTTTTTCGGCCCTTGAAAAATTCTAATGTATTAGTTAACAGGATGTTTTACTAATAAAAAAACATCCTGTTATTTTGTTTTTCGAAAAGAAGTAGCTATTTTTATAAAGTTTTGGAAAACTGCGTTTTGCAAACCCCTGTTATTTCTAAACTGAAACTAAGATTATGAGACTGCTTCTTAAATATATCCTGTATCTTTTGCTTATAATTGTTTTGGTTTCGGGTACTATATTACTTTATAGAACCCATCCTGAAGCACAGCTTGTTTTTATCCTTCCGGGATTGTTTATTCTTGCGTTTTCAAGAATGAGCGATGACTTAAATTTCAAGTCGTTTCTCCCCAGGTGGACTAGAGGAAAATAATTTCTTCAACCAGTATCACTTTCGCTTCATCATTTATTTTGTCAATTATTTGCGTACGCATCATCATCAGTTCGTTTTTTATTACTGACGATTCTACCCTGAGAAATAATTTTTTATCGTGGATAAATAATTCTTTCGTCCGGTTAGCTACTGGCTTACCAACCAATTCGGGCCAATGCGCAATTATTGATGTTTCATCAAACTTCCGTTTAATTTTATAAACATTCAGCATTTGCTCAATAGCCTCTTTTAATGATTTATCATTAGCCTTACGCATCAATCTCTCCTCCTTTTACTTTAAACAACTTAATGGCTACACCTATATTATTAAATATATTTTTAACCCTGTCTTCATTTGTATCTGTAATAAACACCTGTCCAAAATCGTGATTCGAGATCATTTGCATTAATTTAGTAACCCGCTGGTCATCAAGCTTATCAAAAATATCATCCAGCAACAATATTGGTTTAAACTTATTTTGCTGATCTAAAAAACTGTACTGCGCCAGTTTTAATGCTATTAAAAAAGATTTTTGCTGCCCCTGTGATCCAAATTTCTTCATAGGCATGCCATGGATAGAAAACACAAGGTCGTCTTTATGGATCCCGGCGTTGGTGCGTTCAAGCACCCTGTCTTTTTCAGTGTTCTTTTTAAGCAAGCCTGCAAAGTCGTTTTGCAGCAATTGTGAATCGTATATCATTTCAACCTGCTCCGCATCATCACTTAAAAACTGGTAGTGCTTATTAAATATTTCGGTAAAGCTTTCCATAAAAAGCTTCCGTTTGTCAAAAATACGATTACCCGAAACGGTTAACTGCTCATCCAGCACTTCCAGCAAACCCGGATCATATCTGCCGGTATCGGCAATTTGCTTTAGCAACGCGTTTCTGTTGGCCAATACCTTGTTGTATACCATTAGCTCATCAAGATATGCGTTGTCTGTTTGCGATATTACGTTATCAATAAATTTTCTCCGTTCATCGCTCCCCTCAATAATAATACTGATATCATAAGGCGACACCATTACCAGCGGAAGCAAACCTATATGGTCAGCCAGGCGCTGGTAGTCTTTTTTATTACGCTTAAACTGTTTTTTTTGATTGCGTTTTACAGAGCATGCAATATGTTCGGTCTTATCGTTACGATTAAAATTACCGGTAATAATAAAGAAATCAGTTCCCTGCTTTATTTGCTGGCTATCAATAGGGTTAAAATAACTTTTACAAAGCGAAAGGTAATATATGGCATCCAGCAAATTGGTTTTCCCCGCGCCGTTATTACCCGTAAAAACATTAACACCATCGCTAAAGGTTAACCCTGCTTCTGCGTAATTTTTGAAATTAATGACCGATAACTGCTGTAGATACATAAGGAGGGTAAAGTTAGTGATTAGAGGCTAGAGATCAGAGATTAGTTTAAAATGCGTTTATTACCGCTTTTACAAGGCCCTAATCTCCAATCAACTAACCTCTAATCTCTAACAATAAATATTTAATTTAAAAGGTATTGTTAAAAATTTTGAAAACCGTATTTTTGCAAACTTAATTTTAGAAGAGAAATGTCAAAAACCCAGGCGAATACCAAGGTAGCAGCAGAAGAAAAGAATTTAAAACACACAGGTAATTTTGTACAGGAGAACCAAAAAAGCCTGTTGTTTATAGTTGGGGCTATTTTAGCAATGATAATTGTTTATATAGCTTATCAAAAATTTTATATAGCCCCGCGTGAGATCACAGCGGCAAATCAAATGCATGTTGCGCAGGATTATTGGGCAAAAAAAGACTGGGATAAAGCCATCAAAGGTTTTGACAGCTACCCTGGATTCCAAAAAATAATTGACGATTATGGCAATACCAAGTCAGCAAACCTTGCTTATTTTTACCTGGGCACCGCTTATTTAAACAAAGGAGAATTTCAAAAAGCTATTGATAATTTAACCAACTACCGTGGTGACGATAGCATGGTGGCTGCCGAAGCACTTGGAGGCACGGCCGATGCTTATGTTGAATTAAAGGACCTGGATAAGGCATCAACCTACTTTAAAAAAGCAGCTGACAAAGCAAACAATAAATTTTTAACCCCGCTATACTTAAAAAAACTAGGAATAGTTTACGAAGCACAGAACGACAATAAATCGGCTGGTGAAACGTACAAGAAAATCAAAAGCGACTATCCTGAAAGTACAGAAGCGCAAAACATTGACGAATACATAGCACGCACTGAGGCTAAGTTATAATTGATTTCGGAAGTCGGAATTTCGATTTCGGATTGTTTAATCAGGATTTTGCCGTTCTGATTTATCATTCCGCAATTGGCATTCCGACTTCCGCATTTAAACAATTCCGAAATCCGAAATTAAAAATGGCTACTCATCTTAAAAATTTATCTGATTTTTCTGAGACCGAAGTACCTTCGGCAACACCTTACAAATTTGGGATAGTTGTTGCTGAATGGAACGCGGGCATTACCAATGCTTTATACCAGGGGGCCTATGAAAGCCTGCTTGAACATGGTGCATTGGAACAAAATATTTTCACATACCAGGTTCCGGGCAGTTTTGAGTTAACATCAGGCGCTGATTTATTATTAAAAAATGGTAAATTAGATGCAGTGATATGCCTTGGCTGTGTTATACAAGGCGAAACCCGGCATTTTGATTTTATTTGCAATGCGGTAGCTAATGGGTTAAGCAATGTTGCAATAAAATATTCGAAACCTGTTATATTTGGTGTATTAACAACAGACACCCAACAACAGGCTGTTGACCGCGCAGGCGGCAAGCATGGAAATAAAGGTATTGAAGGTGCTGTAACTGCCATAAAAATGGCTTATCTTGCTGAAACTTTAAACGGTTAATTCCGTATAAAACCAAATCGGATAATAAAATGAAAAAAATAATTTACATAGCATTTATAGCTTTAGCGTTAGGAAGCCTTGCTTCATGCTCAAACAAACTGTGCCCGGCTTATGGCTCTTATCCAAAAAGCGGGCGTTAACAGTAAAATGTCATTTTTTCATCAATTGCCTAAAACTGCAACCCGTTTTGTGTTGTTTTGCGTTTAATAGGTATTCATCCTTATAAATATTTTATGAACTGGACATCGCTGGAGTCGGCAGAGCAAATTAATGCTATAAAAAATCAGGAAGGGTATAGTGTAATTTTTAAACATAGCACCCGTTGTTCCATCAGTATGATGGTAAAAAAACGTTTCGAACTTGATTGGGATAAACTCCCTGAAAATGTGAATCTTTATTTTTTAGATCTGATAAAATACCGGGATCTATCAAGTCAAATTGCTGCTGAATTCTGCGTTCATCATGAATCACCACAATTATTATTAATAAAAGGCGGCGAATGTGTGCTTGACCTTTCGCATGGCGAAGTTTCCGTTGAGGAAGCTATGTCAGTGATTAGTTAATTAGAGATAAGAGATTAGTAAAACGCGGAATTCGGGTTACCGATTACCGAATGTTTCAAAACTGTAAAACTAATCTCTAACCTCTGGTCACTAATCACTAATCACAACTTTTTACCTATTTTTGTACCATGATTGAATTGCCGGTAGTTCCTGCTGTTAGCCAAACCCAACGGAAGCCAGACTGGCTTAGGGTTAAGCTGCCCATTGGAAAAGAATACGCACATGTGCGCGGTTTGGTTGATGAACATAAATTACATACCATTTGCGAAAGTGGTAACTGCCCAAATATGGGCGAGTGCTGGGGTGCTGGTACAGCTACCTTTATGATATTGGGTAACATTTGTACCCGGTCATGCTCATTTTGTGCGGTAGCAACCGGGCGCCCGTTAGCTGTTGATACCGACGAGCCTAACCGTGTTGCCAATTCGGTTAAGTTAATGCAGGTAAAACATTGTGTTATTACTTCGGTTGACCGCGATGATTTGAAAGACGGCGGTTCAATTATATGGGCCGAAACTATTAATGCTATCCGCAGGGAAAGCCCTGATACTACTTTAGAAACTTTATTGCCCGATTTCAGGGGCATTTGGGATAATCTTGAACGCGTGCTGGAAACCAGGCCCGAAGTTGTTTCGCATAACCTGGAAACAGTAAGGCGTTTAACAAAAGAAGTGCGTATCCAGGCGAAGTATGACCGAAGCCTGGAGTGTTTAAAACATGTTTCAAAGGCAGGCCTCCGCACCAAATCAGGCATTATGCTTGGGCTTGGGGAAACTGAGGCAGATGTTTTGGAAGCTATGGATGATTTGCTTGAAGCCGGCGTACAGATCCTTACTTTAGGACAATATTTACAGCCCACACGCAATCATCACCCGGTGATAGATTGGATCCACCCGGATCAATTTGACAGCTACAAACAATTTGGATTAGAAAAAGGTTTCAGATATGTTGAAAGCGGACCTTTGGTTCGTTCTTCATACCATGCAGAAAAACATTTGTTTGAAATCTGACAATACATTTCTATCTTCAAACTACTTTGAGCAAAAAACGAAAAATATCGCTATCCGAAGATGAATTGGTGCTTGCGCTAAGAAATCGTGAAAAGATTGCTATTGAAGCGCTTTACGATATGTATTCGTCCTCGTTATACGGGGTTATTTCGCGTATAATAACTGACACGGCAACCGCCGAAGATGTATTACAGGAAACTTTTGTAAAAATATGGCATTCATTTTCGAGCTACAGCACTGAAAAGGGCCGGCTATTTACCTGGATGGTTAACATTGCACGTAACCTGGCTATAGACAAGATCAGATCAAAAGATTTTAAGAATCAGAATAAAAACCAGGAGCTTGAAAATAACGTAGCTTTTATTGACGAACAAAAAAGCACGGTTTACAAACCTGAACTGCTGGGCATTAAAGAATTAGTAGATACCCTAAAGCCCGAACAAAAGTCGATCCTTGACCTGGTGTATTTTAAAGGATATACCCATGTGGAAGCTGCTGATGAATTAGGCGTTCCGCTTGGAACCATTAAAACAAGGTTAAGAATGGCTATTCAGCAGCTCAGGAAACATTTTAATTGAAAAGGTGGCAAGTGGAAGATATTAAAGCATATATAGAATCAGGCATTTTGGAGCTTTACGTTCTGGGAG
>Ga0193702_1000220_pt1 | contig 23249 bp, 20 predicted proteins | sample U3a1metaG_FD_143060 | JGI IMG/M metagenome (GOLD analysis project Ga0193702, IMG submission 143060) | Soil microbial communities from a riparian zone of the East river system, Colorado, United States - U3a1 | ecosystem: Environmental > Terrestrial > Soil > Riparian zone | place: USA: East River... | reverse complement strand
AATTACCTGACCAATGCAGATGAGCTGCAAATAAAAATGGCGCAGGGCGCGAAACCAGGTGAAGGCGGCCAGTTACCCGGTCATAAAGTTGACGATTGGATAGCGCGCACACGCCACTCTACACCGGGCGTTGGTTTAATATCGCCGCCACCGCACCACGATATTTATTCTATTGAGGATTTGGCGCAATTGATATTCGACCTTAAAAATGCCAACCGTGCCGCGCGTATCAACGTTAAGCTGGTATCAAAGGCAGGAGTGGGTACCATTGCTGCAGGTGTTGCCAAAGCGCATGCGGATGTGATATTAATAGCAGGATATGACGGTGGTACAGGCGCATCGCCAATAAGCTCGGTTAAACATGCGGGATTGCCGTGGGAATTAGGTTTGGCCGAAGCACATCAAACTTTAGTTAGAAACAAACTGCGCAGCCGTGTAGTATTACAAACAGACGGCCAGTTAAAAACCGGGCGTGATTTGGCAATTGCCGCATTAATGGGCGCCGAAGAATGGGGCGTGGCCACAGCAGCATTAGTTGCCGGTGGATGTATTATGATGCGCAAGTGCCATTTAAATACCTGCCCTGTTGGTGTTGCTACGCAGGACCCTGAACTAAGAAAATTATTTTCGGGTAAACCTGAGCATGTGGTTAACCTGTTCAGATTTATGACGGAGGAACTGCGCGAGATAATGGCCGAATTAGGCTTCCGTACTATTAATGAAATGGTGGGCCGCGTTCAGTTTTTAAAGGTTAAAGATAACCTGCAAAGCTGGAAAGCAAAGAAGATAGACCTGTCGGGCTTATTGCACCCGGTAACAAACTCAAAGGACATGACCCTGTATAACAGTGAGAAACAGGATCATGGTATGGATGAAATATTGGACTGGAAACTATTAGAAGATGCAAAAGCTGCATTAGCCGATAGAACACCTGTATTTTCAGCTTACGACGTGAAGAACACAGACCGTACCATCGGCACTTTGTTATCTAACGAAATATCAAAAATATATGGTTCGGCCGGGTTACCGGATAACACCATCAATTATAAATTTAAAGGATCAGCCGGACAAAGCTTTGGCGCGTTTGCTACCAAGGGTATTTCTTTCGAGCTGGAAGGCGAGGCGAATGATTATGTGGGTAAGGGCTTGTCAGGTGCGCAATTAGCTGTTTATCCTTCACCGGATGCAGGATTTGTACCTGAAGATAATATCATCATCGGCAATGTTGCCCTATATGGTGCTACCGCCGGCGAGGTATTTATCGGTGGTATGGCTGGCGAACGTTTTGCGGTGCGTAACTCGGGCGCTACCACGGTTGTGGAAGGTATCGGCGATCATGGATGTGAATATATGACTGGTGGCCGGGCCCTGATATTAGGAAAAACGGGCCGAAACTTTGCAGCGGGCATGAGCGGTGGCATTGCATGGGTTTACAATGTTGATAATAATTTTGCAGAAAATTGTAATACAGAAATGGTTGACCTTGACCCTTTAACATTGAAAGATGAGGAGCAGATCATCGCGTTATTGCGCAAGCATGTGAGCCTTACCGGCAGCAAGCTGGCCCAAAAGCTGTTAAATAACTGGAACAAGGTTTCTACACAGTTTATAAAGGTTTATCCAAAAGAGTATAAAAAGGTTATTGAAAAATTAGAATACCAGGCGGTTAATTGATATGGGAAAAGTAACAGGATTCCAGGAGTTTGACAGGCAGTTACCTCAAAAACTATCACCTGCAGAGCGCGTAAAAAATTATAATGAGTTTGAGAGTTTGTATTCGGATGAGGAATTAAACCATCAATCGGCCCGTTGTATGGATTGCGGTATACCATTTTGTCATTCGGGCTGCCCGTTGGGCAACATCATCCCTGAGTTTAATGATGCCGTATATAATAAAAACTGGGAGGAGGCCTACCAGGTTTTATCATCAACCAATAACTTCCCTGAGTTTACGGGGAGGATATGCCCGGCCCCTTGCGAGTCGGCTTGTGTATTGGGCATTAACAAGCCACCGGTAGCCATTGAGGAGATAGAAAAGCATATTATAGAAATTGCCTTTCAAAAAAACCTGGTTAAGCCGGTTGCACCGCTAATTAAAACAGAAAAGAAAGTAGCTGTTGTAGGCTCTGGTCCTGCAGGTTTGGCCGCTGCCGCCCAATTGAGCAAGGCAGGCCATTTGGTTACGGTTTATGAGCGCGATGATAAAATTGGCGGATTATTACGTTATGGTATCCCTGATTTTAAAATGGAAAAATGGATCATAGACCGCCGTTTAGAAGTAATGGAAAAAGATGGTGTAGTATTTAAAACCAATACCGAAATAGGAAAAGATATTACTGCCGATGAGTTGGTTAAAAATAATGATGCCGTTGTATTGGCGGGCGGTTCTACTATCCCTCGTAACTTAAACATCCCCGGCAGGGAGTTGAAAGGTATCCATTTTGCGATGGACTTTTTAAAGCAGCAAAATAAGCGGGTAAGCAATACGGCATTTGTCGCAGAAGATATTTTAGCTACCGGTAAGGATGTTATAATAATTGGAGGTGGCGATACCGGGTCTGATTGTGTGGGTACATCAAACAGGCAGGGGGCAAGGTCTATTAAACAGTTTGAAGTGATGTTTCAGCCGCCGGTGCAGCGTACACAGCACATGCCATGGCCAACTTACCCGATGGTATTAAAAATCACCAGTTCGCACGAAGAAGGGGTGGACCGTTACTGGGGTATTAACACCAAAGAGTTTTTAGGCGATGCGGATGGTAATCTGCGGGCCATAAAAGTAACGGATGTTAACTGGGAATTGGATGTAACGGGCAGGCCAATGAAGTTTAACGAGGTTGAAGGATCGGAAAGAGAAATACCTTGCCAGCGTATTTTCCTGGCTATGGGCTTTTTAAACCCCCAATATGAAGGAATGATAGAAAGCCTGGGCGTTGAACTGGATGACCGCAAAAACGTAAAAGCCAAAGAAGGTGTTTACCGTACTAACGTAGGCAAAGTGTTTACCGCAGGCGATATGCGCCGTGGACAATCATTAGTAGTATGGGCCATATCAGAGGGCCGCGAGGCTGCACGCAAAGTAGACGAGTTTTTAATGAGTTACTCTACATTAGAAAGTAAAGATTCCGTCAATCAGTTTGAGCAGGTTTTTAACCATTAATCACATTGTTTTTAATTAGAAATTAAGCCGGTATTTATTTGAATACCGGCTTAATTTTTATATGCGAAATATTGTTTTCTATTCTTTTTTTTTATTATAATTGATTGTTAACCAGTCTGTCCCCTAACCAATTAAACTAAGTTTTTAGAAGTTAAAGGGTTGCTACAACTTATTTAATTATCTATATATTATGATAAAATACATATTCGTTATTGGGTTGATATCCCTTTCGATAATTGATGCAAAAGCGCAATATGTAACCTCGTCAAATAATAACCCGTTTAGCAAATTACGGTTTTTAAACGCTCCTATTGATACCATAACACTTATTGCAGATTATAATCATATTATTGGCAAGATAACTGACGATAACATGAATATATTTTCTGTTATCAATAAAAATAACAGATCGGACTTTAGAGACTTTACTTACGCTATAGGGTTTACCATTCCCGGCTATCTGCAAAAATTTTATGCACCCAGTAGGGATAATATATTGTATAATATGCTTTCTTCAAGGCAAATGGGTACTATCAAATTAAAGTTAAATTGCGTGGTCTACCGGTTTTATTATATGGATAATACCTATAATTTTTTTTATATAGCTAAAGGGACTGTCCTGGATTAGCCCCTATCTTTTATTTTTTTGACGATTTAGCTACCGGGTTAAATGACAATGCCATATCAACCCAATGCTTCAATTCTTTTTCGGTATTTAAAACAGAACTGTTTACATATACATAACCCTTCATTGCCTTACCGTTGCGCAGCATAGGTTCTACACCATTTGTTTCAATAGCCATTTCATAATCGGTAGGAGAGAGGCGTACTAAAACGCGGTTGTTTGCGGCAACACTTACGCACATTTTATCATTCACTAAAAATGATAACCCGCTGAACATTCTCTTTTCAAAAACATCAACATTGGCTTCTGCTAATAGCTCCCTTATTCTGTCTGCTAATTTTTCGTTATATGCCATATTTTAAGCCTGATCAAACTTACGAAGTTTAAAAAACCTCACAAGTTTCCCGGAAGAATTAATTGTTAATTTTTCTCCAGGTATTCCAATAATGATTTACCAATAATATAGGTCCAGCCTTCTGCAAAATTTTTCTTTGCGAAATCGGGATTAGGCGGGAATGTTTCTAACCCGGCATGGGTTAATATTAGTTTTGTTTTATCGCCCTCGTCAAACAATTCGAAGGTGACAAATGATTCTCCGGAATAACCATCATATTTCCAGCTATGGGTTAATTTTTTGCCGGGCGTTACCTCTGTTATTTTGCAGATATGCAGGTATTTGTTTTCTTCCGTTCCCCCTGTAAATTGAAATTCAAATCCAACCACGGGCTTAAATTCTTTAAGGTCAAAATACCATTGCTTCATTTTATCCTTATCTGTAATAGCCCGCCATACTTTGTCGATAGGGGCATTGTAGGTTCGTTCAATTACAAATGGTTCTGTTTCCATATCTGTAGCTTTAATTAAATCATAAATAACCATTTGGTTATATAAGTGTTTAAAAAAGAATCATTATTTATTTTTCTGACGGATTTTTCTTCCCGGCAGTTAACTTTTCAATCATTTTGCTTAAGCGCTCGTTTCGCGTTTTTTCCTGCTTTGCAGTGAGTATCCAAAGCACGTATTCTTTCCGGTTAGAGTAGGAGAGTTGCTGATAAAAAGCCATTGCCTGTGGGTTTTGCTGTAATATAGTATTTACATCTTCGGGCAAGGTTATTATTTTATTGTCCACGTCAACGTAAGCGCTATATTCGTTTTGGCGTATTTCCTGGTTACCGACTCCCGATATTTTGGCTTGACCCAACGGCCTGAAACGCGAACCTGCCCACGTTTCGTCAACCGCGATAGATGCAACTCCATCTAACCCGTATTGGATGAGTTCGTCCCAACTTCCCATTTTTAAATCACTTTCAATGCCCGAACTTTTTTTGGGATAACTGATCCAAAATATGGTATCAGGCTTTAATAAAGGTGCAATTACTTTTAATGATGAAGATAATTCTGCTTTGGTTTTTACAAACAATTGTATGCCATCAAAGTTTCCGGTTAGTACAGTCGTAACTGTTGAGTCTTCTGGTAGTGGTTTAAGACTATCTAAATAGTTTTCCGGGGCATTATAAAACAACCAGTTTTTACCGGGTTTTATCAGTAATTTTTGGGTTAGTATTGTCATGACTTATCAAACTTACTAACTTTTCAAAACTTCGTAAGTTTTTTCTGGCCAAAAACTAAGTCAATTTAGAAAAAAAATCCCAAAGCACTATACCGGCAGAAACTACTACATTAAAAGAGTGTTTGGTGCCAAATTGGGGTATCTCTATACAGGCATCAATTTGCTGCATCACTTCCTCGCTTACGCCATTCACTTCGTTGCCAAAAACGAGGGCGTATTTCTCATTAGCCATAGGTGTAAATTCATTTAGTATGATGCTGTTTTCGGCCTGCTCAATAGCGATTATTTGATAGCCGTTCGCGCGCAATTGTTCAATAGCTTGCAAAGGTGTTTCAAAGTATAGCCAGTTAACAGATTGTGTGGCGCCCAACGCCGTTTTTTCAATTTCGCGGTGCGGGGGCTGTGCCGTAATGCCGCATAAATAAATTTGCTCAACCGAAAATCCATCAGACGTGCGAAAGATGGATCCAATATTATGCATACTGCGCACGTTATCCAGCACAACAGTAACCGGCAGCTTATCCTGCTTTTTAAATTCGGTTACTGATACCCGGTTAAGCTCGTCTAATTTTAGTTTGCGCACCTCTTATTAATGAGTGAATTATTGATTGAGTGAATTAGTGAATGACTTTTATTATCGACCAATGATTTAATCTTTCAATAACCTTACACCGTCACCAATTAAGCTGCTGTATACCGATGGGGCATAGCCTATTTTGTTTGTATAATAAGCAGTTATTTTTTTACTGAAATCATCAAAATGATCGGCTTTAACCAGGGCAATGGCGCAACCGCCAAACCCGGCGCCTGTCATACGTGCACCTGCAACATTTGGGTCGGTTTTGCTGTATTCAACAACGGCATCCAGTTCTTTACCGCTTACCTCGTAAAGGTTTTGCAACGAATTGTGCGAAGCGTACATTAGCTTGCCAAACGCTAACAGATCATTAGCATCCAGCGCTTTGGCGGCCAGTTTAACACGGTCGTTCTCTTCAATAACATGTGTGGCGCGTTTGTCTATCACCTCATCGGTAATGAGATACCGGTATTTTTTATAGGTGGCGGTATCAATATCGCATAGGTATTTAATATCCAGTTCCTGTTTAAGGGCCTTTAAAGCCGTTTCACATTCGTGTACCCGTTCGTTATATTTTGATTCGGATAGCTTACGCGGCTTGTTCGTATTGATAACCGCCAGGATGTATTCGCCCAGGTGGCTGCTTACGGCTTCATATTCAAGCGTATTGCAATCAAGTACCAACGCTTTATCCTTTTCGCCAAAAGCAACGGCAAACTGGTCCATAATGCCGCTGTTTACGCCGATAAAATCATTTTCGACTGATTTGCTCATTTTTACCAGGTCGAGTTTGGAAAAACCGCAGTTAAAAAGGTCATTCAAAGCAAACGCGGTAACGATCTCGATAGAAGCGGATGAAGATAAGCCCGAGCCGATAGGGATATTGCCATAAAACAGCATATCCAGTCCGTGCAGTACCTTGCCCCGTTTAACAAACTGATCGATCACGCCAACAGGATAATTGAACCAGGAGCTCCCATCTTTTTTATAAGAAGTCTGTATAGCAATATCTGCGCTTTCATCAAAATTTAAGCACCTGAAACGGAACAAGCCATCGTTGTTGGGTTTAACCAGCAACCATGTGCCTAAAGTAATAGCACAGGGCATTACCAGGCCGCCATTGTAATCAATATGTTCGCCAATTAAATTTACCCGTCCGGGTGAGAAATAAGTTTTTTCGGGTTGATGATGATATGTGTTATTAAATTCCTGGTGTAGGTATTCCTTCATTTGTTTGTTAATTATCGAATGACAAATATTGCAAATATTGCGCTAATAGAATTAAGATTTGTGTAATAAACAGAAAAGGTTTTATATTGTTAAACATTAAACCATAAACTGATGAACCAATACTTAGTAACGGGTTACGATTATACAGATGAAGGCGCTTTAGAACGCCGTATGGGTGTACGCCCGCACCACCTTGATGCAGCAAAAGAGATCAAGGAAAAAGGAAATTATTTGATGGGCGGCGCCATATTAAATGACGAAGGCAAAATGATAGGTTCGGTAATGATCCTGCAATTTGAAACAGAGGAAGAACTGGATGCCTGGAAAAGGGGCGAACCTTATATCACCCAAAAGATATGGGAGTCTGTAGATATAAAGCCGTTCAGGGTAGCTACAGTAAGCTAAACCGAACGGCTTATAAAAAATATTAGTGTGTAGTGAGCGAAGCTATTTCTTCGTTATATCGCCGGTAAGCAGGTTAACCGTGTAAGTAGTACCGTTAATAATCATTGTTGCCATTGAAGCGCCATTAAAAGTTAACGTTCCATTATACGTAAAATCGCCTTTCTTTGAGGTTGTGCCTGTTATAATTACCGTAGCTGTACCACTGGCTATCACCTGGGTTGCTTTGGTAATGGTTACATTTTTAACCACAATATCTATACTGGCCGAGCCTGTATTGGTGGTATCTGATTTTAATTTAAAGGTACCACTGCTTTTGTACTCGCCGTTTAGCACATAAACAGTTGCTGTAGGTGTTAACCCGGCAATAACATAATTGAGCGTACCAGTATTGGTTAACAATACTTTTGAATTGCTGTAATAGCCGCCGAAGGTTAATGAGCTGGTTATATTATCGGGTAAGTTGCTGGTATTGCAGAATAATTTATGGGTATATGATAATTTATAAGCATAAGTAACTGATGGAGTGGAAATATGACGTGAAAAAGTGTCAATCTTAGTGAAGCCGCAAGGGGAGTTGTTTGCAGAAAACGCTCCGGCGTTCAGGCTAACATCAGCCGACATGTTGTTCATGCCGTATGAGCTTGAAGATAATGAACCTCCAAGCATTGCAGCTGCATCATCCATAGACACATTTGCCGATACTAAAGTTCCTTTCTTACACGATATAACGCCTGATATTACAAAGGCGACTAAGAACAGTTTTAAAATTTTCATAATACAATAATTTTTTTCTAATTGGGGAATTCTCAAATATATGTAAAATTTAAAATGTAATACAATTTTTACATATTCTTTTTCCTAACAATAAAGGCCGTTCTAAATAGTTTTAGAACAGCCTTTTAAGTGTTTTAATGCATTATGAGTTAGTTATATTTTGGTCGAAATGCCTGTAATAAGATCAATTTTATAGGTTACGGAATTGAGAACTAATGTTGCCGTATTATCGCCGTTAAAAGTTAGTGTGCCGGTATAATTAAAACTACCCTGATTGGGCGAACTGCCGGTAACAGATATAGTTGCGTTTCCACTTGCAATTTTGCAGGTTGCTTTTGTGAAAGTTAGGTTTTGCAGAACTATGTCTATGCTGTGGGTACCCGTATTGGTAGTGGTTGTTTTTGATTGAAATGTCCCCGCCTGCTTAAACTCGCCATTTACTACAGACTGTGTTGAAGTCGGCGCCAAGCCCGAGGTGGTGAAAATGATACTGCCGGAGTTTGTTGATGAATAATTAGCATTGCTATAGCTGCCGTTGTAAACCGAACTGGTTGCGGTATTATCGGGCTGGTTGCTGTTGTTGCAGTTTAAGGTATAGCTAAATGTCGACATATAGCTATAAGTTGCGCTTGCTCCTGCCGCACTTTGCTGATTAACCGTATCTTTTTTTGTAGTGCCACACGGCAAATGCTGGTCTGCAAGCGACTGCGAACTAAATGCAACATTACTTGACACAATTGCCACCCCGTTTGAATTGACGGCTAATGAGCCCGCTATCAAATTAGCTGCGTTTCCGTTTGAAAAATTACCACCCGGGCTATCACCCACACGCCTTAACGTTCCGTACTTGTTACAGGCTACCGCTCCGGATAAAAGCAGCGCCATCATCAATAATTTGAATGCTTTCATATCAATACGTTTTTAATGTATTTGATATGATTTTTTCAGATTAAAAAGGTTTAATGAGGCTGATAAATTTTTTTACCGCGGCATATTGCTCCTGTAATTGATTGGCTTAACAATTAAACCTACCGCCAGCAGCCAAGTATAAACCCCATCAATGTTAGTGAAACTACGCTGTAGCCGCCGTTAATAAATATATGCCGCCAGCTTCTCATTTCAAAAAGGCTGTGTATGGCAATGGCACAAAATGTCCATATCCCGGCCAGGAAACCTGCTTGTGCGCCCCACGCTGCGGTTGTTGCCGGAGTAGCCAAAAATGCGGCAAGGTTTGCAGCCATGATCAATGAAAATAATCCGGTGAAGCCAAATGTCTTTGCCATACTTCCCTGTTTTATTTGGTCTTGGGTAAGGTTACTATCAGCCATCCAGGCATTTGCAAAAAGTACAGGCGAATACCAAATACCACCTACAATAAATGCGGATAGGGCAGCGGCAACTACGGCCAGCCAATTAATTAGTGAAGGGTTCATAATGATCAATAATTTAAGTTTATATAAACATATAAAAACTTAAACGTTAATTCAAAATTTATTAGTGTGTGACAATATACCGCCTACTCACTACTGAGCCCTAACTAACTTATTGAACTGTATAATGATAAACATATCTGCCGAGGTTACCATTGGTATCAAACCCTTCAATAATTGCGCGATAAGATCCCTTTGTATCTGCATTAAAGAATTCGAGTGTAGCGGCGCCGGTTTTGTCGGTCACGACTTTTGGGTTCCAATAAATGGTGCTTCGCAAGTCGCCACCTAAAGAATAGGTTTTAGTAGCATCATATTTAGGAGAATAAAATGCCCTTGCTTGTGTATAGCCCCTAAATATGGTATTAACAGCGCTATATTGCGGCGCTAATGCAGCCAGGATATCTGCTTTGCTCATTTGCACATGTTTAACAACTTTTGTATTTACAACCAAAACGCCGTTTGTATTGTCACCCCGGTTTATCCCGCTTAATCCATCATTCATAAAAACTTCAACTGTTTCAATATCGCTTGTGGCAACATTTTGCAGGTAATTAAAATCAACAGCCATTCCATTAACATAAATTGCCATAGGCCTTACATCGCCGGCACTATAGCTTCTGGTTATAATTGCTTTTTCATCATAAACTGTTATACCAAAAGCAATTCCCTGTAAACACTGAGCCAAAAACGGGCATATTGTTAAACGGTCACCTGTTATAACCTGGTTAGGGTCCATACTTAATCCCGTTAATACAGGATAATCCAGGTGGCTGGGTTTTTTTACAAAGGAGGTTGACCGTATTTCAACCTGTTTTAAGGTATGGATGTTGGTAAATTGTTGTTTGCTGTTTTGTAAATAGGCATTCATTGTGCTGTCAATATTGGTAACGGCATCGGGCGCGGTAATATTAAGTGTTGCCGGCTGATAGGTTGAATTATCCAGCAAGATCATCATATTATTAGCATTAGTGTTGTTTTTGGCATTGATAGTAAGCTTTGTCGAATCAGGAAACATAAGTTTTGAAAATTTAAACTCACCCACTGTGTTTGCAACCGTATTGACGGAGCTTTTTCTATCACCGACAATCATGGTCACGATCCCTTTTGAAATAGGAAGGCCGGTACCATCCCTTAAAGTGCCTGATATTGTTATCCCAAGTTCGGGTGAAAATTTATTTACGGTATTTTTATTAGCAACTATTTCCCTAAACGAGAACCTGCGGTAACCCTGGGTAAGCATTAATACATCCATATCAGCCGCTGTCTTATCATCCGGGTGATTAAAGTAATAATTTGGTTTTTCAATGTATCCCTTAAGTTCGGATGTAAGCAACAGGTTTGTTAAGATCGTTGTTTCTGAGTTTTCATCAAAAGGCACCTTTGTTTCATCTAAAACCGTAACTGATAAATTGGCTTCGGCAGGTTGTCCGGCCGCCAGGGCCGAAACATTTAAGGCTACCTTTTGGCGTGGCGCATAAGTTGCTTGTGGAGTTTTTAGCGTAACATTTAGAATATCATTGCGCAAAACAAAGGTAACCCGCTCTGCCAGCGGCTCTCCACGGTCTGTAAGTATGGTGAATTTTATAACCCCGGATGGTAGTTTGGATTTAGCGATTGGCGCCGAATAAATGCTGTTTTTTAAAAGCGTTTGGGCACCGTAACAAATCGTTTCGCCATTTTGGCCCAGGATATAAAATAACTTATTTTGATTTTTTTGAAAAAACGCAGGATTGGCTGATAATTTAACAGTTATACTATCCCGGTTGGTATTATATACACTAAGCGACATTCCTTCGGCCTGTACATTTGGCAGGTTATAGGATGCCTGTGTGCCATCGGCGAAGGTAATATTTGCCTTGTAGGTTTTACCCATTTCGGGTTGAAACGCGAAAACGCCCATCCCTAAATGCTGCGTAGTAAACGGCTCTACAACCACTGCACCGCTGTTATCTGTTACTGCTACTTTAACGTCCATGCCAAGGCCATCGGGTTTTACAGCTTTTACCGCCACTCTTGACCTGAGCCCGGCAATTAACTCTCCGCCTTCGGGGAAAAACTGAACATCGGGCTGATCAAGGGCATGGGTTAACGGGAATGCATTGGTTATGGTTTTCTCATCAGTGACACTTATATCGGTAACCAGGCTGGCCGAAGCAACCCCGTCAGTTTTATTAGTGGTGAAAGAAACATCCAATACGCCATTTGCAGTAGTAGTACCTTTACCCTTACCTATAGTCTCATCATCATTCAACGCTTTCCAACTTACTTTTTTATTGGCATAAGGTTTACCTGTCGCATCTTTATAAATAACCTTAGCCGTAACTTTTGAGGTATTTCCCTTAGTTGAACCCGATAAGGAAATATTGGTAGAAATGTAGTTATTGAAATTGCCTACAGCAATTGTTTTATTGAAAAAATAGGCCGGGTCATCGTTCCGCATCCAGGTAGTATAAGCCCTGAAATGATAATTGCCCTGCCTGTAAAGCGGGGCCGAAAGCGTTACATCGCCAAAGGCAACAGAACCGGTAACCTGTAATTTTAACGATTGTACAATAGAATCCTGGCTGCTAATCACATCTACATAAACAATTTTGCTTAGTTGTGATGGCTGGTGTATATCAAGCGTTATATAAGCCTTAAACCACACCGTATCGCCAATAGCATAATAGGGTTTATCAAAATGAAGGTAAACTTTCTCAAGCGGATGCGTATTAGCCAGCTTGGCTGTACGGGCAATAATGGTGTTTATACCAATTGTATCGGTTTGTGAAAAGGCAGAAAGGCTTACACTAAGAAACAAAAACAAGGTAAAGTATAGTTTTCTGAAATTCATCTTGATGGTTAAATAGATTTATAGATGGCTAATATATTTATTTAAGATAGCATACCGCTAAGGGATATGATTATTTTAACACTTTTTTACAAAATTTAGTATGGCCGGCATTTTTAATCAAGTCCAAGGTAATACTAACAAGCAACTATTGGTTACTTTAAATTTAAAAACATACTTATCCGTTATTAATAATTACCATTTTATGACCATCCGATAATTTTTCAACTGCGTATATTTGGTAAACTAAATAATTATGAAAAGTACGATCGTATATATTATTCTTTTTGCCGCCATAGTTGGTTGTGCCAACGGACAAGCCAGAACTGGTGACAATGCGCCTGCCAAATTACCGGCATTGAAAGCCGGGGAGGCTGTAGCCGATTTTGCCGGTGGATGTTTTTGGGCAATGAGTGAAGCTATGTCAGAATTAAGAGGGGTTAATCAGGTGATATCCGGCTATGCGGGGGGCACAACCAAAAATCCTACTTACGAGGATGTTTGCACAAAAACTACGGGCCATGCCGAAACTGTACAGGTTTATTATGACCCCAAAGTAATTAGCTATGAAAAACTGGCCGAATGTTTTTTTTACGCGCATAACCCAACCGAGCTTAACAAGCAAGGGGTGGATGAGGGAACAGATTACCGTTCTATCGCGTTTTACCGCACACCAGAGGAAAAAGCAACTTTGTTGAACCTTATCAAAACTATTAATGCTTCAAAGCATTATAACGTACCTATTGTTACCCAGGTGCTACCATTTAATGTATTTTATGCTGCAGAAAATTATCACCAGGGTTACTATAAGTTACATATTAACGATATGAGCAATGAATTTAATTCCGGGTATCTTAAGGCAGTATCTGAACCAAAGATTATGAAAATGCGCGCGGCAGAAAAAGCACAGTTGAAACCTGAATTTCAGAAAATGTGATAAATAATAACATGGGTTAGCAATTAAGAATTTTGATTAGATTTGTTCAAACGATCTAAGCCTTTCACCATTATTGCTTTACTCATGAAAAGACCCCTTATTTTCATCCTGTTTTTAACCTTTATAGGCACGCTGGCGGGTTTTGCCCGGTATGATGATGATATTATCGGGATGGTAACAGCGCAGTTAACCAAATGGGCAACCACCAACCCGCAGGAAAAAGTATACCTGCATTTGGATAAGCCGTACTATGCCGCAGGAGATGACATCTGGTTCAAGGCCTACGTAACCAAAGGCGGGGAACATAAACTATCAGACCTGAGCGGGATACTGAATGTAGAGTTAATAGGCGGCCAGGATTCTGTAAGCAAAGCAATTAAATTGCCAATAATAGCCGGAATGGCCTGGGGCGATTTTAAACTGGCTGATTCGTTGGCCGAAGGCTGCTACCGTATCAGGGCCTATACCGCCTATATGCAAAATGCGGGCGAAGACTATTACTTTGATAAAGAGATAGCCATAGGTAATGCCATCTCTAACACGGTAACCGCCAAAGCCGGCTATACGTTTAACCCCATACAAAACAACCAGCAAAAGGTGGACGCCGTGCTCACCTATATCGACCTGGACGGCCAGCCCGAGGCAGGCAAAGAAGTAACCTACGTGGTACAATTAAGCGCCCGGCAAACCGCCCATGGCAAAGGAATAACCGATGCCAAGGGTAAACTCTATATCAGCTATATCAATACCGCGCCCATGCAATTTAAGAGCGGGAGTATTATAACCACAGTAAAGCTATCGCCCACGCAGAAGGTCATTAAAATCATACCTGTAACCCTAAATACAAACACCGATGTGCAATTTTTCCCCGAGGGTGGAACACTGATAAACGGTATCCGCACGCGGGTAGCCTTTAAAGCAATTGCGGCAAATGGACTGGGTACGGAGGTAACAGGCGTGTTGATTGATGAACAAAACAACGAAGTAGCCGCAATAACTACAGACCATCTTGGCATGGGCAGCTTCGCCTTTACACCCCAGGCCGGCAGAAGCTATACCGCCAAACTCAATACAGGGATAATACCGCTGCCCAAAACAACAGATGAAGGTTATGTATTAAATGTTTACAATAACAACCCGGATATGGTTACAGTACGGGTATCAATAAGTGAAGCAACGCTAAAGAAAGAGCAGAACGGGGAGATCAACCTGGTGGTACAATCTGGCGGTAACATCATTTTTGCGGCAAAAACCAAAATGGATGCCGCCTCATTTTCTACCAAAATACCCAAAAGCCGGTTCCCGTCGGGCATAGCACAGTTCACGCTGTTCTCTGGCAAGGGAGAACCATTAAATGAGCGCATTGCCTTTATACAGAATGACGACCAGTTAAAGCTCAATATCAGCACCACCAAACCAACCTATGCGCCGAGAGAAAAAGTAAACATAAGCCTAAATGCAAAGAATAAGGACAACCAGCCCATAGCCGGCGCCTTTTCGGTAGCGGTAATAGATGAAAATAAAGTACAGGCTAACGAAGACGAAGAAAGCACGATCCTGTCGCACCTCCTGCTAAGCTCGGATATCAAAGGCTATATAGAAAAGCCAAATTATTATTTTGCTAACCCCAATGACAAAACAAAAGCAGACCTGGATGTACTGATGATGACGCAGGGCTACAGAAGGTTCTCATGGAAGAAGGTGATGGACAATGCTGCTGCACCACTATTGGAGTTTCAGCCCGAACGATCATTGAGTATAACAGGACATATCAAAACAACGGGCGGTAAACCGCTGCCAAAAGGCAAGGTAACTTTGTTTACCACCGCCGGTACCAGCCTGTTGCTGGATACCGTAGCCGATGCAACGGGCAAATTTGTATTTGATAACCTGACCTTCCCCGACAGTATCAAATTTGTGGTACAGGCCCGCACCAAAACCAACGGCAAAAATGTAGAGATCACGCTGGATAATATTCCATCAAGGTTTGTGAAAAAGAACATAAACACAGCGGGAGTAGAAATAACCGCCAGCGACATACCGATGGCCTATCTGCAAAACAGCAATAAAAAATTTAGCGAGGATGTGAAATATGACCCCGGCAGCCATAGCATTTTATTAAAACAAGTAACCATTAATAAGCAAAGGAAAGGGGTAATTGAACATTCAGAAAACCTTAATGGCCCCGGAATGGCCGATGCAACATTAGTACCGGGCGAGGAAGGATGGACTAATGGTTGCCCTGCTATACAACCCTGTCTGCAAGGCAGACTTTCGGGAGTAAGGTTTAACGGCGGCGTTCCTTTTTTAACAAGCCCGCATATTAAACTGGATGGTACTGGGGCACAGCCAATGCTGGTAGTTATTGATGGAATACAATTGGAACCGGACGAAGTGGAGCCTCAACTGTCGGCCCTAACATTTTCGCAGATACAAAGCATCGAAATATTGCGCACCGCAGCTTATACAGTGTTATATGGGGCTATGGGTGCAAGTGGTGTATTTATCATTACAACTAAACGGGGAGGCCCGGCCACTTATGTGCGTTATGCACCTGGTTTGATCGCCTATCATCCCATAGGCTATGCCAAACAGCGCGAGTTTTACTCACCCCAATATGACGACCCTAAAACCAACCGGATGGCGGCGGACCTGCGCTCTACCATATTCTGGAAACCAAACGTGATAACAGATAAAAACGGAAGCGCGTCATTCCATTTTTTTAATGCCGATGGCAAAGGCACTTATAAAGTGATTGTTGAGGGCATAGATAATGATGGCAACCTGGGCAGGCAGGTGTTTAGGTATAAAGTGGAATAACTATTTATAATTTTGTAAACCAGCCTTTTTTCCAGAAGGCGATGACCTGTATAACCGCTATAATAAGCATCCCCATCAGGGCATAAAAATAACCATGCGCCGAGTACAATTCGGGCATGTTGCCGGCCATGACTTTGTTGGTAACCGGGTCTACCCGTGCAAAATTCATCCCGTATATGCCGGCGATAAAAGTTAGGGGGATGAAAATTACCGAGATAATGGTGAGCACTTTCATGATCTCGTTCATCCGGTTGCTTACCATTGACAGGTAAAGATCAAGTATGCTTGAGGTTATTTCTTTATAATTTTCTATCAGGTCCATTATCTGGATGCAATGATCGTAGGCATCGCGCAAAAATATTTTAACCTCTGGTTTTATCAGCGGGTTATCCGTGCGTATCATTTCGTTTATCTTGTCGCGCTCGGGCCAACTTGCGCGGCGCAGGATGATAAGCGTCCGTTTCAACTGCTGGGTATCATACATAATACTTTTATCGGCGCTTAGGTACAGGCGGTCTTCTACGTTATCCAGCGAGTCGCCTATTTGGGCTAACAGCACAAAGTAACGGTCCAATATGGTGTCTGTTAAGGCATAACACATATAGCCGGGGCCGGCAGTGCGTATAGCGCCCTTGCCGGCGGTCAACCGGTTTTTAACTGCTTCAAAATATTCATCATGTGTTTCCTCAAAAGTGATAATGATATTTTCCTTTATCAGGGCAGAGAATTGGTTGTTGATCAGCTCATTCTCTTCGGTAAAGTGGATAACGCGGCTTACTGCAAACAGGTAATCGTCATATTCATCAAACTTGGGCCGCTGGTGGGTGTTTGAAATATCCTCCAGTACCAGCGAATTAATTTTTAGGTGGGTGCCTATGTCTTCAATTAACTGTACGTCCGCAAGGCCCTTGATTTGTATCCAGTGGGTATGGTTCCTGCATTTTTTAAACTGGTATAGGATCACTTTAATTTCCTTTCCCTTATCGGTAACCAATTCCTCTTCGTTATAAGAGTATATGGTGATAAGGGGTTTTACAGCATCTTCAGGAATAATGATCGATCCCGGCCTGTCGCCTACGTTTCCTATATGCCTGCGGGGTCGGTAACGTACCCGTTTAATATGTTTATCCATTTATAAATAGTTTATGGTTTGCGGCCCCTGGTTAAATAACAGATCAACAACGCTTAAATTTTTCATGAAACCCTTACGTTCCTCAAAAACCTGGAAATAGGGCTTTTGCTCAAAGTTCGTTTCTTTTTTTGGATTTATGGCATCGCGATAATCAGCAAGTAGCGGATACCCGGGCTCATAAGTTTCTGTATAATTTATGCTGATGGGCATTTTTATCGCTTTTAATATAAATTGTAACAGCTGCTCATTATAATCAAACAGGTAATCGAATTTTTTTTCGTAAAACGGTGCAAGGTCATCCTCATAATATTCAAAATAAGCCGAGCGGCGGTAACAGGCCTGCAGGCTCATCCAATGCAGGCGCTGCCATTTAAAATCGTCACTTATTTTAACATCTTTTATTTTAGTATGATTTTTTGAACCCTTTACAACCGGTACCACCAAAGTAAGCTTACCGTCGGGCGAATAAATATCAGCCCGGTTGCGATAGGTTTGTTTGGGGAAATGCTCCTCGCGTTCTATCAGTATACCAGGCTTATAGGTATTCAACGTTGTAAAGTATTCAACCGGCGGAAGATAAAATAGGGGTAACACAGCGCCTTTTTCAATCATATATTTTATGTTTGCAGATAAAATTCACCGAAAATAATGATAATTAAGGGGCTTGCAAGATTAGGTACTTACTTTTTGTACCTGGTATCATTATTGCCTTTCTGGTTTTTATACCTTATAGCTGATGTTTTATTTGTGGTGCTTTACCATATAATTGGCTATCGCCGGAAAGTTGTACAGGAGAATTTGAGAAATTCCTTCCCTGAAAAATCAGAACAGGAACGTAAGCGCATTGAAAAGAAATATTATAGATTTTTGGCCGACTTGATAGTAGAAACTATAAAAGCGGTAAGCATGTCCAAAAAGCAGGTTGAAGAGCGGATGAAACCAACCAACCCCGAATTGATGGAGCATTATTTTAGCCGGGGTAAAAGTATTATAGCAGCGGCAGGCCATTATGCCAACTGGGAAATGGCGACATTAAGCTTTGGTTTTTTGACCGATAAAAGGAGAATAGTGGTTTATAAGCCCCAAACCAACATTGTTTTTACTGACTTTTTTAATAATATCCGTTCAAGGTTTGGGGTGACAATGGTACCGATGAAGCAGACGCTGCGTAAAATGATAGAATATAAAAATGAGTTGACCTTTAGCGTACTGGTATCAGACCAAACACCAACCCGGAACGACTCTCATTATTTTACCACTTTTTTAAACCAGGAAACATCAGTATTCCTGGGTATAGAAAAATTAACTAAAATTGTTGATTGCGCTGTGGTTTTTTTTAGAATTGACCGGGTAAAGCGTGGATATTATACTTACACTTTTGTGCCGTTGGTTGAAAACCCTAAGGAGGCTAAAGAGCATGAAGTTACAGAAGCCCATGTACATTGCCTTGAAGAGATTATAAGAGAAGCTCCTGAATATTGGATATGGTCGCACCGAAGATGGAAGTTTAAGCGGGAGGACCTTAACAGATGAGTTATATCCCCAAAGTAGCTGTCGTAATTTTAAACTGGAACGGGGCAAAGCATTTGAGCCAGTTCCTTCCCTCGGTATTAACGTCAGTATGGCCAAATTTAGAGATCATCGTTGGCGATAATGCTTCTACCGATGATTCTGTCGAGCTGTTAAAGCGCGATTTCCCATCGGTAACCATCATTCAAAATGATGATAACTATGGTTTTACAGGCGGCTACAATAAAGTTTTACAAAAGGTTGAAGCTGATTACTATATCCTGCTTAACTCAGATGTAGAAGTTTGTCCCGACTGGATAACGCCGGTTATCAACCTGATGGAAAGTGATGACCTGATAGCCGTAGCTGCGCCTAAGATAAAATCATACCTGCAAAAAGACCATTTTGAACATGCGGGGGCGGCTGGCGGATTTATTGACAGTTTGGGATACCCCTTTTGCCGGGGGCGGATATTTTATGAGATAGAGGAAGATAAAGGGCAGTACAACCAATCGGGCGAGGTGTTTTGGGCATCGGGCGCGGCAATGTTTATCAAAAAGAAATGCTGGGACGAAGCCAATGGCTTTGACGACCGTTTTTTTGCCCACATGGAAGAGATAGACCTGTGCTGGCGATTGAAGAATAGGGGGTATAAGATCATGTATTGTGCCGAGTCGGAAATATTTCATTTAGGCGGTGGCACGTTAAATACCGAGAACCCGTTTAAAACCTATCTTAATTTCAGGAACAACCTGTTGCTGCTTAAAAAGAATTTGCCCTACTGGCGGTCTGTAGCGGTTATCAGCACCCGTTTATGGCTGGATGCTATTGCCATAACAAGGTTTTTAAATGAAGGAAAACGGCATGATGCCTGGGCGGTGAGCCGCGCGCACCAAAACTTTTTTTGGAACTTATTTAAACGGGCTAACCCAAGAGAGAGTCAAGAGTCAAGAGTCAAGAATCAAAAGCCGGATAGGATAGTCTACAACCACCGGTTTAAGGGGATGTATATGAAAAGCATTATTGTTGACTTCTTTATGAAGAAGAAACATTCTTTTACTGATCTGGATCCGAAGGATTTCTGTTGATTTTCTATTTTTCTTTATTCGTGTTATCCGTTTTCAAAACCGGTTCGCCATCCGGAAAATGCAGGTACAGGTCTTTTTGAGTTGAAGGCATTTCAATTTGTTCCTTGTCAAGTTCCGCATAAATATCGGTAAACACACGGCTTTTTAGACCCGCTACGGTACTGATGTCGGCGGCCCAGAAAAGTACCTTAAATTCAACAGCGCTTATGCTTACATTATTTACATGAACCGCGGGGGCGGGATCGGCCATAATATCTTCCCGGTTGCTCAATAAATTTTTTAACAGGTCTTTCACCTTATTAATATCCACACCGTAAGCGGTAGTCACTAACAAGCTCACCTGGCGGTTAGTATTGCTTAGGGTCCAGTTCACTACGTGGTGCGATATCAGGTCGCCGTTTGGAATAATAACTTCGGCACCATCACCGGTTGAAATCTTGCTCGACCGTATACCTATTTCCCTCATCGTGCCGGAAACACCATCAACCTCGATTATATCGCCAATTTGAATTGGTTTTTCAAACGCAAGTATTAACCCTGATACCAGGTTGTTTACAATGTTTTGCAAACCAAAACCAATACCTACGCCAAAGGCACTGAAGATGATGGTTAGTTTATCTAAAGGAAAACCCGACGCTGCAACCGCCAGCAGGAAACCGGTGGTAAAAACCCCCATCCTGATCAAAAGCGTAGACGCACGATTTTTCTTTTTTAATGCAGAAATGGCATTTTCGCGCTGTGCAGAAACATCATAAAGATAACTGATGATTTTTGACGCCATGGATGATAACCATAGCACAATCACAAAAATAACAAAGCCCCCAAAGGTAAATGATGCGCCGCCAATTGTTCTTGACTGGTTTAAAAGGTCATCTAAAGCATCATGCACCCAATCATCTATATTCAGGTTCTGACACAAGAAAAATAACCATAATAAACCGGCAAGCGTAACCAGTACATTTAGAAATTTCTTTTGTATGGTATCGTAGTCAAGCAAACTAACTATACTGCTTTCCTCTTTTTTGTTATGGAATTGGATAAACAGCCCCTGTATAATTATTTGAACAATAAAGTAAAGGCTAACCAGCATCCATAAATTAAATACGGCCGTGGTGGTGACAATTTTAGCCAGGCTAAAACGGCCGCTTACATTCAGTAAAAAGGATACAATCTGCAGCGTAATAAATACCTTCAGCACCAGCCCGGTGTGAGGTAAATGGCCTTCGGGCTCCTGCTTAACTTTTTTGTAAAATGTAAAGGCTAAAATAATGGAAAGAATACTCAACACCAGGATGGTAAACCGGTCGGCATTGGTGATCTCTATCAGCAGGTTGCTTAGGCAGGCAATTATGGTTATCCAGAATAAGCTGAAAAGGAAATTGAATAATGATCTTTGAAAATTGATTTTTACCAGGATAAGGACAAGCAGAATTGATATTAAAAATAATCCTTCTAAAAAAGCTACCGGTGGATGATCGTAGAAATAGGGAACAATGGCCGTTGTTATCAGTAATGACGAAACAATTGGCTGCATGTAAATATAATTTGCATGGCTGATAAGGTTTTCAATATACTCGTTTGCCGGAACTGTTTTTTTCCATTTATAGATCATTACAATGATCACTATGAAGAATAAAAGCCCGATAAGATGGGTAGCGGTTCCGTTTTTAAGGAAATAGTAAAGTTGGGTGTTGTTTAGGGTTATTGTACCGCTAACAGCCGAACCGAAGTTTTTGTACTGCGGATCTGCTTCCCATATATAGCCGAACTCGCCTGCCAGGGCAACATTGGCAAACCGTTTTATTTTGGAGTCGATCTGGTCGGTTTCATCCAATATTTTTGTGTAAGCCACTGCTACTTTATCCTGTAAAAGGTTAACTTTTAACAGGTCGCTACGGTTAATGGAATCCACCTTGTGCCATAGCGCCCAAACTTTTTTGCGGTGGTCATACAGGCTCTTTTTTAATGAACTGTCAGCGGGGGCGGCTTTCAGTAACGAATCGTTGCTGAAACGAATGATATCATGCTGGTTTTGAATTAGTTTGGTATAAATATCGTCCAGGCTTGATTGCCAGTCGTCCAGTTTATCCTGTATATGGTCTAAATTATCCCTTAAAACAAACAGGTAACGTAAGGTGCTTGATTTTTTGGTATTGGCCTGTGCTTGTATTTTATTCAGCCTTTTTGCAACACCCGGCAATGACTGCCCTATGTCAAGCGTGTCCAGCCCTTCTGATAAGGTATTATTTATCTGGTTAAAGGTAGTGGTGTACTTTTCTACCCGTTGCAACAGGCTGTTTACCGAAGTATCTGTTTTACTAAGTGTTTGTAATACCGAATCGCGCGACCGCCTTAACTTTCTTTCGGATTCCCTTTGGTTTTTTTCTTTCTTTTTAGCCTGGGCAAAACCATTATGGGCGAATAACAAAACGCCAATTAATATTAATAATGAAAGTTTAAATGTTTTTTGCATCGGGGTATATTTTTACTACTGCTATTAACTATTTCACTAACAAACTCTCCACCGCCAATCTATACGAATCCAATCCAAAACCTGCTATAACACCTTTACAATTTCGCGCCAGCATGGAGGTGTGCCTAAACTCTTCCCGTTTGTAAACGTTGGATATATGCACCTCAATAACCGGCGTTGTAATACCTGCAATGGCATCGGCAATCGCTACTGATGTATGGGTATATGCACCGGCATTTAAAATTATACCATCATAATTAAAACCTACTTCGTGCAGTTTATTTATAATTTCGCCCTCAATGTTGCTTTGATAGTAGTTAATTACAATATCCGGGTAGCGGTTTTGCAATTCAATTAAATAGGTTTCAAAGCCCGTATCGCCGTAAATTGATTTTTCGCGCACGCCCAGCAAGTTTAAATTTGGGCCGTTTATAATTTGTATATTCATTAAGTCAAACTTAACTAAAAACCATTAAAACTAAAATCAATTGGATTGGCGGTCGGCAATAAAAGGTTTTCAAGCCTATCTTAAACTCGAAAAATCACTTTCGGCTAACTCTATCGAGGCCTATAGCCGCGATATGGAGAAGCTGTACCAGTTTGCCGAAGCACAAGATCCTACTATAAATCCCGAAAAAATTGTGTTGGTCGATCTGCGCCGCTTTATCAATTGGGTAAATGAATTG
>Ga0193702_1000219_pt1 | contig 23277 bp, 19 predicted proteins | sample U3a1metaG_FD_143060 | JGI IMG/M metagenome (GOLD analysis project Ga0193702, IMG submission 143060) | Soil microbial communities from a riparian zone of the East river system, Colorado, United States - U3a1 | ecosystem: Environmental > Terrestrial > Soil > Riparian zone | place: USA: East River... | reverse complement strand
GACGTGTGCGAGCCCGAGTGCCCGAACGACGCGATCTCGATGGGCGCCGAGATTTACGAGATCGATCCCCACAGGTGCACCGAATGCGTCGGCCACTTCGACGAGCCGCAGTGCCAGCAAGTGTGCCCGGTCAGCTGCATTCCGTTCAACCCGGCCTGGCGTGAAACGCCGGACGAGCTGCGCGCCAAGTACGAACGCCTGACCGCCGCCAAGGCCTGATCGGGCCGCTCCCCCGCTCGACAGTGTTATATTTGTGCGCAGCTTTCGCACATCCATATTATTTCTATAAGACTGGAGACACCATGATCGCACTGCAATTATCCGGCTTCAAGGCCTTGCTGGCGGGCGCCTTGCTCGCTTGCGCGTTCAGCCAGGGCGCGCTGGCGGCCGAGGCCGGCGGCGTCAAGTTCGATGAGACGGCCAAGGTGGCCGGCAAGGAGTTGAAATTGAACGGGGTGGGCGTGCGCACCAAGTTCATCATCAAGGTGTATTCCGCCGGCCTGTACCTGCCGGAAAAAAAGACCACCGCGGCCGAGGTGCTAAAGCTGGAAGGGCCGCGCCGCATGACCTTGGTGATGCTGCGCGAGGTGTCGTCCGAATCCTTCGGCAAGGCCTTCATGGATGGCCTGAACGACAATGTGGATAACGCGGAGAAGATGAAGCTGATCCCGCAGATCAGCAAGTTCGGGGAGATGTTCGCCATGCTCGAGGCGCTGAAGAAAGGCGACGTGCTGCACCTGGACTGGATCCCGGGCAGCGGCACCCAATGCGAGCTGAACGGCAAGAAGATCGGTGAAGTGGTGCCGGATCTCGCCTTCTACAACGCCGTGCTGCGTATCTGGCTCGGCGACAAGCCGGTCGACCGCTCGTTGAAACCGGCGCTGCTGGGCGAAGCGAAATAACGCCGTTCCCGCGCAGGCGGGAACCCATACCCCGTATGAGTTCCCCCCATGGCGCGCGCTGGCGTTCCCTGTAGGGGCGGAGATGAGGCGGTATAGGTTCCCGCCTCCGCGGGAACGACGACGGCGGGTTTAGCTGCGCGAGGACATCGCCCGCAGTTCCGCCGCGTGGCTGGGGCCGTGGGAGGCGTCGATCATCTCTTGCACCAGGAGCGCGTCGCGCATTTGGCGGCGCGCCGCCAGCTCATGCTTGGTCAGGCGCGGATTTACCAGCAGCACCAGCGCACGCACGATGCCGCTGAGTAGCGGCTTGAACAGCATGAACAGCGCGCCGAAGCCCGCCACGGTAAACAGGACACGCAGCAGGGGCAGCACGGAACCGGTGGTCTGAATCAGGGTAGAGGTGGTAGTCATGTTCTTCCAATGCATAAATAGTTGTTGCGAAGTACTATAATGCAGTGCAACATATAAATCCAATTCCAATTCCAGATACCAATTATATTAATCGTGAATGGAATAGGCTACCATTTACACCTTGACCATTTACTCCTGAGCCCGCCATGAGTTTCCTGACCCTCGACCTGAATCTGCTGCGCGTATTCGACGCGGTGATGACCGAGCAAAACCTGACGCGCGCCGCCGGCCACCTCGCGATGACCCAGCCGGCGGTATCGAATGCGATCAAGCGCCTGCGCGAAAGCCTGGGCGACGAATTGCTGATCCGCACCGCCTATGGCGTCAAACCCACCCCGCGCGCCGAAGCGCTGTGGCCGGCGGTGCGGGCCGCGCTGGCCGGGCTGGAAGCGGCGGTCACGCCCGAAACCTTCGACGTCGCCAAGGCCCACGCCACCTTCCGCATGGCGATGGCGGACGCCACCGCCGCGTTCTGGCTGCCCTCGCTGATGCGCTCGATCGAAAGCGAAGCGCCGGGCGTCAACGTACGCATGGTGCCGCTGACCACGCGCGAACCGCGGCCGATGCTGCTGCGCGGCGATATCGATCTGGCGGTGGGCTTTTTCCCCGGCGTCGCGGCCCAGCTGTCGAGCGACACCGGCTCGCCGATCCGCCACGAGCGCCTGTATTCCGGGCATTACGTGTGCGTGATGCGCAAGAGCCATCCGCTGGCCCAGCAGGAACTCACGCTCGACAATTACTGCGCAGCCAACCACCTGCTGGTGAGTTTCTCGGGCCGCGCGCACGGCCTGACCGACGAGGCGCTGGCGCAGCTTGGGCGCGAGCGGCGCATCCTGCTGACCGTCAACCAGTTCTTCACGGCCGGCCGGGTGGTGGCCAATTCGGACTTGATCACGGTGCTGCCGAAGCACCTGATCGCCTCGACCGGCATGACCGATGCGCTGGTGTGGCGCGAGCTGCCGTTCACGCTGCCGGCGGTCCACCTCGACATGCTGTGGCATGAGCGCGACGCCCGCAGCCCGGCCCACAAATGGCTGCGCCAGCATCTGGAAGCGATGAACACCACCAGCCTGCCGAAGGCGATGGCGTAATCTCCTTACGACCCGCTCGAGCGGTAGCCGATGCGGAAGCCGCCCCAGTGCTTGCCGTCGACGTAAATCGGCGCCGACAGATCGTGCATCACTTCGCCCGTATCGCGCTTGTAGGTCTGCAGCAGGAAGGGCTTGGTGTTCGAGCCGCAGCGCGAGCCGGTGCGGTCGTTGAAGATGCGCTTGGTGCGGTTGTGGACGATGTCGACCTCGTAATTCCCGGTCAGCGGCTGGGAAAATTTCTTGTTGTGGGTCGGGAAGTAACCCTTGTTGTCGACCGCGCCCGCATACGCCAGCTGCGGCATGCGCGCCAGCAGCGCCTCCTGCAAGGCCGGCAAGACCCGATCGGTGAAGGCGTCGAAGCGCGTCGTGTGCTTGGGCGGATCGGTGTGCGAGCTGGCGCACTTCGCCGGCCACCACCGCGAAACCGCGCCCGTGTTCGCCGGCGCGCGCGGCCTCGATCGCGGCGTTCAGCGCCAGCAGATTGGTGCGCGCGGAGATCTCGGTGATGACCTGGATGAAACCGGCGATGCTCTTTGATTTTTCCTGCAAGGCGGCCATGTTGGCGGCCGCCTGCCGGGCGTCGCCGCGCGCGCTGCTGATGCGCTGCAGGCCCTGGTCGACTTCGGCCCGTCCCGCCACGCTTTCGCTGCGCACCTGGGCTGCGACCTTGGCCGCGCGCTCGGCATTGGCGGCGATGCGTTCGGTGGTGCGCGCCACCTGCTCGGCACTGACGACCATCTCGCCGGCGGTCTGCACGTCCTTCTCGATCTTCTTCTTGACCGAGTCGACGAAGTAGGACGTCTCGGCCGCGCCGATCATGATGTCGTCGATCGAATGGCCGACCACCCGGATGAACTGGCGGCTGTCCTCAGCCTCGTTGCCCTTGGCCGCGAGGCTGAACACCAGCACGCCGGCGAGCGCCGCAAGCAGCGCGGCCGACACTGGCCCGAGCGCGCCGGGGACGATGAGGTTGATCAGGAAAACGAGGAGGGTGCTGGTTGCGGCGGCGACGGCGGCGGCGATCGCCAGCCTTGCCTTGCTCGATTGAAGATATGTCATTTGTCCCCTTGGCAAATGAGATACCGGGCAGCGTCGGGTATGTCGGCATACCTCTGCGATGAATTCTACTTGATCGGCAACTTCGTGGTGTTCTTGACTTCTTCCATCACAGCATACGTGTGGGTTTCGCGCACCCCCTTTTGGAGCAGGGTCTTGCCCAGGAATTCACGGTAGGCCGCCATGTCCTTCACGCGCGCCTTGACCAGGTAATCGAAACCGCCGGCCACCATATGACATTCCAGTACCTCCGGAATGATTTGTACGCTATGCTTGAAGGCGTCGAACACTTCGGGCGTGGTGCGGTCCAGCACCACTTCGATGAACACCAGCAGCGACACATCCAGCAACTGCGGATTGAGCTGGGCGGTATAGCCCATGATGTAGCCGGACTCGTGCAGCTTGCGCACCCGTTCCAGGCAAGCCGCCGGCGACAGGTTGACCCGCGCGGCCAGCTCGACATTGCTGATGCGCCCGTCGCTCTGCAGTTCCGAGAGGATTTTCTTGCTAATCTTGTCCAGCATGGCAGGCTGCTCCCAATATAAATATTATTTGGTGAAATTGTCTCACCAAAAACTATCTATTGCTAGTCTTCTGTATTACCAGAATTAATCCAGAAGAATACCCTCTACAATCGAATCATCTTTTCGCGCCCCGGATCGCGTCCGCCGGGCGGCGCGGCGTCGCGTTTTTTCCTTGTCCAGCAAAGAGTTGTCCATGCAAACTGCCGCTATTCCGGCTCCTCCCATCGTCCCGTTCGCCGCCCTCCAGGCTGAAATTACGCAAGAACAGAGCCCGCTGCGGGCCGCCATCACCGCCGCCTACCGGCGCGACGAAATCGCCGCGGTGCAGTGGCTGCTGGCGCAGGGCGCGGCCGCCCATCCCGATGCGCACGCGCTGGCGCACCGGCTGGTGTCGGCGGTGCGCGAGAAGCGCACGCGCGCGTCCGGCGTCGACGCGCTGATGCATGAGTTTTCGCTGTCCTCGGACGAAGGCGTGGCGCTGATGTGCCTGGCCGAAGCGCTGTTGCGCATTCCCGACAGCGAGACCGCGGACCGCCTGATCGCCGACAAGATCAGCAAAGGCGACTGGCGCAAGCATCTGGGCGAATCGCCCTCGCTGTTCGTCAACGCCGCGACCTGGGGCTTGCTGATCACCGGCAAGCTGGTCGGCACCAGCAGCGAGAACGGGCTCGGCTCGGCGCTCACCAAGCTGATCAGCAAAGGCGGCGAGCCGCTGATCCGCAAGGGCGTGGACCTCGCGATGCGCATGCTGGGCAACCAGTTCGTGACCGGCCAGACCATCGGCGAAGCGCTCAGGAACAGCCGCGACAACGAGGCGCGCGGCTACCGCTATTCCTACGACATGCTGGGCGAGGCCGCGCTGACCGAAGCCGACGCGCAGAATTACTACGCTTCCTACGAGCAGGCGATCCACGCGATCGGCAAGGCCTCGGACGGCCGCGGCCTCAAGGATGGGCCGGGCATCTCGGTCAAGCTGTCGGCCCTGCATCCGCGTTACAGCCGGGCCCAGCACGCGCGCGTGATGGACGAGCTGCTGCCGCGGGTGCGCAGCCTGGTGCTGCTGGCCAGCCAGTACAACATCGGCCTGAACATCGACGCCGAGGAGGCCGACCGCCTCGAGATCTCGCTCGAGCTGATGGAGGCCATGGCCTTCGACCCCGCGCTGGCCGGCTTCGACGGCATCGGTTTCGTGGTGCAGGCCTACCAGAAGCGCTGTCCGTTCGTGATCGACTACCTGGCCAAGCTGGCGCGCCGCAGCGGCCGCAAGTTCATGGTGCGGCTGGTGAAAGGCGCCTACTGGGACGCCGAGGTCAAGCGGGCGCAGGTCGACGGCATGCCCGGCTATCCGGTCTACACGCGCAAGGTCTACACCGACCTGTCCTACTTGACGTGCGCGCGCAACCTGCTGGCCGCGGCCGACGTCCTCTACCCGCAATTCGCGACGCACAACGCGCACACGCTGTCGGTGATCTATACCTGGGCCAGGCAGGATGGCGTGGACAACTACGAATTCCAGTGCCTGCACGGCATGGGCGAAACGCTGTACGACCAGGTGGTCGGCAAGGACAAGCTGGACAAGGCCTGCCGCATCTACGCCCCGGTCGGTTCGCACGAAACGCTGCTGGCCTACCTGGTGCGCCGGCTGCTGGAGAACGGCGCCAACTCCTCGTTCGTGAACCAGATCGTGGATGAAAGCGTGGCCATCGACACCCTGATCGCCGATCCGTTCGCCGCCGCGCGCGCGCAGGGCGGCGTGCCGCATCCGGGCATCCCGCTGCCGCGTGAGCTGTTCGGCAAGGAGCGCAAGAATTCGGCCGGCCTCGACCTGACCGATGAAGACGTGCTGCGCGAGCTGGGCGTCGCCCTCGCCGCGCCGCGCAACTGGGTGGCGCTGCCGCTGATCGACGGTGCGCCGAGCGCGGGCGGCGGCTTGCAGCCGGTCGCCAATCCGGCGCTATCGTCGGACATCGTCGGCCAAGTCGGCGAGGCCAGCGCGGCGGATGTCGAGACCGCGCTCGAGCGGGCCAGCGCGTATGCGATGGACTGGCAGACCACCCCACCTTCCGAGCGCGCCGCGATCATCGCGCGCGTCGCCGATTTGTTCGAACAACACTGCCACGAGCTGATGGCGCTGGCGGTCCGCGAGGCCGGCAAGTCGCTGCCGAACGCGATCGCCGAAGTGCGCGAGGCGGTCGATTTCCTGCGCTACTACGCGGCGCAAGTGCAGGGCACGCAGAACCTGTTGGCGCTGGGGCCGGTCGCTTGCATCAGCCCGTGGAATTTCCCGCTGGCGATCTTCACCGGCCAGGTGGCCGCGGCGCTGGCGGCCGGCAACGTGGTGCTGGCCAAGCCGGCCGAGCAGACGCCGCTGATCGCGCACCGTGCGGTGCAGCTGTTCCATGAAGCCGGCATACCGGCAGGCGCGCTGCAATTCCTGCCGGGCCGCGGCGAGGTGGTCGGCGCGGCCTTGTGCGGCGATGCGCGCATCAGGGGCGTGATCTTCACCGGCTCGACCGAGGTCGCGCAGCTGATCAACCGCACGCTGGCCAAGCGTGCGATCGCCGAAGCGGCCGAGATCCCGCTGATCGCCGAGACCGGCGGGCAGAACGCGCTGATCGTCGATTCCTCGGCCTTGCCGGAACAAGTGGTGCAGGACGTGATGAGCTCGGCCTTCGACAGCGCCGGCCAGCGCTGCTCGGCGCTGCGCGTGCTGTTCCTGCAAGAAGAGATTGCCGACAAGACCATCCGAATGCTCAAAGGCGCGATGCAGGAACTGCGCGTCGGCAATCCGGATCGGCTGGCGACCGATATCGGCCCCGTGATCGACGTCGAAGCGCAGCAGAAGCTGCTCAAGCACATCGACCGCATGAAGCAGACCGCGAAGGCGCATTTTGCGCTCGCGCTGCCGCCCGGCCTGAGCGCGATGGGCACCTTCGTGGCGCCGACCGTGCTGGAAATCGGCGCCCTGTCCGAACTCACGCATGAGGTGTTCGGGCCGGTGCTGCACGTGATCCGCTACCAGCGCGCCGACTTGCCGCAACTGGTTGACGCGATCAACGCCACCGGCTACGGCCTGACGCTGGGCGTGCATTCGCGGATCGACGAAACGATCGATTTCATCGCGTCGCGCGCGCATGTCGGCAATATTTATGTGAACCGGAATATCGTCGGCGCGGTGGTCGGTGTGCAACCGTTCGGTGGTGAGGGCAAGTCCGGCACCGGACCGAAAGCTGGCGGGCCGCTGTACCTCAAGCGCCTGCAGCGCGGCGCGCCCCCATTGCTCCAGCACGAGCGCCAGGCCGCCAGCGGCCTCGACTCGCTGCTGGCTTGGGCCAGGACCCATGGCCACCAGCGCGTGGTCACGCTGGCCGAACAATACACGCGGACCACGCTGCTCGGCAGCAGCCTCGATCTGCCGGGACCGACCGGCGAGCGCAACACCCTGTCGTTCGCGCCGCGCGGTCATGTGCTGTGCGCGGCCTCGACCATCGGCGTGCTGCTCAACCAGCTGGCCGCGACTTTGGCGACCGGCAATCGCGCGGTGGTGGTGGCGCAGTCGCCGGATCTGATTCCGGCGGGCTTGCCGCCGGACGTGAAGGAACGTATCCAGTTCATCGGCAACATCGATGCCTGCGCATGCGAGTTCCAGGTGGCGCTGGTCGAGTCCTCGCTGGCGAACAGCCTGCGTATCGCACTCGCCGGCCGGCCTGGAGCAATTGTGGGAATGGTCGACACCTCGGAAGAAGGTGCGATTCCCTTGTGGCGCCTGGTCGCCGAACGCGCGCTGTGCGTGAACACGACCGCGGCTGGCGGAAACGCAAGCCTGATGACGCTGGGTCTGTAATCATCAAAGCAGTTTGCAGCACACCTTGGAGGAAGACATGATAGTAGGCGTACCAAAAGAAATTAAAAACCACGAGTATCGGGTCGGACTGACACCGCCCAGTGTGCGCGAGCTGACGTCGCGCGGGCATCAAGTGCTGGTCCAAAAGAATGCGGGCGGCGAGATCGGCTTGTCGGACGAGCAGTATGTGGCGGCCGGCGCCAGCATTGTCGCGACCGCCAAGGAAATCTTCGCGCGCGCCGAAATGATCGTCAAGGTCAAGGAGCCCCAGCCCGGCGAGTGCGCAATGCTGAGCGAAGGCCAGATCCTGTACACCTATCTGCACCTGGCGCCGGATCCGGAACAGACCGCCGCGCTGCTCAAGTCGGGCGCCGTTTGCATCGCCTACGAAACCATCACCGGCCCGGGCGGCGGCCTGCCCTTGCTGGCGCCGATGAGCGAGGTGGCGGGCCGCATGGCGATCCAGGCCGGCGCCGCCCATCTCGAGAAGTCGAAGGGCGGCATGGGCTTGCTGCTGGGCGGCGTGCCGGGTGTGGCGGCGGGCCACGTCGTGATCATCGGCGCCGGCGTGGTGGGCGCGAACGCGATGCAGATGGCGGTCGGCAGCGGCGCGCGCGTGACCGTGCTCGACAAGAACGTCGATCGCCTGCGCCAGCTCGACCTGATCTACGGTAACCGCATCTCGACCTTGTATTCGAACGCGCATGCGATCGAAGAGGCGGTGCTGTCGGCCGACCTGGTGATCGGCGGCGTGCTGGTGCCGGGCGCCGCGGCGCCCAAGCTGGTGACGCGCGAGATGATCAAGCGGATGAAGCCGGGCGCGGTGGTGGTGGACGTGGCAATCGACCAGGGCGGCTGCTTTGAAACCTCGCACGCAACCACCCATGCCGACCCGACCTTCATCGTCGATGGCGTGGTGCACTACTGCGTGGCGAACATGCCGGGCGCGGTGGCGCGCACCTCGACCTTCGCGCTCAACAACGCGACCATCGGCCATGCGGTCGCGCTGGCGGGCAAGGGCTGGAAGAAGGCGCTGGCCGACGATCCGCACCTGAAGAACGGCTTGAACGTCTGCCAGGGCAAGGTCACCTACGCCGCAGTCGCGCAGGCGCTCGGCTACCACTATGTGCCGGCTGACAGCATGCTCGGCTGATTCATACTCCTGCAAAAACGCCGGACGATATGGAAGGCGTAACGCGCGGCTACCGTTTTCACGAAGCGCATGAAATCGGTGGCCGCGTGTTCATTCGCATTGTCGGAAATCGTGCGGATCACGGCGAACGGCACGCCGAGTTCGAAACAGACCTGGGCGACGGCCGCGCCCTCCATTTCCACCGCCAGCAATCCGGCCAGGGACGCATTCAACTGCGCGAGGTGGCCTCGGCTGCTGACGAACTGGTCGCCGCTGGCGATCAGGCCGCGGTGCACCCTTGGTTGCGCGAGGCGGAAGGCGCGCCGCTCGTCGCCGTCGATCGCTTGTTCGAAATCGGTTTGCAGGAATTCATGGGCGGCGCTGGCCAGCCGGGCGCTCAGCTGCGCATCCGAGGCGAAGTGGGAGAGGCCGGTCAGCGGCACTTCAAAACGCGGAAACAGCGGACTGGCGTCCATATCGTACTGCACCAGCGTTTCCGCGATCACGATATCGCCGACCTTGACCCCGCTATCCCCGGCGCCCGCCACTCCCGTGAACAGGATGTGGCTTACGTCGTACTTCTCCACCAGCATGGTCGCGGTCATGGCAGCGGCCACCTTCCCAATTCGCGACAGGACGCACACAGCGTCGATTCCATACAGCTGGCCTAACGCGTAGTCGCGCATGCCGTGCGTGACCCTGGAGGGGCCTTGCAGCGCTTCCACGAGGCCTTCCTGTTCTTCCTGGAGGGCGCTGATGATACCTAATCGCATAGTTTTGCCGCTTTTCAGGTTTTATATAAAAGTAGAAATATAAATTTAGTAGTAATAGTAAGCCCGCCAAGTTTTGTGGATAAGTCGGAATTTGTCCACAATATCATGTGCTTAGGCGCCGCCAAACCGGCGGGAAAAAGCGTGTATCCGGCCGGGACGGTTATTGGACAAAAACGGCCCTGTGGACAAGGAAGGGGGTTTTGCACATCTCATCCTGTGGATATCCAGCGACTTATCCACAGTTGGTTTGGCGCAGCTGCAGCAAGCTTTCCAGTTCCTCGGCCCTGACCGGTTTGGTGAACAGGAAGCCCTGCCCGTAGTCGCAGCCGGCGCGGGTCAGGTACTCGAGCTGCGCTTCGGTTTCTATGCCTTCGGCGATGACCTTCATGCCCAGCTTGTGCGCCATGACCACGATGGCTTCGCACAGCAGGATATCGTCCGATCCCGCGCTCAGGTTGGAGACGAAACGCGGGTTGATCTTCAGGTAATCGATGTCGAAGCGCTTCAGGAAGGACAGCGAGGAATAGCCGGTGCCGAAATCGTCGAGCGAGACCTGGATGCCGGCGTCGCGGAACGCCAGCAGCTTGTCGGTGACCTGGCTGTTCGCATCCTGCAGCAGGTGTTCGGTGACTTCGACGATGATGCTGCTCCCCGATAAGCCAAGTTTATCGAGATAGCCTAGCCATTCATCGTAATGGCTGGCGCCCTCGCGGAACTGCATCGCCGATCTATTCACGCAGATCTGGAAGTCTTTGCCGGCGAATTCCTGCAGGCGCTTGACTTCATGCGCCGCCTGGCGGAAGACCCAATCGCCGATGCCGACGATCAGGCCGGTCGATTCCGCGATGTCGATAAACTCGTTCGGCGCCAGCATGCCGCGCACCGGATGCTGCCAGCGCACCAGCGCTTCGGCCTTCTGGATTTCGCCGGTCTTGAGTTCGACGATGGTCTGGTACACCACCCTGAACTGCTCATTCGCGATCGCCTCGCGGAGTTCCTCGGTCAGCAGCTTGCGGACCCGGGTCGCTTCCTGCATGAAGGGCGCGAAGTAGTTGTAGCGGTTGCGGCCCTGGTCCTTTGCCGCGTACATCGCCTGATCGGCGTTTTTAAGCAGGACCTCGACCGTGGTGCCGTCGTCCGGATACAGGGTGATGCCGATACTGGCCGAGATATATGCCTGGTTGTCGCCAAGCCGGAACGGCGCGGTCAGGCGCTTGAGAATATCGTCGGCGATGCGCACCACGTCGGCCGCATTCGATATCTCACTGAGAATCACGGTGAATTCATCGCCGCCCAAACGTGCCACGGTATCGGTCCCGCGTACGCTGGCGGCGAGTCGTTGCGCCGCTTCCTTGAGCAGGACGTCGCCCTGCGCATGGCCCAGCGTATCGTTGACTTCCTTGAAGTGATCGAGGTCGATGAAGACCAGGGCCATCGGCAGGTGCGAGCGGTCGGTCTTTTTCATTTCCATGCGCAGGCGCTCATGGAACATGCGGCGGTTCGGCAGTCCGGTCAGCGGATCGAAATTCGCCTGGGTCCAGATCAGCTCTTCGCTGGCCTTTTTCTTGGTGATGTCGGAAAACAGCGCAACGCGCCGGAATGGCTCGCCGCGCTCATTGCACACGGTATTGAAGGCGATTGAAATCAGGTAGCTCTCGCCGTTCTTGTGGCGATTCCATATCTCGCCGCGCCATTGGCCGGTCTTCGCGATCGAGGCACGGATCGCCTGGAAGAATTCGTGGTCGTGGCGTTCCGAAGCGAGGGTGCTCAGATGCTTGCCGGCGATTTCTTCCAATCCGAATCCGGTCAATCTGCTGAACGCAGGATTGACGTCGAGGATCGCGCCGTGGGCGTCGAGGATCATCATGCCTTCGCTGGCGTTGTCGTACACGAGCGCCGCCAGCAGCCGCGATTCCTCGGCGCGTTTGCGGCCGTCTTCCGCTGCACGATAGGCGCGCAGGGCGAAATACGCGAACAGCAGCATGATCGCGACCATCGACAATACGCCGAGACCCGCAATCAGCACATTCTGGTTCAAGCTTTCGGCCACGGTCAGGTTCGTGATGCCGACGCCGACCACCAGCGGCAAACCAGCCAGCGCACGAAAGCTGTATAACTGCGGACGTCCATCGATGACGCTGACGGTCTCGAAGGTACCTTGATCGACGGTCTGCAGACGCTTGAAGACATCGGCGTCACGCATATCGACGGCGAAGGTGTCGTCGAATTGCGGCGCGCGCGCGATAACCTTGCCGTTGCGATGCAAGAGGGAGATCGTGACGTCATGATTGAAACGCGAATCCTCGAAGACCTTGGCAAAGCGGCCGGCGTCGATTGGCGCGGCGATCACGCCCAGGAAAGTGCCGTCGTCGCTTTCGATACGGCGGCTGATGAAAAACACCTTGCGGCCGGAGACCCGCCCGATCACCGGACCGCCGACATACAGGCTCTTGCTCCGGGTCCTGGCATGGTATTGGAAGTAATCGCGGTCGAGGTAGGACACGCCTTCCACGGGTAGTTTGTTCGAGGTGGCGACGCCCTTGCCATCGGGCCCGATGTACAGGTTCCAGAAATCGTCGCCAAATACCGGGCGCGCAGACATCAGCGCCTGCACTATCGCCGTCGCGTTGCGCTTATCGGGCGACAGCACTTTGATCGCGTTGGACAAGGCGATCAGCGAGACATCGGCGAACCGGATCGAGTAGAGGACATGCGCTTCCACTGCGCGCGCGAGATTTTGTGTCTGGGTGCGGCCCTCGTTGAGCTTGTCCGTATAGGAGGAGTGGAATTCCCAGGCGCAGATCAGCACGGCGAGCAGGGAAATGCCGAGCAAACCGGCTACCAGGCGATGCTTGAATCGCCGGTAGGCAGCGGTCGGTGGACTTGCCTGTTCCTTGTCGCGGCTTTTGTTTTTGTACAAGGCCTGCTCCAGTGGCGAACTACCTGCAATTCCATTGTCAAATCCAGTATATGTGAAAGTGATTCCGGGTGGAACTGAAAGTTCCTCGCTTTGAAGGTTTACTTTAAAAAGGGGATATATAAGCTTAGTAGTAGTTGTTAACGGGGCCATGTTTCTGTGGATAAGGCCAAAAAACCGCGCGGAATCAAGCGTTTGGAAGCGGTATAACCCGCTTGTCCCTTGTGTATGCGATTGGTACCATTTCTGGACAAAAATCGGGATGTGCATAAAATCGGGTTTATCCACAATCGGTACCTGTGGATATCCAGTGGCTTATCCACAGCTCGCAAATGACGCTGTAGGGACGCAAGTTCCGGCGTATGCTGTGCAGGAGTTTTTCGACCGGACAGAAGGAGTACTGATTGGAATCGGCGGGACAATACGACTACATCATCGTGGGAGGCGGAACGGCAGGCTGCCTGCTGGCCAACCGTCTCACCCGCAAGCGCGACACCACGGTCCTGCTGATCGAAGCGGGCGGCAAGGACGATTATGTGTGGATCCACATCCCGGTCGGATACCTGCGTTGCATCGGCAATCCGCGCACCGACTGGCTGTTCAAGACCGAGCCCGACGCCGGCCTCGCCGGGCGCTCGCTGATCTACCCACGCGGCAAGGTGCTGGGCGGCAGTTCCTCGATCAACGGCATGATCTACATGCGCGGCCAGTCCGGCGATTACGAGCGCTGGGCCGAGCTCAGCGGCGACCCGTCATGGCGCTGGGACCAGGTGCTGCCGCTGTTCATGAAGAGCGAGGATTACCACGGCGGCGCCAGCGAGGTGCATGGCGCGGGCGGCGAGTGGCGGGTCGAGAAGCAGCGCCTGTCGTGGCAGATCCTCGACGCCTTCCGCGACGCCGCCGAGCAGGTCGGCATCCGCAAGATCGACGACTTCAACCGCGGCGACAACGCCGGCTGCGCCTACTTCGAAGTCAACCAGCGGCGCGGCATCCGCTGGAATGCGTCGAAGGCCTTCCTGAAGCCGATCGCGGCGCGCGAGAACTTGACCATCATGACCGGCTGCCACGTCGAGCGCCTGATCATCGAAGACACGGCGCAGGGCAAGGTTTGCCGCGGCGTCGAGTTCACCGGCGGCGGCAAGGCCTGGAGCGCGCAGGCACAGCGCGAGACCCTGTTGACGGCCGGTTCGATCGGCTCGCCGCAGATCCTCCAGCTGTCCGGCATCGGGCCGGCGGCGGCGCTGCACGCGCTGGGCATCGCGCCGCGGGTCGACGCACCCGGCGTCGGCGAGAACCTGCAGGACCACCTCCAGCTGCGCATGGTCTACAAGGTACGCGGCGCGCGCACCCTGAACACCACCTCCGCCAGCTGGTTCGGCAAGATGAAGATCGGCCTCGAATACGCGCTGTTCCAGAGCGGGCCGATGTCGATGGCGCCGTCGCAGCTGGGCGCCTTCGCCAAGTCCGACCCGGGCCAGGCCAGCCCGAACCTGCAGTACCACGTGCAGCCGCTGTCGCTCGAAAAATTCGGCGATCCGCTGCATTCCTTCCCGGCGTTCACGGCCAGCGTGTGCAACCTGCGGCCGACCTCGCGCGGCCATGTGCGCATCGCCTCGGCCGACAGTTACGCGGCGCCCCGGATCACCCCGAATTACCTGAGCACGCCGGAAGACCGCAAGACCGCGGCCGCCGCCTTGAACCTGACCCGCAGCATCGTGGCGGCGCCTGCGCTGGCCCGATTCGCGCCGGAGGAATTCAAGCCCGGCCTGCAGTACCGGAGCGACGAGGAGCTGGCCGAAGCCGCCGGCCTGATCGGCACCACCATCTTCCATCCGGTCGGCACCTGCAAGATGGGGACGTCGGATGACCGGATGGCGGTGGTCGACAGCGCCTTGCGCGTGATCGGGGTGGCCGGCCTGCGGGTGGTGGATGCGTCGGTGATGCCGAACATCACCTCCGGCAATACGAATTCACCCACCTTGATGATCGCCGAGAAGACCGCCGCAGTTATCCTTGCCGAGCGGGCATGAAGCGCGGCGGCTTAAGGGCGAGTGGTAGTTGTACTGTATTGTGACCGAAATTCATTATGTGTATTATCTGATATAAAAAGTTTTCAGAGTGGCACGAAAACAATCACGGAGACACAATGACAGACGTCATCTTGGAAACAAGGAACTTGACCAAGGAGTTCAAGGGGTTCACGGCTGTCAACGACGTGAATCTGCGCGTACAGCGCGGTCACATCCACGCGCTGATCGGGCCCAACGGCGCCGGCAAGACGACCTGCTTCAACCTGCTCACCAAATTCCTGGTGCCGACCTCGGGCCAGATCCTGTTCAACGGCCGCGACATCACGGGCGCCAGGCCGGCCCAGATCGCACGCACGGGCATCATCCGCTCGTTCCAGATTTCGGCCGTGTTTCCGCACCTGACCGTGCTGCAGAACGTGCGCATCGGCTTGCAGCGCGACCTCGGCACTTCCTTTCGTTTCTGGCAAAGCGAGCGCTCGCTGGGGCGTCTCGACGAGCACGCCATGCAGCTGCTGGCCGAGGTCGACCTGACCAGCTTCGCCGACACCATCACCGTCGACCTGCCCTACGGCCGCAAGCGCGCGCTCGAAATCGCCACCACCCTGGCGATGGAACCCGAGCTGATGCTGCTCGACGAGCCGACCCAGGGCATGGGCCACGAAGACGTGCACCGCGTTACCGAGCTGATCAAGAAGGTCTCGGTCGGCCGCACGATCCTGATGGTCGAGCACAATATGAACGTGGTGGCCGGCATCTGCGACAAGATCTCCGTCCTGCAGCGCGGCGCCATGCTGGCCGAAGGCAGTTACGCCGAGGTTTCGCGCAACCCGCAAGTGATGGAAGCGTACATGGGCACCGTCGATGCCGAGCTGGAAGGGGCCCATTGATGACGGCCGCGCTCGAGATCTCGAACCTGCAAGCCTGGTATGGCGAATCGCACATCCTGCACAACGTCAACCTCTCGGTCAACCAGGGCGAGGTCGTGACCCTGCTCGGCCGCAATGGCGCCGGACGTAGCACGACCTTACGCTCGATCATGGGCCTGACCGGCGCGCGCACCGGCTCGATCAAGGTGAACGGCGCCGAGGCGATCGGCCTGCCGACCCACAAGATCGCCCACCTCGGCATCGGCTACTGCCCCGAAGAGCGCGGGATTTTTTCTTCGCTGTCGACCGAGGAAAACCTGATGCTGCCGCCTGTCCTGGCGGGCAAGGAAAAGGGCATGCCGGTGGCCGAGATCTACGAGATGTTCCCCAATCTGCTGGAGCGCAAGAACAGCCAGGGCACGCGCCTGTCGGGCGGCGAGCAGCAGATGCTGGCGGTCGCGCGCATCCTGCGCACCGGCGCGCGCCTGCTGCTGCTGGACGAGATTTCGGAAGGCCTGGCGCCGGTCATCGTGCAGGGCCTGGCGCGCATGATCACCGCGCTCAAGGCCAAAGGCTATACCATCGTGATGGTGGAACAGAACTTCCGCTTCGCCGCACCTTTGGCGGATCGGTTTTACGTGATGGAGCACGGTCAGATCGTCGAGACTTTCGCTTCGTCCGAGTTGAGCGCCAAGATGCCGGTCCTGACCGAACTGCTGGGCGTATAAGACGTCGTTTACCACCCATTCCAACGGAGACAAAATGAAACGTAAAGCTATCGCGATCGCAGCCAGCGCGGCATGCGCCATGGGCATTTCCCTCTCTGCACACGCGCAGATTTCGGGCGACACCATCAAGATCGGCATGATTACCGACATGTCCGGCGTGTATGCCGACATCGACGGGCCGGGCGGCGTGGAAGCGGTCAAGATGGCGATTGCGGACATGGGCGGCACCATCAACGGCAAGAAGATCGAATTCATCTACGCCGACCACCAGAACAAGGCCGACATCGCGGCCAGCAAGGCGCGCGAATGGTTCGACCAGCAAGGTGTCGACATGCTGCTGGGCGGCACCAACTCGGGCACCAACCTGTCGATGGCCAAGGTCGCTGCGGAAAAGAAAAAGGTATTCATCTCGATCGGCGCCGGCTCGGCGCGCCTGACCAATGAAGAGTGCACGCCCTACACCGTGCACTACGCCTACGACACCATCGCGCTGGCGCGCGGCACCGGCGGCGCGATCGTCAAGCAGGGCGGCAAGAGCTGGTTCTTCATGACCGCCGACTACGCGTTCGGCGCCTCGCTCGAGAACGACACCGCGGCCGTGGTCAAGGCCAACGGCGGCACCGTGCTGGGCAGCGTCAGGCATCCGCTGTCGGCCTCCGACTTCTCGTCCTTCCTGCTGCAGGCGCAGGCCTCGAAGGCCCAGATCCTGGGCCTGGCCAACGCCGGCCTCGACACCGTCAACTCGATCAAGGCCGCCAACGAATTCGGCATCACCAAGCAGATGAAGCTGGCCGGGCTGCTGATGTTCATCAACGACGTCCACTCGCTGGGACTGAACGCGGCCCAGGGCATGTACCTGACCGACGGCTGGTACTGGGACATGAATCCCGATACGCGCGCCTGGTCGAAGCGCTACTTCGCCAAGATGAAAAAGGAGCCGTCGATGCTGCAGGCGGCCGACTACTCGGCCACCACCTTCTACCTGAACGCGGTCAAGGCGCTCGGCACGGACGACTCGGACAAGGTCATGGCGCAGATGAAGAAGACCAAGGTCAACGACATGTTCGCGAAGGGCGGCGAGATCCGGCCCGACGGCCGCATGGTGCACGATATGTACCTGATGGAAGTGAAGAAGCAGTCGGAATCGAAGTATCCATGGGATTACTTCAAGGTCGTGCAGACGATTCCCGGCGCCCAGGCCTATGCCACCAAGGCCGAGAGCAAGTGCGTGCTCTGGAAGTAAGCCGGACGCCGTATCGATAAGCGGCACAGCGAAGCGGGCGGGTGCCCGCTTCGTCATACCGGCGTAGCGGTTTCACCCTAACTTTTGTACTGTGATGCCATGGAAATTTTCGGCCATTCTTCGCAGGCCTTGATGAGCCAGCTGCTGCTGGGGCTGGTCAACGGCTCGTTCTACGCCATGCTCTCGCTGGGCCTGGCGGTGATTTTCGGCCTGCTCAATGTGATCAATTTTTCGCACGGCGCGCTGTACATGATGGGCGCCTTCGTCGCGTTCATCGGCATCAGCGAGTACGGGCTCAATTACTGGCAAGTGCTGGTCCTGGCGCCGCTGCTGGTCGGCGTGTTCGGCGTGATCGTCGAGAAGACCATGCTGCGCTGGCTCTACAAGCTCGACCACCTGTACGGCCTGCTGCTGACCTTCGGCATCACGCTGCTGCTGGAAGGCGTGTTTCGCTCCTTCTTCGGGGTGTCGGGCCAGACCATCGCGGTGCCGGAGCTGCTGACCGGCGCCACCAACCTCGGCTTCATGATCTTGCCGAATTACCGCGCCTGGGTCGTGTTCGCCTCGCTGAGCGTGTGTCTCGCGACCTGGTTCGTGATCGAAAAAACCAAGCTCGGCGCCTACCTGCGGGCCGGCACCGAGAACCCGAAACTGGTCGAGGCCTTCGGCATCAACGTGCCGCTGATGGTCACCCTGACCTATGGCTTCGGGGTCGCGCTGGCCGGCTTCGCGGGCGTGCTGGCGGCGCCTATCATCCAGGTCACGCCGCTGATGGGCTCGCACCTGATCATCGTCGTGTTCGCGGTGGTGGTGATCGGCGGCATGGGCTCGATCATGGGCTCGATCCTCACCGGCCTGGGGCTGGGCGTGATCGAAGGGCTGACCCGGGTGTTCTACCCGGAAGGCTCGGAAGTGGTGGTGTTCGTGGTGATGGTGATCGTCCTGCTGCTGCGCCCGGCCGGGCTGTTCGGCAAAGAAAAATAACCCGAATCGGAGCACACGGATGAACAAAAATATTGGCTACCTGATCGCGCTGCTGGTGGCGCTGGCCGCGCCCTTCTACGGCTACCCGGTGTTCCTGATGAAGCTGCTGTGCTTCGGCCTGTTCGCCTGCGCCTTCAACCTGCTGATCGGCTTTACCGGCCTGCTGTCGTTCGGCCATGCGGCGTTCTTCGGCGCGGCCGGCTACGTCACCGGTTACGTGCTGAGCCAGCAGGGCATGCCGTTCGAACTCGGCATCCTCGCGGGGGTGGGCGCGGCGGCGCTGATCGGCCTCGTAATGGGCCTGCTGGCGATCCGCCGCCAGGGCATTTACTTTTCGATGATCACGCTGGCGCTGGCGCAGATGGTCTACTTCGTGGCGCTGCGCGCGCCGTTCACGCATGGCGAGGATGGCTTGCAGGGCGTGCCGCGCGGGAAGCTGTTCGGCGCGATCGACCTCGGCAACGACCTGACCCTGTACTACGTGGTGCTGGCGATCTGCGTGGCCGGCTTCGCGCTGATCGTGCGCACCGTGCATTCGCCGTTCGGCCAGGTGCTCAAGGCGATCAAGGAAAACGAACCGCGCGCGATCTCGCTCGGTTTCGAGGTGGACAAGTACAAGTTGATGGCCTTCGTGCTGTCGGCCTCGCTGGCCGGCCTGGCGGGGGCCACCAAGACCGTGGTGCTGGGCTTCGAGACGCTCACCGATGCGCACTGGAGCATGTCGGGCCTGGTGATCCTGATGACGCTGGTGGGCGGCATGGGCACGCTGGTTGGGCCGATCCTGGGCGCCTTCATCATCATCGCGCTGGAGAACAAGCTGGGCGACCTCGGCAGCTTCCTGACGCGCGTGACCGGCAACGAATGGTTCTCGACGCTGGGCGAGTCGGTCGGCATGGTGACCGGGCTGATCTTCATCGCCTGCGTGCTGCTGTTCCGGCGCGGGATCGTGGGCGAGATCGGGGCGGCGATCGGCGCCGCGGCGCGGCGCAAGAAGCCGGCCTGAAGTCAGCGTAAAGGTGGTCGTTCCCGCGCAGGCGGAAACCCATAGCGCCACTGATTATAGGCGCTATGGATTCCCGCCTGCGCGGGAACGACGTTTTGAAGCCAACAGAGAGCTCGGTCAAGGCGGTGCCGCGCAACGCCGGCGCAATGCCGATCACCGAGGTCAATGTGCCGCCGATCGCGGTCGCGCCGCGGGCCGGAGACGCGACCACGATCGGCGGCAGCTGGGTCTCGGAGCCGTACTGAGGCTAGAGCGCGGCGCTGTAGATGGCGTGTGCGTCGGCCCGCGTGAGTGCGCGCGGATTGTTGCTGAGCAGGCGGGTTTGCAGCATCGCGTCGTCCGCCAGCCGGTCGAGGTCGGATTCCTGGATGCCGACTTGCTGCAGCGTGGTTTCAATCCCCGTGATCTTGGCGATTTGCTGCATTGCAACAATCAGCGCCTCGGCGCGCGCTGCCGTGCTGCCTTCGACGTGGGGGACGACGATGCCGGCCAGTTCGGCGTAATGCTCGGTCGCGGCCGGCAGGTTGAAGCGCAGTACGTGCGGCAAGACCAGCGAGTTGGACAAGCCGTGCGGCACGTGGAAGATGCCGCCGATCGGGTAGGCGAGGGCGTGCACCGCGGCCACCGGCGCGTTCGAAAACGCCTGCCCGGCGCAGCAGGCGCCGAACAGCATCGCCTGCCGCGCGGCCAGATTGCCACCGTTTTCGCAGGCTGCGATGAGGTTGCTTGAGAGTAACTTCAAGGCTTGACGCGCGAGCAGATCGGACATCGGATTCTTCTTGTGCTTGCTGGTGAAAGCCTCGATCGCGTGGACCATCGCGTCGATGCCGGTGGCGGCGGTCACCATCGGCGGCAGGCCCAGGGTCAGCTCGGCATCGAGGATGGCGAGGTCGGCGTACAGCTGGGGCGAGACCACGCCCATCTTGGTGGTGTCGCCGGTGGTGACGATCGCGATGTTGGTCACTTCGGACCCGGTGCCGGCGGTGGTCGGTACCTGGACCAGCGGCAGGCGTTCCCCTTTTACGTTGCCGATGCCGTAGATCTGCTTGAGCGGCTGGTCGCCGGCGGCCAGTACCGCGATCAGCTTGGCCACATCCATCGAGCTGCCGCCGCCGAGGCCGATCACGATGTCGATATCGCGCTTGCGCGCGAAGGCCACCGCGTGCTGGACCACGGCCTCGGGCGGATCGGCCACGACGTCCGAGTACAGGTGCACCGCGATGTTGTGCTTCTCGAGGTCGTGCATCGGCGCTTCGACCAGCCCGGTGGCGAGGAAGCCGGGGTCGGTCACGAGCAGCGCGCGGCGGGCCGACGGGAAGCGGGCGGCGATGTGCTGGCCGAGCTGGCGCGCGGCGCCGGTTTCCGAGATGAGCTGGGGGACGGTGCTGAAGCTGAACGAAGCGAACTCTTTCATGGGGGCCCCGGGACGCGTTGGTCGTTCAGGCAAGCTTACACCAATGGCGGTGTGGACGTAAGGCAGCATTGGCGCCATTTCTTACGTACAATATGCGGCTGTCCCTCGGTGTCTTAAGCGTACCAATGATTGATTTCGTGATGCTCGGTTGCGCAGCCTTTTTGGCTGGTTTGGTGGATGCGGTGGTCGGCGGCGGCGGCCTGATCCAGGTGCCGGTGATCTTCGCGGTGTTTCCGCAGGAGGTGCCGGCGACGCTGCTCGGCACCAACAAGCTGGCCGGGATCTTTGGCACCGGCGCCGCGGCGGTCAATTATGCGCGGCGGGTGAGGGTAGCCTGGAGCGCGGCGGCGCCGGCGGCGGTCGCCGCCTTCTTCCTGGCGTTCGCGGGCGCCTACACCGTGACGCGGGTGCCGGCCGATTTCATCCGGGGCTTGCTGCCCTGCGTGCTGGTCGCGGTGGCGGTCTACACCTTCAAGAAGAAGGACTTTGGCAGTGTCCACGCGCCGCTGCACAGCGGCATGACCGAACGGGTGGCGGCGGTGGCGGTGGGGGCGGGGATCGGTTTCTACGACGGCTTCTTTGGCCCGGGCACGGGCAGCTTCCTGATCTTCCTGTTCGTGCGATTCTTCGGCTTCGATTTCCTGAGTGCGTCGGCGGCGGCGAAGGTGGTCAACGTCGCCTGCAATATGTCGGCGCTGATGTGGTTCGGCTACAGCGGGCACGTGGTGGTGCAGCTTGGTTTGTTGATGGCGGCGTGCCAGGTGTGCGGTTCGCTGGTCGGGACCAGGCTCGCGATCAAGCACGGCAGCGTCTTCGTCCGCAAGCTGTTCCTGCTCGTGGTCTCGCTCCTGATCCTCAAGTCCAGCTATGACGCCGTCATGAAGTGGCAGGGCTGACGTACTGTTCCACGTGAAACATTTCCCGGAAATGGTGGTCTGTCCCTGAATTCAAAACCAGGGACAGACCACCATTTCCGGGAAATGTTTCACGTGGAACGTGGCGGGAAGAGTCGGCGGGGCAAAAAGCCTCTATAATCTTGCCTCATACTCCTCGCACTGCAATCCATCATGTTATTTCCTACTGAATTCGACGTCATCGTCGTCGGCGGCGGTCACGCCGGCACCGAGGCCGCCCTCGCTTCTGCCCGCATGGGGCAGAAGACTCTGTTGCTCACGCATAACATCGAAACGCTGGGGCAGATGTCTTGCAACCCGTCAATCGGTGGCATCGGCAAGGGACATCTGGTCAAGGAAGTCGATGCGATGGGCGGTGCGATGGCGATCGCCACCGACGAGGCCGGCATTCAGTTCCGCATCCTGAACTCGTCCAAGGGCCCGGCCGTGCGCGCCACCCGCGCCCAGGCCGACCGCATCCTGTACAAGCAAGCGATCCGTTCGCGCCTCGAAAATCAGCCCAATCTGTGGCTGTTCCAGCAGGCCGTCGACGACCTGATGATCGAAGGCGACCGCGTGGTCGGCGCCGTGACCCAGATCGGCCTGCAGTTCCGTGCGCGTGCCGTGGTCCTGACCGCGGGCACTTTCCTTGATGGGAAGATCCACGTGGGCCTGCAAAACTACTCGGCCGGCCGCGCCGGCGATCCGCCCGCGCTGTCGCTGTCCGCGCGCCTGAAGGAGCTGAAGCTGGGGCAGGGCCGTTTGAAAACCGGCACCCCGCCACGCATCGACGGCCGCAGCATCGACTTCGCCGCCATGTCCGAACAACCGGGCGACCTCGATCCGGTGCCCGTGTTCTCGGTCATGGGCAATGCCGCCATGCACCCGCGCCAAGTGCCGTGCTGGGTCACCCACACCAACGCCCACACCCACGACATCATCCGCGCCGGCCTCGACCGCAGCCCGATGTACACCGGCGTGATCGAAGGCGTCGGCCCGCGCTATTGCCCGTCGATCGAAGACAAGATCCACCGCTTCTCGGCCAAGGAATCGCACCAGATCTTCCTCGAGCCCGAAGGCCTGAGCACCAACGAGTTCTACCCGAACGGGATCTCGACCAGCCTGCCGTTCGACGTCCAGATCGCCCTGGTGCGCTCGATGAAGGGCATGGAAAACGCCTTCATCCTGCGCCCCGGCTACGCCATCGAATACGATTATTTCGACCCGCGCGGCCTCAAGTCTTCGCTGGAAACCAAGGCGATCGGCGGCCTGTTCTTCGCCGGCCAGATCAACGGCACCACCGGTTACGAGGAGGCCGCGGCCCAAGGCATGCTGGCCGGCCTGAATGCCGCGCTGCTCACGCAAGGCCGCGACGCCTGGGTGCCGGGCCGCGCCGAAGCCTACCTCGGCGTGCTGGTCGACGACCTCACCACCCAGGGCGTGGCCGAGCCTTACCGCATGTTTAC
>Ga0193702_1000218_pt1 | contig 23333 bp, 19 predicted proteins | sample U3a1metaG_FD_143060 | JGI IMG/M metagenome (GOLD analysis project Ga0193702, IMG submission 143060) | Soil microbial communities from a riparian zone of the East river system, Colorado, United States - U3a1 | ecosystem: Environmental > Terrestrial > Soil > Riparian zone | place: USA: East River... | reverse complement strand
CACTGGCTGATTATTTTAATAGTACCGGTGCAGCTGAATTTTATATCAATACCAGCAGCGCATTGTTTACCGACCCAAAGTGGACGGCAACAGATGCCAGAAGAGGTTTTATAAATGTAGTTGGTTCTAAATCATATCTCACAAAATGGCCTCTGGGTTCGCCGTTTCTTGACTGGGCCCCTGTAATGAGATATTCAGAAGTTTTATTAAACCTGGCAGAAGCACTTGCTCGCAGTTCAGGAACATTAGATGCACAGGCAATATCATTATTAAACGCGGTAAGAGGCCGGTCAGACGCCAGCACTGTGTATACAGCGGCCAGCTTTCCAAATGGCGTATCAGATTTAGAAGCTGCAATTTTGGAAGAAAGGAATATTGAATTCCTGGGCGAAGGATTAAGATGGGCCGACCTGTTACGTTTGGGCCTTCCAATTCCTGCAAAAGCAAATGTTCCGCAAATTCCGGTTGCCGGTTTTAATTCATCTTATATCTGGCCAATGTCCAGTGGTGAACAGCAAACAAATTCATTGATAGGAAGATAATCAAAGGTTTAATTTTAAATAAAAAAGCCCGCTCAAAGAAATCTGAGCGGGCTTTGCTTTAACTCAAGAATTTATGAACTCATGGCGTAAACAATAATATTTACACCAAACTTGGTATTATCTTCAGCCAAAAAACGTTTATTCCTGAAATCGTAATCCCACTCGCAACCATAATCTTTATTGCTGTACAAAACGGCTATCCTGCCGTTAATGGTAATAGCCTTCAGGTATTCGTGAACCAGGTCATCACCCCAGCCATTTAATTCAAAAGTTGTATTGGGAGGCCCTTTTTCAAAAGTGAAAAAGGAACGGTATATTTCATGATCATTAGGAATTTTCTTTAAAGCATCCGGCCCGAATAGCGATGCCATTTGCGCCTCAAAGGATTTTGCAAAAAGGCCATCAATATCATGGTTGCAATCATCAGCAAATACAAAACCGCCATTTTGCACATATTTTTTAAAGTTCGCCCGCTCCTGTTCATCAAATTGCACCAGCTTATGCCCGCTGAGGTAACTGAAGGGGGAATTAAAAACATCGGGACTGCTTAGTGCTACAACTTTTTCTTTTTCCTCAATAGGTATAGTGGTATATTCCAATAATGAGTTCAGAATATTTGAGGGCATCCGCTGATCAGTATCCCAATCGCCGGAATGGTAACTAAACCGGGTAAATGTAAATTTTGAGTTTGAATTTATAAACATTTATTATAAAACCTTAAAATTAACGGAATATTCTATTTAAACCATCTAATAATTTACCTGATTTGTAATTTTTTGATTACTTTATTTAAAAAAAGTTTACTCAAAACGATTTTGACTTAGCTAGGTTGTAATTTTTTAGATACTTTATTAAAATTTCCTTAAATTCTCATGGCATTTTATAAAAAGCGTAATATATTGTGGTGTAATTAAACACACAGCATACACTTTAATATAAAAAAGGGTTTGGAACTTACTGAAAACGACGTTAAGACACTGCTGAGCAAACTCCCTCAGCTAAAAACAGAGATACAAAAAGTAATTGTTGGCCAGGAACACATACTGGATGAACTGCTTGTAGCATTCCTGGCGGGTGGCCATTGCCTGCTTGAAGGGGTGCCGGGACTGGCTAAAACGTTACTGGTAAAAACCATGTCGCAGGCGCTTCATTTATCATTCAGGCGGATCCAGTTTACCCCCGATCTGATGCCAACCGATATTGTGGGAACAGAGATCCTTGAGGAGGATCATGCAACCGGGAAACGTTTTTTTAAGTTCAATAAGGGCCCGCTTTTTGCAAATATTATCCTGGCTGATGAAATAAACCGTACCCCGCCAAAAACACAATCGGCCCTGTTAGAGGCAATGCAGGAATTTGAGGTAACTTACGGGGGGCAAACCTATCCACTTGACAAGCCTTTTTTTATACTCGCCACGCAAAACCCTATTGAGCAAGCCGGAACATACCCGCTTCCCGAAGCTCAACTGGACCGTTTTTTACTATTGATAAGAATTGGATACCCTACTGCGGAAGAGGAGTTTGAAGTATTGAACCGCACCACCGGCACACAGAAAGCAAAAGTAAACGCTGTAATAACCGCAGAAGAAATACAACAGGCCCAGCTTTTAGTAAGGCAGGTAAGCATTAGTGAGGACCTTGTAAGATATGTGAGCTTGCTGATCCGTGCTACCCGGCCCGACACCAGCAATTTAGATTATGTAAAAGAATGGGTGCGCTGGGGCGCCGGTCCCCGTGCAGGGCAAGCTTTAATTTTAACAGCAAAAGCACGCGCCCTGCTAAAGGGGCGGTATGCTGTGTTAATGGAAGATATACATGCAATGGCAGGCCCGGTTTTAAGGCACCGCGTACTGATGAATTTCAAGGCTGAGGCCGAAGGCATTACATCAGACAAAGCAACGTCCGAATTAATTAAACTGGTTGAAAGGCCAAAAGCGCTTTAGGTTTATAGCGTTAGGGGCTATTAAATAAAGCACCTGGAATTGAGAACTTTAATACAGACCAGATTTAAAATCAGAAATTAAAAAATGCTGCTTGATCCAAAGGTATTAATGACCATCAAAAGCTTGCCGTTATTAGCCAAAACGGTAATTGATGGCTTTATGAACGGCTTTAACAAAAGCACGGTTAAAGGCCCGGGGCTTGAATTTAGCCAGTACCGCAGCTATCAGCCCGGTGACGACCTGCGCTGGCTTGACTGGCGCATGTATGCCCGTTCAGACAGGTATTATATACGTGAATCAGAAGTAGAAACCAGTATTTCGGTAAAGTTTCTTATTGATGCCAGCGCATCTATGAATCATTTTGATGGTACGCTGAAAAAAATTGAGTATGCACGTTTTATGGCTGCATCGCTTGCTTACCTTGCCAATTTACAGGGCGACGCTGTGGGCTTATATGTTTTTAAAGACAGCGGCTTGTTTTCACTGGCCTCGAAACCTGATCCGCAACATTTACAGCGTTTATATTACCAGTTAGAAAAAATTGAACCAGCAGGCACTTTTACACAGCCAATTCATTACAAAGAATTATTTGCCGGCTCAGGACGCAAAGAATTACTGGTTTTTATAACAGATCTGTATCAGCCCGATGGCGAAATAAACCGGCTTCTGGATTCGCTGGCAGCATTAAAACATGAAATTATTGTTTTTCACCTGATGGGCCAAAATGAACTTGATTTTGATTATAAAGGATATTCCGCATTGGAAGACCTGGAAACAGGAGAAGTAATTGAGGTGGGGCCGCAAGCTAAAAAACAATATCAGCGGGCGTTGCAGGTTTATTTAGAAAAAACAAAGATGCAATTGTTGGGCAAAAACATTTTTTACAGTGTAATTAATACCAATCAGCCACTTGATAAGGCCCTGCGCGATTTCCTGGTACAAAGGAATAAAGGAATTGTATAGTAAAACGATATTTATATTTAGTAAAAATTGCTCCAGTTTTTAAATCCTATATGGTTGTTTGCCTGCGCAGCGGTTATTATCCCGGTGGCTATCCACTTGTGGAATATCCGGCCAGGTAAAATTTTAAAAGTTGGTAGTATAGCCCTTGTTAAAACCGCGTCGCGTAAAAGTCGCCGCAGTATAAAATTGCTGGATCTTCCCTTATTTATAATCCGGTGCCTGCTTCTTATATCAATTGCCTTATTGCTTGCCATACCAGTATGGCAAAAAAAGCTGACCGCAAGTAAAGCCAAAGGATGGTTGCTGATTCCAAAAGAAAGCTTTGAGGAGTGCTATAAAAAGTTAAAACCCCGCATTGATTCAATAATTGCTGCAGGATATGAATTTCATTATTTTAACCGGGACTTTGCAAAGGCTGATTTAAAACAAATTTTATTACATGCTGAAGATTCGTCATCTGCAGTAATTAATAAAGAAGGCGTTAATTACTGGACACTGGTTCGCAAGCTTGATTCACAAGTCCCTTCTACCCTGCCGGTGTTTATTATCACACCAAATCAAATGCGCTATTTTGGAGGCGCCAGACCGCAGGTGGCTATAAACCTTCAATGGCAAACCTTTATTCCCGGCGACTCAACAAGCACCTGGATAGAACATGCATGGTTTAATAACAGCAACAACATCAGGGTAATACAGGGCAACAGTAAGCCTTCAGGTACAAGTTTTAATTATTTAGCTGTAAATTCTGATCTTACCTCCGGCACACCTTTTATAATCAGTACAAACAATGGCCAGCCGGCTATCAGCATAAAAAACAACGATCAACCACCGGTAAATATTGATACAACTACTATGCACATTGCTATCTATACCGATAACAATATAACCGATGCCAGCTACCTAAAAGCGGCCCTTGATGCTGCCAGCGCGTTTATACAACATAAAATAATTATACGGCAATACAATAACCAGGAAGCTATCCCGGCAAACCAAAGCTGGCTTTTTTGGCTGTCAGAAAAACCAATCAGCAATTCCATTTTACAAAAAGGCCGTAATATATTATGTTACGAAAAGGGCCGGATCATCAATTCAAGTTCGTGGTTAACTAATAACAGCGACTACTCCTTAAATCCGGAACAGGAACAAAAAATAGCATTATTCAAACTAATTGAAGCACCCAATTCAGCTTACAGCAATGTATGGCATGACGGTTTTGGCCACCTGATTTTGGGTTTACAAAAACAGCCTCAAAACAACATTTATCATTTTTATAACCGCTTTAACCCAACCTGGAATGATTTGGTTTGGAGCAATGAATTTCCGGCGTGGATCCTGAGACTGGTTGCGGGCGAAACAACATTGTCACCTGTTGATAAAAGGGATAAGCGCATGCTCGATCAGCGGCAACTGTTACCGGAAAAAATAAAGATAACCCGGGAAATCACTCCAAAAACTATAGATAACGTTAATATAACCCATTATTTCTGGCTGGCATTAGTGTTGTTGTTCCTGACAGAAAGATGGTTGGCTCACAAACCTAATTTAACGAACAATGGCTGAGCACAACGGGTTAAATAAAATAAAAAAATTGGAACGGACCTGGATTGGTTACCAGCTACTGAGTGATGCTTTGTTTGCCATTGCCGCGGCAGTTGTTTTGGGGAGCCTGTGTTATTACCTTTTAAAATGGCCGGGCTGGTGCGTGCCTGTTATTTTCCTATTCGTATCAGGATCTCTTTTTGCAGTACGTCGCCCCTGGAAAATTGCAACCGGTAAAATCTGCAGCTTTTTAAATATATCGTACCCGGAATTAGAGGAGAGCAGCAATTTGATCATCAAACCTCTAAACAGTTTAAACGTATTGGAGCAATTACAGCTTACAAGAGTTGAATTTGCCCTGGCGCGTGTTCCAAATCAGCCAAAAGCCTTTACAAAAAGAACAAAAAAAGCCGGTTTGTTGGTAATACTGGCATTTGTTTTAAGTTTTGCCATCTCAAAAATGGGTTACGAATGGCATTCAACAGCTGACATCGCACAGTACTCATTAAAAACCTCTGGTAAAAATGCCCCTCCCGAAAAGGTGCTCGCACAAATTGAATCAGTAAACATCAAAATCACCCCACCGGCTTACACAGGCAGGTTAAGTAGCCGACAGGACAGGTTTGTTATTAACTGTGAAGAAGGGGCTGAAATTAACTGGACCATACATACAAACGTGGGCATTAAACAAGCCTTTTTAATATTTAACGAAAAAGAAAAAATAAACTTGGCCAGTTTCAATAATGATAAAACCAGGTGGGAAGCAAAAAAAATAATTAACCAAACCGGCTTTTACCAGGTAAGTATTGATGGCGCACTATCTGATTTTTACGAGGTCCAGGTTTTAAAAGATGGTCCGCCGGTAATCCGCATAAAGTCTCCTAAACAATACACGCACATTGATGCCGGGGAAGCCCCAAAAGTTAATTTAAGCGCTACCCTAAATGATGATTATGGCATTGCAGAGGCATTGATCTATGCTACAGTTGCCAAAGGAAGCGGCGAAGCCGTAAAGTTTAAGGAATATAAAATGAACTTTAATACATCGTTTAAACAGCATAACCGGCAGTATGACGTACAAAAACTGTTTGACCTGCCAGCCTTAAACATGGAACCTGGCGATGAGTTGTATTTTTACATTGAAGCGCAGGATAACCACATGCAAAAAAGCAGAACAGATGTTTATATTATTTCTGTACAGGATACGGCGCAGCTGCTCAGCATGGATGGCCTGGTAACCGGCTCGAACATAAAGCCTGAATATTTTAGAAGTGAACGGCAAATTATTTTAGATACCGAGCGGTTGCTGAAAGAGCGTGATAGCATTAGCCAGGATGTTTTTAAAACCCGCTGTAATGATTTGGGTACCGATCAAAAGTTACTGCGCCTGCGATACGGTAAATTTTTAGGCGAAGAAGATGAAAGTGGAAAAGAAGGCAGCGATGAATTAAACAAAGCAGAAAATTTCAGTAATACGCAAATGATAATGGATGCTTATACCGACAAACATGATAATGCGGAAGATGCTACTTTTTTAGAGCCTGCTATAAAACAACAACTTAAAGCCACTCTTACTGAAATGTGGAAAGCTGAACTGCAACTACGGATGTATAAGCCTAATGATGCCCTGCCATTTGAATACAAAGCACTACGATTATTGAAAGACCTGCAGCAAAAATCGCGATCGTATGTTGCTAAAACAGGTTATAATCCTCCGCCGCTTAAAATCGAAAAACGCCTGAGCGGTGACCTCAGTAAAGTAAGCCAGCCTATAAACCAAAAGGATATAAAAGCAGCAACTGATCATTTTGAAATATTAAAAAGATCAATCGCTGTTTTGGAGCAATTAAAATATACACCTGCTTTGAACCATACTGATGTAATAACGCTACAATTGGCCAAACAGCAATTAAGCGCTAAAGCATCAGCTGAACCAGGGATTTATTTACCGGCAGTAAGTGCTTTGCAACACCTAATTTCGGCTGACAAAAAGATAAATACTGCTCATATTACAGTAATTGAGAAAGCAATACAGCGAGCGCTACCTGCTGTAAGCTCCCAGCCTTCCATATCACAAAACAGCGCAGATATGGGATTATCACAACAGTATTACAAAAATTTAAATCATGTTAACCGCTAATAAATTATGACCTGGAATTTAACGGTTATTATTATTTGTATTCTATTATCCGCCATTACAGTATGGCTAGAATACCGGCACAGTAATGGTAACCGGTTAATATGGAGGATCATCGTTTCACTGATAGCAATAGCTGCCCTGGCATGTTTGGCGCTCCCTGTTACCTACAAGGGTAAAAGCAGCATTAATAGCGGTGCAGATGCCGCTTTATTAACTCCCGGTTACCATATTGACAGTTTAAGCCATACCGGGGCCAAACTAATTTTCACAACAGATAAAGATGTTTTAAAATCATATCCAAAAGCAATTTTTTTAAATACCCTGCAAGATCTCAATATCAATTACCCCGCCATTAAGCAGCTTCATATTTTAGGATATGGCCTTGGCGATGATGATTTAAAACAACTCGATAATATCCCGGTAGTTTTTCATACCCAGCCTGCACCCGGAGGGGTCTTGGCTGTAAATTGGCAAAAGCAAGTAAATGCCGGCGAATTATTACAGGTACAGGGCAAGTTTAATAATGCCTCGGCAAAACCGGTAAAACTACTATTTAAGGGGCTAAATACACCTTTGGATTCAGTTAATATACCGGCAGGGAAGATTAGCGATTTTGAATTAACTACCGTTCCAAAAACTACGGGCAATATAACTTATATTCTTTTGGCTATAGATGGTAAGGACACAATTGAAAACGAAAGTGTCCCGGTGACTATTGAGCGAGCTCAACAAGTTAAAGTTTTAATATTAGCATCATCGCCGGGATTTGAAACCAGGTTTTTGAAAAACTGGCTCAGCCAAAATGGATATGCCATTGCTGTGAGGGAGACGATCAGCAAGGATAAGATAAGTGAGGATTTTATTAATACGGAGAAACAATCATTGGAACACCTGTCAGCGGCCTTATTAAACAAATTTGATGTGGTGATAGGTGATTTGTCGGCTTTAAAAGCGTTAAACAGCACAGAAAGTTCGGCACTCAGGCAACAAGTTAGTCAAAGCGGGCTGGGAATAATTATCAGGTCAGACAGTTTAACAAAAGAGGCATCATGGTTGCAAAACAATTTCAAGGTAACCACATACGCCTCTAAAACTCAATTGACCGCACCATTAACCATACAAGATCAAAAAGTTAAAACCGCACCACTTAATATCGATCCTTCTTATATCAGCAACAATGATAATGTACAAAATTTAGTACTCGATTTGCAAAGCCACATTTTAGCAAGCTCGACTATATATGGAACAGGTAAACTGGTTTACACCACGCTGCACAATACTTATACCTGGCAATTAGCCGGTGATAATAAAGACTATACCGCTTTATGGTCAATTTTGATAAGCAAAGCGGCACGCAAGTTACCTCCTGAACAAAGCTTCGCAGCAGCATCAGCCGTTCCGACTGCTGAAATACCGGTACAGTTACAACTTCAAAGCAGTTCGGCGCCGGTACAATTAACTGTTAATGGTATATCTGTATCAGCCGTTCAAAACGCTACAATCCCCTTTGAATGGAAATTTGATTACTGGCCCCAAAATCCGGGCTGGCAACAAACTATTTTGAATAAAAAGGCAATTGATTCATGGTATTTATATCAAAAGGATAGCTGGACATCATTAAAATACTTGTTAACAAGAAAAAAAACACAACATTACCTGGATAAAAGAGCGAAAAGCGTATCTGTAACAAAACAAATACAAAATTTAGCCAGTATTGCTATGCCTAAAATGTATTTTTATTCAATTTTGATAGCAGCTTGTGCTTTTTTATGGATTGAACGTAAATTATAACCCTAAACATTACAATTATTAAAAAATAATTACAAAACAAGGAGGATTTAGATCTTGAAACGCAGAAATTTTATTTATTTATCAGGCATTGGAGCAGGCGCCCTAATGCTGCCAGAGCTATCTGTTTTTGGCAATCCTATTGAACAGGAGCAGGCTTTAGAGCAGGTAGATGTGCGAATTAAAAAGGAGCTTGCCGATGTGGCTTTAAACACTGCCAAATCAAAAGGTGCATCATACGCCGATATTCGCATTGGGAGATATTTTAGCCAGGCTATTATTACCCGTGAAAACCATGTTCAAAACGTGGGAAGCTCCGAATCATACGGTATAGGTGTAAGGGTAATAGTTAATGGATGCTGGGGCTTTGCCGCAACCAATAATGTAACCAAAGAAGGCGTAGCTAAAACTACCGAAAATGCCGTTGCTGTTGCAAAAGCAAACTCTAAAATTGGCGGCAAGCCGGTAGACCTTGCGCCTCAAAAGGGTTATGGTGAAGTTAGCTGGAAAACCCCTATCGAAAAAAATGCATTCGAGGTTCCCGTTAAAGAAAAAGTTGATTTACTGTTATCTGTAAATGGAGCAGCAATGACAGGAGGCGCGAGTTTTGTCAGCTCCAGAATATTGGCCATAAATGAACAAAAATACTTTGCTTCAACTGATGGCTCATACATTGACCAGGACATTCACCGCCTTTACCCGAGCTTTGATGTTACCAAAATCGATAAAACTTTAGGCGGCTTTGAAACCCGGGCATCACTTAGCTCGCCTGTTGGTATGGGATATGAATATCTTATCCCGTCAGAATCAGAAAAAGTGCAGGGCGTTGTTACGCGGTATAAAAACCGGTACGACATGCTGGAAGACGTAAAAAACGCTACTAAAAATGCTGCTGAGAAAATAACGGCTAAGTCTGTTGAACCCGGCAAATATGATTTGGTGCTTGACCCATCACACTTATGGCTAACTATACATGAGTCGGTAGCTCACCCAACCGAGCTTGACCGTGTGCTGGGCTATGAAGCCAATTACGCAGGGACAAGCTTTTTATCAATAGACAAATTAAAATCGGGCAACTTCCATTTTGGAAGTAAAAACGTAAATATTGTTGGCGATAAGCTGCAAACTGGTTCGCTGGGTGCTGTAGGCTATGATGATGAAGGCGTAAAGTGCGGAAAATGGGATATTATAAAAGACGGCGTACTGGTTAACTTCCAGGCCATTCGCGACCAGGCAAAAATGATCGGTTTAAATGCCTCACAGGGTTGTTGCTATGCGCAATCATGGGATGATGTACAATTTCAGCGCATGCCAAATGTATCATTACAACCGGGCAAAACACCGCTCAGTGTTGATGAAATGATTAAAGGCGTTGAAAAAGGCGTTTACATTATTGGTAATGGCTCGTTTTCAATTGACCAGCAGCGTTATAACTTCCAGTTTGGGGGGCAGTTGTTCTATGAAATTAAAGAAGGCAAAATTGTTGGAATGCTGAATGATGTGGCCTACCAGGCTAACACCCAGGAATTCTGGAATTCATGTGTAGCCGTTTGCGATGAACGCGATTATCGTTTGGGCGGAGCTTTTAATGACGGCAAAGGCCAGCCAGCCCAATCTAATGCTGTATCGCATGGCACATCAACTGCAAGATTTAACGGAGTAAATGTAATTAACACAAAAAGAAGGATCGGATAAATAGCATATGTCAATACTTAGCAAAGAAGAAGCACAGGCTTTATTAAAGAAAGTGCTTAGTTACTCAAAAGCCGATGAATGCGAAATAGGCTTAAGCGGCCGCGAAGGCGGTAACATTCGTTACGCGTTAAACGCCGTGTCAACAGCCGGAGATATCAGCACTCTTACGTTATCCGTAAGTTCAACCTTCGGTAAAAAGACAGGTACGGCAACTATTAATGAATTTGATGATGCAGCGTTGGAACGGGTAGTTCGGCGTGCTGAAGAACTGGCACAACTAGCCCCTGAAAACAAGGAGTACATGCCGCTTTTAGGCCCTCAGACTTTTGCCGAATCAATTGAATACAATGCCAACACAGCTGCTATGACACCCGAAAGCCGGGCCGAACTGGTAGCTAAAAGTTTGGAAGTAACAAAACAGGCTAACCTGATAGCGGCTGGCTTTTTAGAGAACAGCAACGGCTTTAACGCCGTTATGAATTCAAAAGGCCTGTTTGCTTACAATAAGGCGTCGAATGTTATTTTTTCAATTACCACCCGTAACCAGGCAGGTACTGGCTCCGGATATGCAGCACGTGGTTTTACCGATGTTAACAAGCTGGATACCAATTCGGCCACCCGGGTTGCGGCAATGAAAGCCAACAGTTCTGTTGATGCCAAAGCTATTGAGCCTGGTAAATACACGGTGATTCTGGAGCCTGTTGCCGCTACCTATATGATGGAGAGCATGTTCCGCTTTGATGCGCGTATGGCAGAAGAAGGGCGCAGCTTTTTAAGTAAAAAAGGCGGGGGTACCCGGATGGGCGAAAAACTGGTAGATGATAAAGTAACCATTTATTCTGACCCGTTTTATGCAGACCTGCCCGGCGCAACCTGGGACAGGGACGGCCTGCCCCTCGAAAAAACTTACTGGATCCAAAACGGTGTGGTTAAAAACTTAAGCTACTCGCGTTACTGGGCCGAAAAGAAAGGCGTAAAACCAGTACCCGGGCCCAGCAATATAATTATGGAGGGCGGCGACTCCTCTTTAGAAGAAATGATCAAAAACACAGAACGCGGGATTTTGGTATCGCGCTTATGGTACATCCGCATGGTTGATCCCCAATCATTGTTGTTAACGGGGTTAACCCGTGATGGCACTTATTATATTGAAAACGGCAAGATCAAATTCCCGGTTAAAAACTTCCGATTTAATGAAAGCCCGGTGATTATGCTCAACAATGTTGAAGCACTGGGCAAGCCTGAAAGGAGCATAAGCGTGGAAAGTTACCGCAGCTATATGATACCACCGATGAAGCTACGCGACTTCACGTTTTCATCATTATCAGATGCTGTATAGTTAGAATATTGAGGCTTTCTCATAAATATGAGAAAGCCTCTTTTTCTTTAATTTGTTCGGTCAGGCGCAGGAGAACGTTTTCGAATGTGCGGTTCTCCTCGCCTCAATTTTACTTATGGGGGGCTTATTAAGCTTTATTTGTGTCAACGTATTTTGTAAACAGTGAGTCTTGCAGCCCTGCCGGTTACAACTCTGAATGTTCCGAAGATTTTATAGTTGAGCTTTCCCTTGTTGATAACAGGTATAATACGGGCCTATGCCCAATAATTGTCACACGATATGGAACAGCGCCCTTCGAAAAATCAACCTTTTTTTGGGGCACTACCGATATTCCGGGCAACTGAACAAATGCGGGTTTAAAAAGCTTTGGATTTGTACCGGGCGCCAGGGGCAGGAATAGTCTTTTTCCCACCGTATCGATTACCAATTCATTACTACCTGCAGTTAAAATATAATAACGCTTTTCAACAAAGGTGCAGTCATCAGGCAAATTGCAGAAATATTGCGAATAAAACTTATTGTAAGCGATCTAAAATCGGTTTGTTCACTGCTGATAGTTTTTGATTTTCGGGTTTTAGCAGTTCAAAAACTAATAGCTCATTTTTACCGGTATGCAACCATTCGCGCGGCACGTATAGCGTTTGTTGAGGGCCGGTTCGCCAGTACCGGCCTAAGTTATGTCCGTTAATCCAAACCATGCCTTTACCCCAATCTGTCATATCGAGATAGGTATCGCCTAATGAAGACAATAAAAAAGTCCCTTTCTTCATGACGGGCGTGGTTGACTTTAGCATACCAGGTTTGGGGTTGTAATGGCCCACAGTTTTTAACGGCAAAGGAAAGTTTTGCCAGCCCCTTACTTCATTATCCTGAAAAAATACTTTACCAACAATTCCCTTTTTATTCTGCAACAGGTATTTACCAAAATTGATGCGACCTAAATTTTCGACCAGAATATCCAATGTCACATTTCCACCAGGTAAACTGATGTTAATACTATCTAATCCGGTACGGCGATCGAGGTTTCCTACCGTTTTTCCATTAATCATCACTACCCCGAAATCTCTAAGATCTTTGACCTTCAATATTCCGGATTTCCCTCCAGGAATCGTTGTCCGGTATAACATAAAACCATAATTGAGTTTCATGTCCTCAAAGGTTAATGGATTTTGGCTACGCTTGCCTTCAAGTTTTAAGTCGTCCAGGCCTGCCACATTTTTAAGCGCAATCTGAGGTATTTTGATGACGGGTTTAGCTGGTGGAACGGCAGGCAAATTAATACCGGCAGGTAAATGTTTTTGAATTACCTTTCTAAAAGCCCAAAACTTGGGCGTAGGATTTCCAGCCTCATCCAGTGGCGCATCGTAATCGTAGCTGCTAATTTGCGGCTCAAACGGGGATTGATCGTTATAATTAGCCCCATTCATAAATCCCCTTGTCGTTCCGCCATGAAACATGTACATATTTATCGAAATTCCGGCCGCAATCACGGAGTCTAACCGGCCCGTATACCGATCCGCCGGCACGGTATGGTGTTTTGTACCCCACCAGTCAAACCAGGCCGGATACCATTCGGCAATATAGTAAGGTCCTTTACCCTCGTGGTTTTGATTGATCAGTTCCTTTACCCTGGCTGGATTATCTATGCCGTTTACCGCAGGGAGCAAACCAGGCAAATGTCCTTTTACCAGATCACCAGCCGGATCGCAGGTATATAACAAACCGTCAAACCCCGCCTCTTTAAACATTTTCTGGTTAATAGCCAGGTAATCCTTATCAGAGCCGTATGAGCCATACTCATTTTCAATTTGCACCATTAAGATGTTGCCGCCATGGTTTACCTGGTAAGGGGACAAACGCTTTCCTAATTCTTTAATGTAATTTTCGTATTCCTTTAAATATTGTGGATTTTTACTCCTCACAACCAGTCCTTCCTCATTTTGTAACCAATAGGGATATCCGCCAAATTCCCACTCGGCACATACATAAGGGCTTGGGCGCAGTATTACCCATAAACCTTCTTGCTGAGCTATTTTGATAAACTCAACAATATCATTGTTACCGGAAAAATCATATTGTCCTTTTTGAGGTTCATGCAAGTTCCAAAAAACATAGGTGCCTATGGTATTAAGCCCCATTGCCTTTGCCATTCTCATTCTGTCGCGCCACGCCTCTCTTGGTATGCGGGGATAATGCAATTCACCTGAGATCATCTGGAAAGGCTTGCCATCTAACAGAAAGTCTTTATCTCCTAAAGTGAATTGATATTTAGGTTGGGCTTTGACCACGGCGCCCGCCAACAAAATGGTCCCCATCAAAAAAAGAATAAATGATCTCATTGAAAAATATATAAGTGTTATTGATTAAATAATTGGCACGTTTCGCAAAATAGCATTAAGGATGCGGTTAAGTTTCGCTAATACTTTTGGTTATTGGCTGATGTGCTAAAGTGGATGTAAAATCAATTAATAAAAAGGGGGTAATCAGTAAAATTAAAGGGGTAAATTGGGAAAAACGGCCATGAGGAAGTTCTTTTCGTGGAGTTTTCGGCTATGGCCAATGGGGATATCTATAAACACGGTTTGGTTATTTACGTTATCGCATACTACTTCCGCATAGAAATTCGGATGATTGTAAAGTGCCATGAAGGCTAGAATAGTAGAAATAAATTGAGCCGGACAGACAAGTTATTTGAGCTGTGTAAGAAACCAAACTAAACTTAGACTGTTGACCTTTGTACCATGAAAAACGTAGAAAAAATTCAATTGGGTCAAAATGGGCCGCTCGTGTCCAAATTAGGTTTAGGCTGTATGCGCATGTCCTCCATCTGGGGCGGACCGGCACCGGACGAAACGGAAAGCATCGCCACCATTCGGCAAGCTTTGGATAACGGCATCAACTTTTTAAATACCGGCGACTTTTACGGCGCCGGGCATAACGAAATGCTGGTGGGCAGGGCTATCAAAGGTCGCAGGGACGACGCATTTATCAGCGTAAAATTCGGCGCGATCTTTCATAATGGCCAGTGGCTCGGATTAGACCTGCGGCCAATCGCCATCAAAAATTTCATCAATTATTCCCTGACCCGTTTAGGTGTAGATACTATCGACCTGTACCAACCCTGCCGGATGAATGACAGCGTACCCGTAGAAGACATCATCGGAACGATTGCAGACCTGATCGGGGAAGGTAAAGTACGTTATATCGGCGTGTCAGAAATTACGGCTGAGCAGTTACGTAAAGCCAACGACGTCCATCCCATCAGCGCGCTGGAAATCGGTTATTCCTTAGCCGACCGCCAGATCGAAAGCGAACTACTGCCAACAGCAAAAGAATTGGGTATTGCTATCGTCGCTTTTGCCAATACCGCCGAAGGACTGTTGACGGGCGAAATGAAAGCCCCGCTGGCGGAAAACGATTACCATCTTCACTTCTCCCGCTTCCAGGGCGACAACCTGATCAAAAATTTAGAGAAAGTCGAGGTCTTAAAACAACTTGCCAGCGATAAAGGGGTAACGCCTACCCAATTAGCAATTGCCTGGGTTAATGCCCAGGGCGAGCATATGATGCCGCTGGTGAGCATGAGCAAAAGGACAAGGTTACCGGAAAATATGGCTGCCATGGGCATTGGCTTCAGCGCTGGAGAAATGAAGCTTTTAAATGATACTTTTGCAGTCGGCGCTATTTTAGGCAGCACCTACTTACAACGATAATGACCAACCCAGCAGAAATACTCCCCGGCGTGATCTTTTACGCTTACCTCTCTGCTGAGCGTAAAGACAAGGTTTGCTTTTGGGCGAACCATGCTTTAGTTATGATGGTTTCCGGGCAATTCAGCCTGGAAACCTCCGGCCAAAACATCTCCATCAAAGCGGGCGAAATGCTGCTAATCGGCAAAAACCAGCTAGGCACGCTAACTAAAACGCCACTGCCCGGCGAAAACTATGAAAGCATCGTTATATCCCTGCAGGAAGACCTGCTGCGCAAGATCGCGCTGGAAGAAAAGATTATAGCCGATGGAAAGTATACCGGGCCGCCCAATATCCAGGTCCCTTCCAATACCTTCCTGCATGGATTTTTTCAATCCATCATGCCCTATGCCCGCGGTGCAGCCGAAACCCTTAGTGAAGACATGGGCATCCTGAAAGTTAAAGAAGCAATCAAACTGTTGCTGCATACCCTGCCTGTACTGCGCAATTTCCTGTTCGATTTCTCCGAACCCCACAAGATCGATCTGGAAAGGTTCATGGTCAGCAATTATCACTTCAATGTTCCGGTCGAAAAATTCGCCCAACTCACCGGCCGCAGCCTTGCCGGCTTCAAACGCGATTTTCAAAAAACCTTTAACGCGCCACCCCGCCGGTGGCTGCAAGACAAGCGCCTGAACGAAGCCAGACATCTCATTGAGACGGGACATCAAAAACCATCGGCCATCTACCTTGACCTGGGCTTTGAAAGCCTGTCGCATTTCTCGCATTCGTTCAAAAAAAAATTCGGAAAAGCGCCTACGGCTTAAATCTGCCGTCAATTCGACAAAACGATGATCATATGGCAGTGCAGGATGCTTACCTTTGATTTATGAAGAAAATAGGATTTCTATCATTTGGGCATTGGTCCAACAACCCTTCGTATAATACCCGTACAGCAGGCGATACCTTATTGCAGTCAATTGACCTGGCAGTAGCTGCGGAAGAATTGGGCATAGATGGTGCCTATTTCCGCGTTCATCATTTTGCGCGTCAATTGGCCTCCCCCTTTCCCTTGCTTTCGGCTATCGGCGCAAAAACCAGTAAAATAGAGATCGGTACCGGTGTGATCGATATGCGGTATGAAAACCCCCTATACATGGTTGAGGATGCCGGCGCTGCTGACCTGATCTCGGGAGGGCGTTTACAATTAGGCATCAGCAGAGGTTCGCCGGAGCAAGTGATCGAGGGCTGGCGTTATTTCGGTTACGAACCTGCAGAGGGAGAGACGGATGCCGATATGGGACGCCGAAAAGCTTTGGAATTTTTAGACAAACTAAAAGGTACCGGATTTGCGCAGCCCAACCCGTACCCGATGTTCCCTAATCCGCCGGGCTTGTTACGCCTGGAGCCGCATTCTGAAGGCCTGCGGGAACGGATCTGGTGGGGAGCCGCCTCCAATGCAACCGCAGTTTGGGCAGCCGAGAACGGCATGAACCTGCAAAGTTCCACTTTAAAGTTTGACGAAAGCGGGAAACCTTTTCACATCCAGCAGGCGGAACAGATCCGGTTATATAAAGAAGCCTGGAAAAAAGCCGGGCACCAGCGGGAACCCAGGGTTTCTGTGAGCCGGTCTATTTTTGCACTGGTAACGGACCAGGACAGGTATTACTTTGGACAGCAAGCGAAAGCGTCTGACAGCTTCGGTTATATTGAAGCCGATAAACGGGCGGTCTTCGGAAAGAGTTACGCTGCCGAACCGGATCAGCTGATTAAGGAACTGGCGCAGGACGAAGCGATACAGGAAGCGGATACGCTCCTCCTGACTATACCCAATACGCTGGGCGTTGACTTCAATGTTCATGTGTTGTCTGCAATTTTGGAACATGTTGCTCCCGCGTTAGGTTGGCGATAGTAAGACATTTACAGTGAAACACCGGTGAGCCGGGCACATATTTACCTTTGTTGTGATGAAAAAGCCCATGCCTTATGATTTTCTGCTGGATTACCTGCCTGTTTCGGTGGTCATCAAACCCGCCATCGGTATGTTCTATATTTATTTTGAAGGCAAGATCGTCCTGATTTTCCGCAAGGTCGGTAAAAATCCCAGGCATAACGGCATTTGGATCGCCACCCGGCGGGAAGATCACGCCAGCTTAAAAGCTACTATTCCTTCAGTCACCGATTTTGTGTTTGGCGAAGATGAAGCGTTTGAACCCAACTGGCTGCAACTCCCGGATGGCCACGATGATTTTGAAGAGGCGGCAATCGCTCTTTGCGAACTTATTTCCCGCCGGGATAAAAGAATTGGTAAAACAACGCCTAAGGCAATTCAGTTTACCAATCATGGTAACTAACAATGGACAAGCCTTTCGAAATGGAACAAATCTACGATGCGCCCGCGCAAAAAGTATGGGAGGCATTGACCGGGGAAGCGCAAATGCGGCTGTGGTATTTTCCACAGTTACAAAAATTTAAACCTGTTTTCGGTTTTGACTTCGAGTTTACCAATGACGGCTCTCCTTATGAAAAAGAATGGAAGGTAACCAAAGTAATACCCGGGCGGCGGCTGGCCCATAGCTGGACGTACAAAAACTATCCCGGCTATTCTGAAGTGACTTTTGAATTGTTTGATGAAGGCAATAACACCAGGCTTAAACTGACGCACACCGGCCTGGGAAGCTTTCCGCCTGATCCGCATTTCGCCCGGCACAGGTTCGAAGGCGGCTGGAAACAGCTCATCGGAATCAACCTAAAAGATCATCTTTTACGTGTTATGACATCCAAATAACACTATTTTTTGCAGCTATGCTTATCTTTGTACGTTAAAGATTTCAGCATACCTTTTCCGCAGGCATCAGTACATTACTGCCATCTCTCTGAAGATTATTTCTGCTCACCGCGCATGCTAAGGCACCAAATCTTTAGCGTATACTTTAAAAAAATTTATATATGAGGCAACTTAAAATTAGTGAGTCAATCACCAATCGCGAGACCGCATCGTTGAATCAATATTTGTCAGATATCGCAAAGATTCCGATGGTTACTCCGCAGGAAGAGGTGATCTTAACGCAAAAAATCCGTGAAGGCGACCAGGCAGCTTTAGAACGGTTAACCACTGCGAACCTAAGATTCGTAGTTTCGGTGGCTAAACAATACCAGAGTTCAGGGCTAACGCTCGGTGATTTGATCAACGAAGGCAACGTTGGATTGGTTAAAGCGGCGAAGCGTTTTGACGAAACCAAAGGTTTTAAATTTATATCCTATGCGGTATGGTGGATACGGCAGTCTATATTGTCGGCCATCAACGAGCAATCCCGTATGGTCCGGTTACCATCGAACAAAGTTGGGGATATCTCCAAAATTGCCAAAGCGGCATCACAGCTGGAACAGCAATTTGAGCGGCAGCCGACGCCGGAAGAATTAGCAGAAAGCCTGGAAATCACTGCTGAAAAGGTTAGTGATGTGCTGAGCCGCTCCGGGCGGCATATTTCATATGACTCCCCTTTTTCAAGTGAAGAGGATAATACTTTACTCGATGTGCTGCAAAGTTCAGAACCGGGGACAGACAAGGGTTTGATGACGGAATCTTTATCGATGGAGGTTGCACAAAGCATGCGGGCACTGGGCGAAAAAGAAAGAGATGTATTAACGCTGTTTTTCGGCCTGGGTGATGGGCAGGCGCATAGTTTGGAAGAGATCGGTGATAAATACGATCTGACCCGCGAAAGAGTTAGGCAGATTAAAGATAAAGCGCTGGCCAGGCTTCGCGCCAGTTCCCGCACCTGGGCATTGAAAGGCTATTTAGACTAAGCAGGGAACCGGTGCGATACCCAACCCAGGTTCATGCGCGAAATGCCGATTAGGGAACCCGACTGGCACATCCTGCATATCGGGTAAGGGTATTTTAAGCATATTAACCAAAAAGGCAATTATCATTTTGAATAGGTCGTTGGGTTGAAGCGGCCGAAATCGCGTTTGATGTGCTGGTCGAGTGTCTGCGGACTCCAATAACCGGGTGTAATGATCCGCCTGATGGTCATGACCGGGTCCATGGAGTCACGCGGTTGTTCTAACGCAAAGGCAGCTTTGAATCCAAGCCGATGCAGTTTCGGCAGGCCCGCCCGGTTCCATTCACCGAATGGAAAGGCGAAATAACTGGCCGGCTTGCCGGTAATTCCTTCCAATTCATGTTTCGAATCTGCAATTTGAACTTGCCATTCCGCCCCTTTCAACTTTCTAAAGTCGGTATGGTCGCGGGTATGGCAACCAATCATGTTCCCTTCGTCTGATAGTTGCCTGACCTGCCGGCTGTTCATAAACCACTTGTGCGTACCGATCTTGCCACTTATAATAAAATAAACCGCCTTAAAATGATATTTTATCAGCACCGGCCGGGCCGCCGTGAACTGGTCGGCGTTGGAATCGTCAAAAGTGAGCATGATGGGCTTGGACGGAAGCGGCTTTCCTATCGTCAAATAATCATGAAGCTCATCGGGCAGAATAGAGTGATAACCGCTATCCGACAGCATTTTCATTTGCGCGTTGAACGCTGATGGGGGTATAATATAAGCTTTGTCGGTTTGGCTGTCTTTAGCTTTCCAGTTGCGTATCTGGTGGTAGCAGAGGATCGGCACCTGTGGATGCTGTGCCGTTGAAACTAAACCCATTAGTATAAAAAGTAACAGAAAAATTAAGGATTTGAGCATTATCGCAAAGATGCCAAAACACGGACAGAAATTTTCAATTATTTCAGGAAAACCGGCCATACCTGTGGGGTTTGGAAAAATTAATGTTCAGGTGAGCCATGCGCGGCGCAAAAAATTGAATTAATGACCCAGTAGCATTACAGCCCGTTTACTCCAACGAAAAACCCGAAGTGCAGGGGAAAAAATCAGCCCGCAATTTATAATTTGGGAATCTCAGGACCGCTATACGGTGTTTTCAGCGCATTCCTGATTTGGATCAGCCGGTGCATCGCCCTGCCGCCATCCTTATCCAATACCATTGTTTCGATATTCCGCTTCACGGCATCCTTCACTTCGAGTTGTGTTGAAGCCCTATCAAGGCGCAAGGTTTCCGGCAAGGTTGCTGTTTTGAAATAGGCGATCAGTTCCTGTGGGCTCATCTGGCAAAGGTATTAAAGCCTGCGGGTATTTGACACTTTTCATTTAATAGCCATTTTAGCAAAGCATGACAAACCCCGGGACGCTTTAATCCATTCTGCCTTTGCCACGCCATGACCGCGCCGGTAAATTCCAAACAATCGTATTATTAGGACGCCCGGGCCAATTTCAAGAAATGTTTTTTTATATCAATTCAACTATTTTGCGAATTAATGCAAATTTGCATTATATTGCAAAACAATTTCAATACCAACTAATGAACAATTTAAGACGCGCAAAAAATGCCACAAAAATTATCTTTTTGGTTTGTGGTTTGGCCATTTCCAGTTGGGCGCCAATGGTTCCTTTTGTTAAGGACAAGCTGAGAATAAATGATGGCAGTTTAGGTTTGCTCCTATTATTCTTAGGCGCGGGGGCCATAATAACAATGCCCCTTACCGGCTGGCTTATTCACAAAACAGGAACACGGATAGTGATCATCGTTTCAGCTATATTGATAGCTATTAGCTTCCCTGTCGTGCTTTGGCTGGACAATTGGTTTGAGATAGCGGGAATGTTGTTTATATTCGGTTCGGGCGTCGGTTCAATCGACATTGCAATGAACACTCACGGCGTACACGTACAAAATATGGCCGACAAACCCATCATGTCATCATTACATGGCCTGTTTAGCGTAGGCGGGCTGTGCGGGCCAATTGTTGTAGGTATTCTGATCAAGGCCGGCCTCGCCCCCACTATAACGGCCGGGGTTATTTCAATGAGTTTAATTGCAATCACCCTAACACAATTCAGTTCATTAATGGACCGAAATACTGAACAGGAAATATCCGCAAAGTTCACCAATTTAACCGGGGATGAAGGGAGTAAAAAATTCAGCCTGCTCAATGGCGCAGTGCTTTTTCTTGGCACCATGTGTTTTATAGCATTTTTATCTGAGGGTGCTGTTTTAGATTGGAGCGCAGTTTTTCTAAGAGACAACAAAGGTGTTGATAAAGCTGTGGCAGGCGTAGGTTATGCTTCCTTCTCCATTGCAATGGCTACGATGCGGCTTTTCGGTGACAGAATTGTTTCTAAAACCGAGGGCAAACATGTTGTTATTTACGGAAGTATTATCGCGTTCGGCGGATTTATGCTCGTGGTGTTCGCTCCCTGGCTTTTTGCCGTGCTTATAGGTTTTGTTCTTGTTGGAATTGGCGCAGCGAACATTGTACCCGTTTTTTTTACCGCAGCCGGCCACATAAAAAACGTGGCCAGCTCAAAGGCTGTTTCAGTGATCGGAAGCATGGGCTATGCCGGACAGCTTGCCGGACCAGCTATTTTGGGATTTATAGCCCATCACTTTTCGTTGCCGGCAGCATTATTTGTTACAGGGTTACTGCTGCTGTCAATAGGAGTTGCCTACCAGGTTAAATCTATCCGCAATGCACAATGAATATGCTTAAAGAGGAACGTTTTGAAATCATTTTAAAAGAATTAAAGGCTGCGAATCAAGTCTCATTCGAAGCGTTGGCGAAAAGCCTGGGCGTATCTGAAGATACGGTGCGACGTGACATAGAACTGCTTAATAAAAGCGGGCTTGTGGTTAAAGTGAGAGGGGGTGCAATCAGCCCGGCAAAGAACCCGTTGTCTTTTCATGACAGGGAGGGGATTTTTACGGAAGGTAAGAATGCCATAGCATTAAAAGCTGTTCAGTTGTTAAAAAATGTCAGAACGGTATTTATGGACGGTGGAACAACCATTCAAGTATTAACTTCTGTGCTTCCAAAGGATGCTGCATTTAGGGTAATTACTAACAACGTGGCATTGATCCCAACTTTAAATACTTATAAGGGTATTGAAATCATCGTTTTGGGGGGACATTATAACCGCATAACTCAAACTAATGTTAGTCAGCAAACCTGTGCTGAAGCAGGTATGTACCAGGCTGATATTTACATGATGGGGGTTTGCGCAGTGCATAGCGAGGTTGGCATTACTGCAGCTGTGCTTGAAGATGGCGAGGTAAAAAAAGCCCTGATGAAATCGTCCCGGAAAACCGTTGTGCTGAGCAATTTCGAAAAACTTGAAACCACTGACTTTTTTAAGGTTTGCGGTTTAGATGACGTGGATACGCTTATAACCGATTTGCAAAGCGACGATAAACGCCTTGATGCGTTCAGGCATTTTGATATAGAAATTTTATAGAACCCAGGGAGGCAGGACCGTGAAGATTAAATATTTATTGATTTTTTTAATTTCTTTGCTTACTGCTGATCAGAAAGCGCGGGAGAATGATGCGCCGCTTTCAGCCCTAAACCGGGCTATAGCTGGCAAAGCTATATTTACCCGGCAAAAAGAAGAGCGAATTGCATCAATAAAAAGAACAAAGGCAGCGTTGGATTTACCGTTGGAGCAATACCGGATAAACAGCGTTCTGTACCATGAGTACCAGAAATTTCAAATTGATTCTGCAGCATCTTATGCCTTGAAAAATTTGGCAATTGCAAAGGCAATAAACAGTTCAAATCTTATTGTAACAGCACAACTGGATGTTGCGAACATCTATCTCCCGCTAAATAAGTTTCTAGAAGCA
>Ga0193702_1000217_pt1 | contig 23433 bp, 15 predicted proteins | sample U3a1metaG_FD_143060 | JGI IMG/M metagenome (GOLD analysis project Ga0193702, IMG submission 143060) | Soil microbial communities from a riparian zone of the East river system, Colorado, United States - U3a1 | ecosystem: Environmental > Terrestrial > Soil > Riparian zone | place: USA: East River... | reverse complement strand
GCTGTCGGGGCCTGCATCCACCTGGTGCTGCTCGGTAACCAGCCAGGTTTTGCCGCCAGGTTCCCCTACGCTTAATTGTTTATAAAAAAAGTAGCCGCCACCAAAGTTTTGCAGCCAATTGGTATAAGCACGTATAGTGTAGCTGCCTTGTGTAACAGTTTTGGCATCAAGCGCCATATAACCCTGTGCCAATCCATCAAACACCGGCAATACCAGCCGCTGTGTCAGTTTGCCATCGCCGCCCAGTAATTCAACGTAAAGTTTAGCGCTTTTATCCGATGGGGCCCGGCCATTATCGGCCAACACATAAGCTTTAAACCAGGCAGTATCGCCCGCGGCATAATAGGGTTTATCAAAGTTAAGATAGAGTTTCTCGGCCGGTAAAGCCGCGTTATATTTAGCTACGGTGTTGAGCAGGTTCTTAATATTGTTGGAAGTGTCGGGCTTTGTTTGGCCGTGTGTTTGTTGTAAACCCAGGGTTATCAACAATAAAACCGCCAGCAAATTTAAAAGCTTGCTTTTTATAGAGGTATGTTTTGTTTGTGCTGGCATAAAATCGTAGTTTCACTATTGTAGCAGGGAAATTTCGCATTGTTTTATTTTACCACATAAATATAAACTTTACGTACCAGCCCGCCCTTTGTATCCATACCCTCCAGCGTTACTTTATAAGTGCCTGTACCATCTGCGTTAAAATAGCTTACCGTGGCATGGCCCTGTGCATCTGTTATAATATCCGGGTTCCAGTAAATGGTAGAGCGCAGGTCGGCCATTGTGGTTTGGCTGGGTGTATCATAGGCAGGTGAATAAAATTCTTTTGTTGAAGAATAGCCTTGCGGGGTGTAAATTTGTTTATTAAATGAATTGTCTATAACGGTAGCTTCGCCGCCCCTTTTGGTGGTGATAACCACAACGCCTTTAGCGCCGGCCGCACCATATATAGTTTTTCCCGGACCTACTAGTATTTCAATACCTGCAACATCTTGCGGGTTGGTATAGCTCAGGAAATCCTGGCCAACAATTGCCCCATCTAAAATGATTAACATACTACCAGCGCCTCCTACTATAGAGTTATTTGCCCTGGCTGATACTAATTTACCATGTTCGATGTATACTCCCGGCACTTTGGAAAATGCATCCAATAAAAAAGTTTCATGCTCCAATGCGTCCTGTTTGATCACATAGTCAGCTGAGCCCGGATCTGGATTGGAAGAATGCGGGATAATTTTTGCCTCTTTAAATTTATCCATCTTGCTGTAATCTTTTATTTGCACTTCTTTAAGCAAAATACTATTCTTTATCAAGCCGAACTTGCTGAGTTCGGCATATTGCTGGCGGGTATTGTTCAAATAATTGTCCAGCCCGACATTTGTAACCGTGTAAGTATCGTGCGCAACTGCGTAGGTTAGTTGCGGTTTTTGGTCAATAGTGGTTTTGATATTAACGGAAGAGTTATTTTTGGCATTAGTGGCCTTTACTACGATTTTGGCGCTGTCGGGGAAGTTAAGGTTATCAAACACATAATGCCCGCTCTCATCAGCTACCGTATCTATAATAATGGGCAGGCCACCGGTTTTAGCAAACAAGGTAACCTTTCCTTTGGGCACCGGCTTATTGCCCATGGTGGTAATGCTGCCGCTCACGGCCAGGCTTTGCTCGTGCGGGTATTTTAATTCGGGAAACTTGTTGTTTTGCAGGTCGGCCCAGCTAAACCTGCGCCAGCCCTGGGTCAACAGCAGTTCATCCAAATATTTTTGCCGGTTGGCGTTTGCGGGATTAAAGTAGTAGTTGGGCTGTTCGATATAGCCTTTAATGTCTGAGGTCAGCAGCAGGTTGGAAAGAATGGACGTTTCATCGTCTTCATTTTGCTTTACCTTTCCCTCATCAGTTATGGCTACCGAGAAGCTGCCGATATCAGGATTGCCGTTGGCATCGGTTACAGTTAGGTCTAAATTTACCTTATCCCGTTTATTATAGGCAGCTTTATCGGTTTTGATATGAGCAGTTAAGCCATCGTTATGGCCGATAAATAACAACCGTTCAGCTACGGGCTGCATATCCGGCGTAAACAGCGTAAACTGGCTGATTCCGGCCTCGAATTTCTTTGCAGATATATAACTTACATTACTGCCTTTATCCAGTTTAATTTTAGCGGCAAACTGTACCCGGCCGTTGCATTGGGCTACAACGGCCGCATCACGACCATTGATCAAATTGGGACTGGCCGAGATTCGTATCGAAAGACTGTCACCCACATGGTTCACATTCAGCACATAACCACTGTTTTCGGCTTTTGGTAAGGCATAACGCTTTTCAGAGCCGTCGGCGTGTTTGATAACCGCAGTGTAGGTTTTTCCGGCAGTTGGTAATAAAGCAAATACTCCCATCCCGGCGTGTTCTGCGATAAACTCTGCTACGTGTTCATTACTGCCTTCTTCTGTTATATAACCGCTGATAGCTTCGCCCAGGCCATTGGGCTTTACTGCTTTGAAACCTACTTTGGTGCGGATGCCGGTTACCAAATGCCCGCTCTCGGGGAAGAATTGCACATCAGCTACTGTGGACAATGGTTTTATTACAAAATCCTGCGTGATACTGTGGTAACCGGTTTTTATTAAAGCGGTGCTGACTACAAGCGGCATGTTTTTGTATTCATCTTTAATGGTATTGCTCAATATAAGCATTCCGCCGGCATCTGTAATCGTTTTGCCTGAAGTAAGAATTTTACCCGCGGCTTGCAGGGCATAAGTAACCGGCTGGTTAGCGTAAGGCCCGCCCTTATCCGTAACATAGGTTATTTGGGCATTTAATTGTTTGCCCTGTTCCGTTTTATTGAATTTAGTTTCTATCGTGCCGCTCACTGCATCGTGCAGGGCATTAACCAATGTAATATCCTTTTTAAAAAAGTATTCGCTTCCGAAGTTCTGCATCCATTTGGTATAGGCAATTAAATGATAGTTCCCGGCGGTGAGCAATGAATCGCTTAAATGCAGGTTACCGCTCGCCAAGCCGTTCTCTACCGGCAACAACAACGTTTGCCGTACCGAATCCCGGTCGTCCAGCAAGTCAACATAAAGTATCTTGCTTTGGTTGGATAGTAAATTCTTTTCCGCGTTAACTACATAGGCTTTGAACCAAATATCTTCACCTACGCTATAATAAGGTTTGTCGGTTTGCAGGTGGACCTTTTCCTGCGGATAGTCGTTCCGCAGCTTATCCAGGTTGGCTAATAGCCCGGCCAAAGGATCGTCAAAAGAGCTAAAGGCGTATGAAAGACCTATTGAAACAGCTATTGTTAATACAGTAAATAAAGTTTTCCTTTTCATCAGCGCTGTTGAATGATTTTATAACTCTCTACTTTCCCACAATTTTTATTTTTGTAGTGCTTACCCCAAAATGTCCCTGCATATCCGTGCCTTCAATAGCAACCGTGTAGGTACCGGGTTTATCGGCAGCGTAAAAGGATAATTTGGCATTTCCTTTTTCGTCAGTCACCAAATTGGGTTCCCAATGGATGGTGGAGCGCAGATCGGGCCGGGTGTTATTTACATTGTATTTAGGGCTGTAAAATTGTTTTGGCAGTTGCATAGGCAAAGGGCGGTAGGCATACGTGCCGTATGAAGGTACCGCCGTAAGTCCTGCCCCGCTGCGGGTGGTGATAACAACCGATAAAAACTCGCCGCGAAACACTTTAATACTTTTCACATCCTCGGCGCTAAGCATATTTAAAAACGATTTGGCAAAAGAGTAGAATTGAGCATCAGCTTCCATTTCAGTGAGTCCCGCTCTGGTATGTAAGTAAGGATGTGTAAAATCACCAACGTGCCTTAACGACATTGTTCTTTCGCCCATACTTTGTCCGTCTATTATAAAATCATTGATGCGTTGCGCACCTACAACGAATTGTGTTGAACGTTCTAAAACGCGGCTATCATACTCCGTCTGCATCTGATCCTTATAGCCGATAGCAAGAGTATTAGTAAAAAGTTTAATATTGTATAAACGAGTCTCTTTCAATGTTCCCTTTAACTCTTTATATAAAAGGTCCATCAGGGTCATTTTATTTGCAGCTAACAAAGTCGCCTCACTTATAGAGTCAACTTCGATGGCAAATTCGCCATTTACTTCCCGGGTAATGCGATCTGCTTTTATATTAACCTGGTTTAATAATTTTGTGTCGTCAGTCGGGCTAAACAAAGCTTCCTGCTGATCACGTTGTGTGCTGCGTTGCATATAATTAAGCAGCGTACTGTCCGGATTCAAATTCCAGGGCGGTCGCGGGAATGCCGGCAATTTTAATGCAGCAGGCTTAAATTCATCTACGATGATACCAGCTGTCGCCGATTTGTCTTTACTGTTATGCAGCTTGATGGTATAAGCAACGGTATCAGTAAGCGGCAGGTTCCTGAAAGCAAATTTGCCTTGTTTATCGCTTAGGGTATCCAGGAGAAAAGGCTGCTTGCCATTCGCCAGCAGCATTACTTTTAACCCCGCAGCGGGTTTGCCTAATATATTTTTTAAACTTCCGCTTACGTTATTGTTTGGCTCGACAGCGTACGCCGGTTCTGGTAGTGGTTTGTTCAATTTATCCCAGTCAAAACCTTGCCATCCCTGGGTAAGCAACAGGTTATCCAAGGCCTTTTCCTTTAGTTTTTCATCACCCTTTTCAAAATACCAGGCCGGGTTTTCAATGTTCCCTTTAAGTTCGGAAGCTAACAGGATATGACTTTGAATATTATCCGGTTGTACCGCATCTTTTACTTGCGCATCATCGGTTACAGAAACTGAAAAGCTGCCCTGCGCTGGTTTGCCATCCCTGTTCATAGCCTGTAGATTGACGCTAATGCTATCGTGCGGGCTGTAGGCCGGCTGGCCAGGCAGTGCAGTAAGTTGTAGGGCATCGTAATGGTTAATGAATACGCTGCGCTGCGCCAGGGGTTTATTATCTGCACCTAAAATGGTAAGGCTTAATATGCCGGTGGGGAACTTACTTTTGAGGATGCGGGTGTTAAAATAGCCGCCTGTGTTTAATGTAAATGCTGAACCAAAGTAAACTTCGCCACGCGATTGTGCAACCAGGGTGTATTTACGCCCATCGGCAATAGTTGCCGATACGTACACGTACAATTCATCTGCATGGTTGGTGGCATCTACCCGCAGGGCTATGCCCTGCTGTTTGGCAACAGGCAGCACATAGGTTTTTTCTTTACCGTTAACGATGGTTTTTGCGGTATAAGTTTCGCCGGCACTGGGTACCAGCACAAAACTACCCATGCCACTGTAAATGCTTTGCAGGGTTGCCGCTTCGGTACCCTTACTATCTACTATGGTGCCTTTTATTTCACGGCTTAAACCGTCCTCTCCTATGGCTTTAAAAGCCACCCGGTTATACAACCCGGCTACCAGGTTACCGCCCTCCGGCATAAACTGCAGGTCAATATCGCCGCCCGCTCCCGATGGGTAAAATGGGAAAGCGATATGCTGCGCTTTATCGGCAGCATCATCAACTTGTATGCTTAGATTATGTTTATTAGCTTTTGAGGGTAAAATAAGTTTACTGTTAAGCGCGCCGTCAACACCGGTGGTTATATCGCTTTTCAGGATAGTCTTTGTGCCGTCCAATATTTTTACACTTAATTGCCGGGCAACCAATGGCAGGCCTTTGGTATCGGTAAAACGCATGGCCAGTGTTAGGTGATTGCTGTCGGGGCCTGCATCCACCTGGTGCTGCTCGGTAACCAGCCAGGTTTTGCCGCCAGGTTCCCCTACGCTTAATTGTTTATAAAAAAAGTAGCCGCCACCAAAGTTTTGCAGCCAATTGGTATAGGCCCGTATAGTGTAGCTGCCTTGTGTAACAGTTTTGGCATCAAGCGATATATAGCCTTGTGCCAATCCATCAAATACCGGCAATACCAGCCGTTGCGCCAGTTTACTGTCGTTACCCAATAATTCAACGTAAAGTTTAGCGCTTTTATCCGATGGGGCCCGGCCATTATCGGCCAACACATAAGCTTTAAACCAGGCGGTATCGCCGGCGGCATAATAAGGTTTATCAAAGTTAAGATAGAGTTTCTCGGGCGATAAAGTCGCGTTATATTTAGCTACTGTGTTGAGCAGGTTCTTAATATTGTTGGAAGTGTCGGGCTTTGTTAAAATCGTCCCGGCGTGTTGTGCATCGTCTGTTATTTCTGCTGTAGATTGAAAATCAAAAGGCAAAAGATCCCCCATGCGCTGCACGCCCATTGTTCCTGACCATACCAACCCATCTCCCCAATATCCATCCTTATCAATAAATGTATATTTCTCTTTTTGTTCAAAAGGATTTGGGGCCGTGTTGTCCTCATCCAGGTTAGACAGGTAGGTGCGGCCCGTTAAATGTATATATTTTTGCCGGGATGAATCTTGTACCACAATGCTATCCTGGACAAGCTTTTTATAAGACTGATTATATATTTCAAAAGCGGTTTTGTCAAGATCATGGTGCCAAAGCGCACGTATAAACTGCATACGTGAACCGTGGTAAGCGTTTTCCCGGTTTTTCTGTATTTCTGCAAAATTCTTGTCAGCGGGTAAAATATTATCCTTAAAAAGGTAATATCCTGCAATTGATATTGTTTTCGGGCTTTTTTCAAATTTGTCCAAATAATAGGAAATGGTATACCCCAGTTTTTTATTTTCTATTATAATGGGCTTATAACAATTGGCTTTAAGTACTTGTGTTTTCTTGTTATAAGAAAAGTCTAAGTCGTCAATATTGGAAATAATACAACTTTTGGCATATTTTGATGTGCCTAAAAAATCTTTCAGGAACATAGCGACCTCATCTTCACGTTTTACCCCGTTACCACTAATAACCACTTCCTTTAAAATTTCCTGTTTAGGTGTTAACCGGATTATTAATGGCTCATTTGGCTTATAAAACACTGTAGTTGAATAATAGCCGACACAACTTGCTACAATAGGTATTTGTGTTGATTTGGCAATTAATTCAAATTGACCTTTTTCATCCGTTAGGCTGTTTCCGTTTGCAGAGCCACTATAATAAACAATGGCGTCAGCTACGGTTGTATCACTATTGCCGCGATAAATTGTGCCTTTTATAGATTGACCGTAAATGAATGATGAGAATAAAAATAATATAACACTAAGGGTTAGTTTATTCATATGAAAATTAGAATTTAAAATTGACCTTATCCTCCCGCAATGGTCACTAACGTACAGTAAATTTAATTTCACTTTGATTATTAAACTTCGTTAAATATCTCTTATAAGTTAATAAATATATTATTACAAATTAACAACGATAGCACACCTATGTGCTATCGTTGTTTCACCAAGGACTACGTACTGTAGCAATAATTTACGTCACCATAGCCGCTATAATAATTCCCAAAAGAATCCCAGCCAGCATAAAACGGATTAAAACATTGACAACCAGTTCCAGAATCAGGCACGCTACACCAAGGGCCAGAATCAAGCACCCTAGTTTCGGGATTGGCTATAAAACAATAATTGTCGGTGTTACACACGTGTTCACCTCCACCTGCAATTTTTTTCATCTCAGCTCTGCTGAGTTTTTCAAAATGTTTCATAAAGTTAAAAATAAAATTAAATATTTAGTTATTTTTCGCCGGCCCCGCCCCGGCTTCAAAACGGCATATATTAATGTTAAAGTGTATGCTTCTCTTACTTTCGCGAAAAGTATCTTTTGCTGCTAATCAAGCATGTATTTTATATCGTTTACCTGGTATATGGTTGGTAATTTAAACCCGTTTAAAAGTGTAGTGGGTGTAGCTTTTATTTCGGCCAGATCGCACCAGTTTTTTTGTTGTTTCAGTTTACCTGTAATCGTATCATCAATCCTATTAACCGGGTAAGCTTTGGCCCAGGTTTCATAATCTTTTTGTTTTTGGCTGTACCAATCGTGCAGGGCGCGTTTTATTATGCTTTTATCTGGCAGCTCATTCAAAGTCATTAAATGGCGCTGTACCCTGCTTTTGGTATTGTTTTCGTCAGTATTATCGCCGGCAAAAATTATACGCACCTCTAGGTTATTATTATTGTTTAAAGCGTCATCAATCAATACGTGCGCTTTTGCACATGGTTGGCAATAAGGGCTGGCAACCATAGTAACTATATTTCCGGCTTCCACATTACCCAATACAATGCTCCATTCATCCGCCGGGGTATGGTATTTTGGTTGTTCTTTTAACATGGCGTCAAACAGGTCCTTATTATATTTAAACTTGCGTAGCTGCTCTGTTAACGGGGCAACTTTGGCTAACTGCAATAAATAAGGTTTTGCAATTATCCATATCAGGACAGGGAGTAGCAGTGGCCCGAGCAGTTGCAGAGGTGGTTCTATTGGCTGTTGCAGTAGCAGTGGCAGGAAGGAGAAGAACTCTAACCATAATATGGCTTGTACCGCGCAGCAGAATATGCACCATTGTTTGGCAACGCGCCACTGGTAATAAACAGAGTAAAAGGTATAGGGCAGGCTGATGATATTCAATACAGCCAATGCCTGCATTAAACCCGTATTGCCGCTATAAAACAACAGGGCAAGCCAGGTGCCCGCGAAATAAAAAAAGCCAACCTCGCTCCAGCTTAACCTGCCGGTTACCTTAGCCGCTTTTGAAGACAGGATGGCGTTGCAGTTTTTACTATCATCGCCGCCGCATAGTTTTTGCAGGAGCGGGTTATTGGCATCTATACTTTGTATCAACAATAAAACAGAAACGGCAAGCCCGGCGGTTTTAAACCCGGTTAATAAGGCAACGGGCAGGGTTAAATTATTAACGTAATTGGAATAATATAGAAAAGCGGTGAACAGGATAACAGCCAGCCCGGTAATTGCCACGGGCATACGTAAATTTTCTATGAGCCCGTCCCTGCGTTTTTTGGCATAATCAGCCTCGCCCGAGTTTGGCACTTTGTTGGCTACCAGTAACGAGCCTTTGTAGGCGCGTTTAAACTGTTCGGCAGTTAATACTTTGTTGTTCTGCCGGCCGTTTGATATGGTCGCCTGTTTATCATCCAGTTGTGTCACCACGGCAAATTGTTTATCGGCCATAAAAGTGATAAAAGGCAGCTTTACTTCATTCAGCTCGTCAAAGGTTACTTTATAGGCATCATTGGGCACCTGCCAGTTGGTTAGCACATCGCTAAAAGCTAACAGGCTGTGATAATCGGGATGTTTTTGTAATTCATCGCTGATGCTTTGGCGGGTAACCGGTATTTCCAGCTCGGCCATAAAACGGGTTAAAACCCGGGTTGGGTTGTCTTTTTCCATTACGTGATAAGGTTTGGTTTAAATATAGTTAAAAGCTACGCAGCTATTAATTTACATTTAATAATTCAAACTACCTTATCCCGGCTAACATTAGGCTATAATACTAAGGCAGTGTCAATTAATAGAATGAATATAAAAACTAAATAACTAATAATCTATATTTATTTTAATTAATTATTAACATTTTCTTATAAAAACACAATTATTTTAATTGGCGCCCGGCTATTACTCACCCTGTGAGCTGAAGAGCGAAAAAAGGGTATATTTATGTTAACCCTATCTAATTACAAGTTATTGATTATAAAGTATTTAACTCGTTAAATTTTTAATTGTGTTAAGTTATGTTAACCCATTTGTTGGGGTGATCTTACCTCATGCACAAAAGAAAGACAGCATAGCACGGGGCCACTCATTTTTAATTTGTTTCTAATGCGCCCTTTCAAACCATCTCAAACAAATACCTTACTTTTACCCTATAATCAATACAATTTCATGAGGCACCTACCCCGCTGTATCCTAACATCATCGCTTATTCTATTTTCGGCATTATCCGCCTTCGCGCAAAAGGATTATACCAAATATGTTGATCCGTTTATAGGCACGGGCGGGCATGGGCATACTTATCCCGGCGCAGTACTGCCATTCGGTATGGTGCAGCTAAGCCCGGATACCCGCTTAACCGGCTGGGATGGCTGCTCGGGCTATCATTATACTGATAGTTTGGTCTACGGCTTTTCGCATACCCACCTAAGCGGGACCGGTATTCCCGATTATTGCGATGTGCTATTTATGCCTACCACCGGCGACCCGAAATTTAAAAACACCGAGTACCGCTCGCATTTTCAAAAGAAGAATGAAAGCGCCTCGCCGGGTTATTATAAAACCCATTTGGATAAATATAATATCGATGTAGAGCTTACGGCTACCACGCGGGTTGGCGTGCACCGTTATACCTATCCCTCTACCCACAAGGCCAATATCATTATCGACCTGCAGCACCGCGATGAGGTGCTCGACTCGTGGATAGAAGTGCTGAACGACCATCAAATAATAGGATTCCGCCGTTCAAAAAGCTGGGCGCAGGATCAGTCGATTTATTTTTACGCCGAATTTTCAAAACCGTTTAAAAGTTACGGGATAGCCCTTGATGATCAGTTACAAACCGGGAAGACCCGTGTGCAAGGGAAAAACATTAAAATGTACCTGCAGTTTGATAACCCGGGCCAGGTGATAGCAAGCGTGGGCATTTCATCGGTTGACAGTGATGGTGCTACCGGGAACGTAATGACAGAAGTGCCCGACTTTAATTTTAACAAGGTAGAAAAAGCCGCCAAGGCCGCGTGGAATACCGAACTCTCAAAAATACAGGTAGAAGGCGGCGCGCCAACTGCTGCCCAAACAGCCATACAGGAAAACCCCAATTTAAATTCGCGCCAGCCACAACCCAAAAAGAAGGAAGCAGCGCCCGATTATGCAAAAATCAAACTGACCACCTTTTATACCGCCTTATATCATTCCATGCTGGCTCCCAATATTTATAACGATGTTGACGGCCAGTACCGCGGGCTTGACCAAAAGGTGCATGAGGCTTTAGGTTATAATTATTATACGGTGTTCTCTCTATGGGATACCTTCAGGGCCGAGCACCCCCTACTAAGCCTGATCGATAAGAAACGAACGCTTGATTTTATCAAATCGTTTTTGGCGATGAATAAGGAAGGCGGTTTGTTGCCGATATGGCCGCTGGCCTCCAGCGAAACCTATTGTATGATTGGTAATCATTCTATCCCTGTTATTGTGGATGCTTACGCCAAAGGGATACGGGATTTTAATGCGGAAGAAGCATTTACCGCCATGAAGGCTGCCGTAAACCGTAACCAATATGGCCTGGATTCATACCGCAAGAATGGCGCGGTGCTGGCGGATAGTGAACCGGAATCAGTTTCGAAAACACTGGAATATGCCTATGACGACTGGTGCATAGCACAAATGGCTAAAATGCTGGATAAACCAAAGGATTATGCCGAATTTATTGAACGCGCGCAGTATTGGAAGAATGTATACAACGGCCAGAACAGCTTTATGCAGGCGCGGGTAAACGGCGGCTGGTATGCACCTTTTGAACCTACCGAGATCAACCGGAACTATACCGAAGGCAATTCGTGGCAGTACACTTTTTTAGTGCCACAGGATGTGGAAGGGCTGATAGGCCAAATGGGTGGCAGGGCTAATTTTGCCGCCAAACTGAACGAGTTATTTACAACTGACTCGAAACTTACCGGCACGCAACAGTCGGACGTTACCGGGCTGATAGGCCAGTATGCGCACGGTAACGAGCCAAGCCACCACATGGCCTACCTGTTTAACTTTACGGACGAGCCGGATAAAACGCAATACTACATTAACAAGATACTAAACGAGGAATACAGCGACAAGCCGGACGGCCTGTCGGGCAATGAGGATTGCGGGCAGATGTCGGCCTGGTATGTAATGAGCTCACTGGGGATCTATAATGTTACGCCCGGGCAACAGCAGTTTCAGATTGGTTTGCCGCGGTTTGAGAAGGCGGTGATCAACTTAGAGAATGGCAAGAAATTTACCATAAACAATGCCGGCGCAACCGTGAGCCGCGATAACATCTATTTGCAGGGCCTTAACCTTAACAAGAAGGCTTACAATAAACTATACATCGATTATGAAACTATAGCTAAAGGCGGCGATCTGGAAGTATTTACCGGCCGCCTGGCTAACAGAATGTTTGTGCAGGGACTGGAAAAACCCATATCTAAGATAACGGATGACCTGATCGTGCCTAACCCGGTTATCATAGCCCCGGTAAGAACCTTCCAGGAATCATTACCTATACAGATCAAATGTGATGATGCGGCAGCTAAGATCTATTATACTTTGGACGGCTCTGCTCCTACTGCAAATTCGGTTTTGTATAGTGCGCCGTTTACCATTTCGGCTAATACAACTATCAAGGCTATTGCCATTAAGGGCGCCAAGAGCAGCTTTGTTGATGAGGGGACATTTAAGAAGATAACGGTGGCGAATTGATTGGATTTACAGATGTTCGGATTTGCAAATTAGTAAATGCCGGTTATTTTATCGGTTTCGGGAAATTTTAGATTTTAATAGGAAAAAATTAAGGAAGTTTAGTGGTATAATTAATCGCCTATAGTCGATTATTAATCGCTATTAGTCGAGATTATTCGTAATTGTTAACCCTCTTTTAGGTTTCGGTTAATTTTCCCCTCCCAACAACTTTTTAGCCATTTCCATTCTTTCCATTTCCGCTTTTGGCAAAACAGGGTATTCCAGTTTCAGGCTCTTTAGGGTTTGGAGGATGACGGTTGATATGGCAATACGCGAAAACCACTTCTTATCCGCAGGTATGATATACCAGGGGCATTGGCTGGTTGAGGTTTGCTGTATGGCCTTTTCGTAGGCCTGCATATAATCATCAAAGTATTGCCGTTCGTCAATATCTGACGAGGAGAATTTCCAGTTTTTGGTGGGGTCGTTTATCCTTTCCAGGAAGCGTTTCTTTTGTTCATCCTTTGATACATGCAGGAAGAATTTGATTATAACCGTCCCATTACCAGACAGATAGTTCTCAAACGCGCGGATATCTTCATAGCGCTGCTCCCAAAATTTCTTATCAGCATTTTTAGTTTTATCTATTCCGGGCAGGCGTTCATTTAACAAGAGTTCGGGATGAACCTTGGTTATCAATACATTTTCATAATGCGAGCGGTTATGTACGCCAATGTGCCCAAATTCGGGCATGGCTTTATGATGCCGCCATAGAAAGTCATGGCTTAACTCTTCTACACTTGGTTGTTTAAAGCTGTGTACCTCACACCCTTGCGGGTTTAAGCCGGATAGCGTATGCAATATCGCGCTGTCTTTACCTCCTGCATCCATCGCCTGGAATAAGACCAACAAGGCATAGCGTTTATCGGCATATAGTTTGGGTTGCAGTTCAATAATTTGTTTTACAAGACCCTCTAAAATGGCATCGGCATCTTCCTTTTTAAGATCGGCAGCATAGCCCGGATCGTGATTTTGAAGCAAAAAGCTTTTACCTTCACTAACTTTTATCTTATCAATTATATCCTTCATCGAAACAAAATTACAGTATGCTAAGTTAAACTAAAATTTACGCAATAGAATTGCGTTATTATCTTTGTCCAAATACGGCTATGATTTAGGGCCATAATTTTACATCTTTACCGCATGTTCAACCGCGTCAAAAACAAGTACCTCAGATATTTTCTCATCTTCCTTTATTCTGTAATTGTATTTTTCTGCGCTATGGAATTAAATTTTCTATGGCTGTTTGGATATTCACCTGATATGCAGGATATTAAGAACCCTATCTTATCTGTAGGTTCACAAGTTTATACGGCCGACGGTAAGTTAATTGGCGAGTATTACCACGAAAACCGTTCACCGGTTGAGTATAAAGCCATATCTCCTAACCTCATTAATGCCTTAATAGCAACTGAAGATGTGCGGTTTTATAAGCATGGGGCGGTCGATTTTTATTCGTTTTTCACCAGTATTGTTTCCACTGCTACCGGCGATAAACGCGGCGGCAGCACCATTACACAGCAATTAGCGAAGAACCTTTATGCCACCCGCAAGAAGCAATCGCAGGGGTTGCTTAGCCATATACCCGTAATAAAGACTATCGTATTTAAATGTAAAGAATGGCTTACGGCCTATAAGTTAGAACACGTTTATAGTAAAGAAGATATACTCACTTTATACTTAAATACGGTTCCTTTTGGCAATAATTCTTTCGGTGTTAAAACGGCTACGCTTAAGTTCTTTAATAAAATGCCCGATGCGGTTACACCTGCTGAAGCGGCCACCTTAATAGGTATGCTTAAGGCAACATCTACCTATAATCCTATCAATAATCCGGATAAGTCAATGGACCGGCGTAATACGGTTTTAAGCCAAATGCAAAAGTATGGCTATATCACAAAGGCTGATTATGATAGCAATAGTAAAGCTCCATTGGGCCTTAATTTAAGCTACATTGAGAATAATTCGCAAGGCGATTCATATATACGCCAGGCGGTTGAAAGGTGGCTCAAAAAGTGGTGTACAGATAATGGTTATGACCTTTATGAAGACGGCCTAAAGATCTACACTACAATAGATTCTCATTTGCAGCAATACGCCGAAGAAGCTGTAGCCGAAAAGATGAAAATGCTGCAACGACGCTTTAATGACCTATGGGGCAAAAAGAACCCCTGGCGCGATTCGAAAGGCGTTGAGATAAAGGACTTTCTATTGAAAGCAGAGCAGCGGTTACCTATTTATGCCATGCTGGATAAACGGTATCATGGCGATACGGTACAGATAAAGCAATACTTTGAAAAGAAGAAACACATGAAGGTGTTTACCTGGAACGGTGAGCGCGATACTACCTTTTCAAGTGTCGATTCAATAAAATACTATACCCGCATTTTAAATACCGGCATGATGACTATTGAGCCGTCAACAGGCAAAATCAAAGTATGGGTCGGCGGTATCGATCATCATTATTTCAGGTATGACCACGTAAACCAATCCAAGCGCCAGGCAGGTTCAACATTTAAGCCTTTCGCCTATGTTACTGCTTTGGATAACGGCTATACCCCTTGCGATAAATTTACGGATCAACCGGTATCCATCAAATATAATGATGGCGGGAAAGACCAGGTTTGGGCGCCAAACAATGCTGATTTTAAGTTTTCGGGACAGGAAATGTCATTACGCTGGGCAATGGGTAAATCGGTAAATTCAATAACGGCACAGGTAACCGAAAAGGTTGGTTGGGCCAAAGTGGTTGAGTATGCACATAAATTGGGCATAGAAAGCCCGTTAAAATCAGTACCTTCTGTATCATTAGGCTCTAACGATGTATCTGTATATGAAATGGTTAGGGCTTATAGTACTTTTTTAAATAAGGGACAGAAAATAGATCCGCTTTTAGTTACAAAAATAACCGACCAGGCCGGAAATGTCTTACAAGAGTTTACGCTGAAAACCGAGCAGGTTTTAAGCGAAGAAACCGCATGGTTAATGCTGTATATGTTCCGCGGCGGCATGGAGGAACCGGGTGGTACGTCACAGGCCTTATGGGAGTACCCTGGCCTTTGGAAAAAAGACAACCAAATAGGTGGTAAAACCGGTACATCGTCTGATTATGTTGACGGCTGGTATATGGGCATCACAAAGGACCTGGTAACCGGTATTTGGGTTGGTGCCGATGACCGCAGCGTACACTTTACCAATTCGGAAACCGGCGAAGGTTCGCACACCGCGCTGCCTATTTTTGGCAGCTTTATGCAAAGGGTTTATGCAGATCCAAATTCGGGATATACTTACGGGCCGTTCCCGAAACCGTGGAGTAAAATAACCAAACCGTATGATTGCCCATCGCCACGACTGAAGGATTCTACAGAGATGGACAGCTTACAAATGCAGGTTGATACAAATGGCACACTGCCCAAACCTATATCACCTAAAGAGCCGGAAAATAAACCGAAGCCGTAGCTATTAGTTGTTTTGTATAGCAACCTATTTGGTAATTGATAAGTAATACTTATAACTATCGGCACAAGGATAATTGATTAAGATTAGTGTATTGCTGATTTTAAAGGTCAATTGTTTAATTTAGCGTTCATAATCACATCACCTGCATGATTAACAACTCCTCTACCATAAATAAGGCAAGCAAAGTTTTCCGTTTACTATTTTGCCTATTGACTTTAGTTGCGTTTAGTTTTACGGCAAAGGCCCAATATTTCGGGCAAAATAAGGTGCGGTATAAAAATTTGAAGTTCAAAATTTATAAAACACCACACTTCGAGATCTACTATTATATCAAAAATGATAGTATGATCAAACGCTTTGCACAGGAGAGCGAACTTTGGTATACCTTACATCAGCAGGTTTTCAGGGATACCTTTAAAAAGCCAAACCCCATTATATTATATGCAAATCACCCTGATTTTCAACAAACTACCGCCATTGATGGCTCAATAGATGTAGGTACGGGTGGTGTTACCGAGGGGTTGAAAAACCGGGTGGTAATGCCGGTGATGGAAAATAATGAAATGACCCGGCACGTAATAGGCCACGAATTGGTACATGCTTTCCAATATCATTTACTGTTGGAGAAGGATGAGGCCAACTATGATAATATCAACAGCCTGCCCTTATGGATGATTGAAGGTATGGCCGAATATCTTTCGTTAGGCAAAAAAGATTCGTATACGGCTATGTGGATGCGTGATGCCTATTTAAACCATGACATCCCAACCATAAAACAATTAACCGAGAGCAATAAATATTTCCCTTACCGATACGGGCAGGCGTTCTGGGCATTCATAGGTTCAACCTACGGTGACACGGTTATTATGCCTTATTTTAAAAATACGGCACGTTTAGGGCTTCAATATGGCACGCGCCGAACATTTGGGTATGATGATAAAACGCTGTCTTCCCTTTGGAAAAACTCAATAGAAGCTGCTTATAAACCATATTTAAAGGATACCGTACAAAAACCTGTTGGCCATTTGTTGATCAGTGATAAAAACTCGGGCAAAATGAATATTGCCCCGGCTGTAAGCCCAGATGGTAAGTATATTGCCTTTTTATCTGAAAAGAACTTATTTACTATTGATCTTTATTTAGCCGATGCTAAGACCGGCGTTGTAATAAAAAAGCTGACCAGCAAGATATCCAACTCGCATATTGACGAGTTTAACTTTATTGAATCGGCCGGCACCTGGTCGCCAGATGGTAAACGGTTTGCATTCAGTGTATTCAACAAAGGCCGAAACCGTATGCTGGTGGTTGAAGTACCAAGCGGGCAGATTTTGCAGGATATTTCAATGGGTAAGGCCGAGCAATTCAGTAACCTGTCCTGGTCGCCGGATGGAAAACAAATTGTCTTCCAGGGACTATCCGAAGGACAGGGCGACCTGTATTTATATAATTTTGACACCAAAAAGGTTAAGCAATTAACCAATGATAAGTATTCTGATTACCAGCCAAGCTTCTCAAGAGATGGTAAAAAGATCATATTCTCAAGTGACAGGACAACCTATGACCAATCATTATCACAGGAGATCACCTTTAACTTAGCAGAATATGACCTTCAAACCGGCAGGACTACCAATATCAATGTATTTAACGGGGCCAATAATTTAAACCCGCAGTATTCGTCAGATGGTACACAGGTTTACTTTTTATCTAACCGCGATGGTTTCCGCAATATGTACAGGTATACATTAAGTACTGGCAAGGTCGAGCAAATGACCGACCTGTTTACCGGTATTTGCGGTATAACTGAATATTCGCCGGCACTAAGTATTTCTAATAATAACGATATTGTTTATTCCTATTACCGGGCGCAAAAATATTCCATATATAATGCCAATGCTTCAGAATTTACACCGCAGGTTATAGATGCCAGGAGTACAAATTTTGATGTAGCCATGCTGCCGCCATTCAAATCTGTCGGGGTCGACCTGATCAATTCAAACCTTAACAATTATTTGGCCTACAAAAAATTCCCGGCCGATTCCATAAAAAATCAAGCCTACCAATCAAAATTTAAGTTAGATTATTTGGCAAGCAGTGGTTTAGGCGTGTCGGCAAGCGCTTTTGGCACAGGGTTGGCAAGCGGTATACAAGGTGTATTCAGCGATATTTTGGGCCGTAACCAAATATACGGCGGGGTTGCGGTTAACGGTGAAGTTTATGATTTTGGCGCGCAATTTTTATATATAAAACAAACCGGGCGGTGGAATTTTGGTGCAGGTTTATCGCATATTCCCTACCAGTTTGCCAACTATAATGTAGTACCAACAACGTTCACATCCGGCGGGAAAACAGTACCGGCCAGCGAAGAGAGATATGATATAATCCGGATATTCCAGGATCAGGCTAATGCTTTTACCTCCTACCCGCTATCCAAAACAACGCGTGTAGAATTTGGCGGCAGCGGTTCGGAATATTATTACCGTGTTGACCGATACAGTACTATTTATGACAATGCGGGAAACGAACTGAGCTATCAAAAAACACATATTTCAAATAACGCTTATAATGCCGACCCCTTAAATGGCGGAAATATTTTAAAGCCCTTTACGGTTTTTGCCGTAAACACTTCATTAGTAGGCGACAATTCATTTTTTGGCGTTGCATCACCGCTTAATGGCTTTCGTTACCGTATAGAGGGAGAATACGATTTTGGCACCTACCAGTTTTTTGCACCCACTGTTGATATCAGGGAATACGTGCGTGTAGCACCCGTTACTTTCGCCGCGCGTTTATATGGCTATGGGCGCTTTGGTAATTCAAACGGCTTATATCCTTTATATATAGGTTACCCCTTCCTTATCCGCGGTTATGAAGCGCAGACGTTTTATAACAATAATGGTAAGCCAAGTAACGGCTTTACTATCGACCAGCTTTCGGGTACGCGTACAGCAGTAGCAAATTTCGAGATACGGTTACCGTTTACCGGGCCTGAAAAACTTTCGCAAATCAAATCAAGGTTTTTCTTTTCAGAGCTTAACTTTTTCTTTGATGCCGGTTTAGCCTGGAACGCCGGCAACCAGGTCAAATTTCAAATGGCACCAGACAAAGCAGGTACCGATGCAAGTGGGAATACCGTTTTTAATGCCAACCAGCGTGTACCGGCATTAAGCAGTGGTATTTCTTTAAGGGTAAACGTATTTGGTTATTTTGTTTTGGAGCCCTATTTGGCAGTTCCGTTTAACCGCAATGATGTTAACAAACCTGTATTTGGTATAGGGTTTACACCGGGCTGGTAATTATAAATAATAAATATTTAAACTAAAAGCTTTAATAACAGTTTAATCGTTGAGTATGATTAACAGGTTATGAAGAGGTATTTTTTATTGGTATTTGCTATTTTGCTGTCACACACCTTGTTTTCTCAAACAACTGCTGTTACACCGTCTCCCCTCCCTACGAATCCAATATTACCGAATACCACTAAATCAGCACCTGCACAACCAACCCGTCCTGACAATCCTGGCAAGGAAAGATTGGCAATATCAGCATCCAATAGTATTATGGATAATATTGCCAGGATGAAAAGTTTAAGCAAATTTTTAAATGCGCTGCAAATTGCCGGGCTAAGCGAAACGTTTAAAAGTGTAGGCCCGATAACCGTATTTATACCCGATGATAAGGCATTTGAAAAAATGTCGAAAGGTAAATTAGATACGCTATTAAGGGTCGACCATAGGTACGAGTTGATTGCTTTTATAACTTATCATGCAGTTTCCGGGAAAATCAATTCGCGAAATATTATACGGCAGATAGCGACGCATAAAAACAAGGCAACATTTACAACACTGTCCGGCGGAAAGTTAACGGCCAAAACTGATGCCGGTAAAATTATTTTAATTGATGAAGGAGGCAGACAAAGCACTATAAGCCAAAGCGATATCACACAAAGCAATGGTATGCTTTTTGTGATTGATACTGTTCTATTACCTAAGAACAGGCTGATATAATCAGACTACCGTGTGACAAACCAGCGTTAAAAAAATTACGTAATTTGATGTATAAATCTTAAAATATATAAAAATGAAAAGATCAATTTTAGCATCTGCACTATTATGTACGGTTATTGCGATAGGCTGCCAGTATAGTAACGGTCAAAACACAGCATCAAGGTTAAGCAAACCACCTGCAGAGTGGAAAAAGCAACTGGATGCCAATGCCTACCATATTATGGTTGAAAGCGGGACTGAGCCACCTTATAAAAACGCTTACTGGGACAACCATGAAAAAGGCGTTTATGTAAGCGCTGCTACGGGCGATGTATTATTCTCATCAGACGATAAGTATGATAGCGGTACAGGCTGGCCAAGTTTTGTTAAAGCGGTCGACGCTAAAAAAATTAAAGTAGTCACCGATAAAAGCGATGGCATGACCCGCGATGAAGTAATTGAAGCCAAAACCGGTCTGCACCTTGGGCACGTTTTTGATGACGGCCCCGCAAACAGGGGTGGCAAAAGGTACTGCATGAACTCGGGCGCGCTAAAATTCATTAAAAAGTAGCCGCAACGCGTGCCATATTAATAGAGGGGCGTAGCTGCGGCCTTACCCTGGTATTACTTTCAAAATTCAATCCAATGGTCAGGTCTACCCAATCAGGGTTAACAGATCTGATCATTTTTTCTTTTTGGGGCCTGGTATAAGTGCTCACCATTTTAAAACGGTCCATGGCTTGCTCTTCTGTATTTATCTCTTCAAAATAAATTAAGCGGTTCAAATGCTGTGCGCAATCAAAAAACAAGGTGGGCATTTCGCTGTAAAATTTTAGCGTTTTTAATAAGTCTGAGCATAAGCCTACGTGTAGGTTATTCCGGTTTCTGTCTGTAATGATGTAAATAAAACGTTTCATTTTAAATAAATATTTGCTGATTAAAAAATAATTACTAATTTTATGAGCATAAAGTTACTAATATTTTTAGCAATTCCAAATTTTATGTCAACAATTCCATCAAATATTAAATTTCTACGAAAAAAAAAGGGCCTTACCCAGCAGCAATTTGCCGACCAGTTAGGCATTAAACGTTCATTAGTAGGCGCTTATGAAGAAGAGCGGGCCGAACCAAAATATGAGCTGCTAAAAAAAATAGCAATCTTTTTTGATATCTCGGTTGATGATTTTATTAATGAAACCATTAATGAGAAGTGGGCACCCCAGCCAAAAGGCAACCAGGCTAACCTGCGCATCTTAAGCATTTCTGTTGACAAGGATGATAATGAGAATATTGAACTGGTGCCGATGAAGGCCAGCGCCGGCTATTTAAATGGCTATGCCGACCCGGAATACGTAGCACAATTGCCTAAATTTTATTTGCCAATGTTTAAGCAGGGCACCTATAGGGCCTTTGAAATAAATGGCGATTCGATGCTGCCATTAGTATCAGGCACTACTATTATAGGTGAGTATGTAGAAAACTGGACCGATGTGAAACCCGGCGAAACCTACGTTATAATATCAAAAACAGAGGGTGTAGTATATAAACGCGTGGGCAATAAATTTAAGGATAATAAAAAACTAAAGTTAATATCTGACAACCCGGTATATGACCCCTATGAAATTAGCGGCGAGGATATTTTAGAGCTTTGGAAGGCAAAGGCTTATATATCAACACATCTACCAATGCCAACCCCTGAGCCTACCATGGAAAGCCTAACTGCAATGATGGCCCAGATGCAACGTTCTATAGCTGATATGAAACATAGTAATTAGTTGTAAGTGTTATAAAGGTTGTAAAAGTTAAAAGTGTTTTTCATTTTTAGTTATTATAAACCCTTTATAACCCTTATAACCTCTCCAACAACTACAACTTCCAACAAAGCAACAATTAAGTTACATCTTGTGTTTTAAACCATAAGGGTATATCTTTATCAAATACTTTAAAACACTAAAAACTTAAAAAAATGAAAAAACTATTGTTAATGAGCTGCATGCTTTTAGGAATAACGGCAGCGAGCTACGCACAAGGTGGCGGCGGCAGGCCTCAAATGGCCCCTGCTGATCAGGCGGCTGCATTAAAAACTTCTTTAGCGCTTACCGATGCCCAAACAGCTAAGATCACAACTATCTTAACTGCACAGGCTGCATCTATGGACAGCTTAACAAAGGCTGTTCCAGATCGTCAAACTGCAAGGCCGGCACAAACTGCGTTAAGAGCAGGTTACACTGCAAAGATCAAAGCTGTTTTAACTCCAGACCAGGCTGCTGCTTATGATAAGGCAATGGCTGCACGCCGTGGCGGTGGTGGTGGCGGCATGGGCGGCGGCGGTGGTACTCCTCCTCCCCCAACTCGTTAAGTAACATTTTTAAACAGGAAATAACCTTTAGGGCTATTTTCTGTTTAAAATGTGTATACATAATTATATATTAGCAAAAACTTAATTTAAATTAAAAACTAAAAAACATGAAAAAATTAATTTTGATGACTTGCCTTGCTTTAGGCATATCAGCAGCAAGCTTCGCACAAGGTGGCGGTGGCGGCGGTGCAAGAACACCACAAACTCCAGATCAACAATTGGCTACTTTAAAAACTAATTTAGGAGATCTTAAATTAACTGCAGATCAAGAAACCAAAGTTATGGCTATTTACAAAGCATCTGCGGCATCTACAGATAGCTTGACTAAAGCCGGTGGCGATATGAGAACTGGCAGACAGCCTATCATGATGGCCCAAAATGCTAAATTAAAAGCTGTTTTAACTCCTGAACAATTTGCTAAAATACCTGCTCGCGGTGGCCGTGGTGGCGGTGGTGGCGGCGGTGGCGGCACTCCTCCTCCCCCAACTCGTTAAGTAACATTTTAAATAGAAACGGCTTTAGGGCCGTTTTTTTATTTAACTTAGTTTTTGTCACTAATACTATATTAGTTACAGCTAAATTTTAAAAAACCAAAAAACTAAAAACATGAAAAAATTATTGTTAGTATGCTGCATCGTATTAGGTGTAAGCGCCCTTAGCCGTGCACAAGGTGGCGGCGGTTTTACCCCTCCAACTCCTGAAGCTCAAACTGCTACGTTAAAAACAGCTTTAACGCTTACTGATGCCCAGGAGGCTAAAGTTTTGGCTATCTATAAAGCACAGACAGCAAGCAGGGATAGTATAACTAAGGCTGGCGGTGATATGAGGACTGCAATGGGCCCGCTTAGAACAGCAGTTACAGCTAAGATCAATGCTGTTTTAACACCTGAACAACAAACCAAATTTGCTGCAATGCCACGTGGTGGCAGACCTGGCGGTGGTGGTGGTGGTGGCGGTACTCCTCCTCCCCCAACACGCTAAGTAACATTTTAAATGGAAACGGCCTTTTGGCCGTTTTTTTGTTAAAATTAGTTTTCGTTATTTATATATTAGCACAACTAAATTAAAAACCCAAAAACTAAAAACATGAAAAAATTATTGTTAGTATGCTGCATCGTATTAGGTGTAAGCACCCTTAGCCGTGCCCAAGGTGGCGGTGGCGGAGGTTTCCAACAAAAAAGCCCTGAAGAAACACTGGCGGCATGGAAAGCACCGTTAGCACTAACCGATGCGCAATCTGC
>Ga0193702_1000216_pt1 | contig 23484 bp, 19 predicted proteins | sample U3a1metaG_FD_143060 | JGI IMG/M metagenome (GOLD analysis project Ga0193702, IMG submission 143060) | Soil microbial communities from a riparian zone of the East river system, Colorado, United States - U3a1 | ecosystem: Environmental > Terrestrial > Soil > Riparian zone | place: USA: East River... | reverse complement strand
AACTGCTGTTTTAATGTTTCGATTTTCACGTGTGATTCCTCCCTTGTGTCAACCCTAATCAGTACGACACACCGCTTACAAAAGTGGAACACTTTGCGATAATCTGCATGGTGTGCAAAAATCCGCAGACAATCATGCGGCATCCTGCAAAACAACAACAACGGCAGGAAATTCCCGTCTTTGTCAATCAGCAACCACCAACACCACCTTACCATTAACTCCACCGGCTGATAATAAATCCTGCGCCTCGGCTGCATCTTCCAGTTTCAACGTTTTGGCAATCTGTATTTTAATTTTACCGTCTTCCACCAGTTTGGCGCCAAATTCTAATTTTTTATAGGATGGATCTGACGAGATAAACTGTGCGGTGATACCATACTGTTCTGCCAGTTCCTGCGAAGGTGGCATAACTGCGCTCAGTAATTTACCGCCTTTTTTTTCTACTGTGAAAGATTTGGCTTGTGTTTCGCCACCAACAAGATCAATTACCAGGTCGGCATCCTTTACAAGTTCAGTGAAATCCTGTTTTTTGTGGTCGATCACTTCATCTGCTCCAAAAGATTTGGCAAGATCAATGCCCTCGCCCGAAGCGGTGCCTATAACATAAGCGCCCAATGCCTTTGCCATTTGAACCATTATGCCACCAACTCCACCTGCCGCACCGTGGATCAATACGCGCTGGCCAGCTTTTAACTCACCGCCTTGCACAAGAAACGTGTAAGAGGTAACTAAAGGAACAGACAGGGCCGCTGCTTCGGGCAAGCTTACGTTTTTTGGGATCAATGCGGCCTGATCTTCTTTAACAACAACATATTCTGCATAGGTTCCGCCAAATGTGGTAGCAAATACTTTGTCGCCTACCTTCAAGCGTGACACTCCGTTGCCAACGGCTCCTATGGTACCGGCGGCATCGGAACCGGGCACCCAGGGTAAATTCAACGGGATCATTTTTTGCATCGACCCGGAGCGAACCTTCATATCAAATGGGTTTACAGTAGTAGCGGCCACCTTTATTAAAATTTCATTTTCCCCGGGCTGCGGCTTATCAGCTTGCTTTAGCTGTAGCACACCTGAATCGCCATATGTTTCGAATTGAATTGCTTTCATGAGTTGCTGTGTTTTAACGTTCCAACGCGGACCTAATATAAATGTTTTAAAGCAGGTAATTCATCACGGAATATTACCTGCCTGTGATATTGCATTTAGCATGTTGGCCGGGATTTAAAATGCCTGAAAATTTATCCATGAATTATAAAATGTACTACAAAGGAAAAATATGATAAGAATATTAATCTTTTGTAAATGTTTTATTACTAATGACTAAAAAAAAGATTAGTAGCTGAAATATTTTGTGATGTTGAATAATTATTAGTTAAATTAGCTGAAACTTAAACCTTTTAACAATGGATACCATAATTGTAAATGGAGCAACCTACTGGTTGCCCGAAAACAACAACGATGTAATTACGCTGGTAAATGAAGCATCAAACAACAACGAGATCATTTGCGTTCGTGGCTCAGGCCACTCGTTCCCATTAATTGGCGACCTCGAAACAGAGCAGAAATCATCAACCGGGAAAACGTACAAGTATATAATGCTTGCCAAAATGTATGCGATGCAGATGCTTGACCCCAACACGGTAAGGGTACAAGCCGGTTGCCACCTTGGTGTCGATCCCTTTGATCCGACAGGCATCTCTACGGTTGAAAACTCTTTATGTTATCAATTAGATAACCTGGGGACTGCTAAAGGTGATCCCTCATTAAACCGTGCGCTTCCCGACCTGGGCGGCATAACCCATCAAACTGTCGGGGGCTTTTTGTCAACTGCTTCCTCTGGTGGCTCAACTCAATTTTCATTTGAAGATGCAATAGTGAGTGTTGACGTGGTTACCTGCCAGGACGGCCAGGCTGCAGTAACTACTTTTACAAAACCTGCTTCCGGCGACCTTAACGACCCTTTTTATGCGGTAGGCATAGCTTCTATGGGTTTGTTTGGTGTTATTGTATCTGCAACTTTTAGCTGCATACCTCAGTTTTATATCGAGGGATCGGAAACTATTGAGTACGCAGATAAATGTTCCCTGATCAACCTGTTCGGCACATCGCCCGAATTGCCAAACATGCAAACTTTTTTAGAGCAAACCGAATACACCCGTTTAATGTGGTGGCCGCAGCAAAACAACGTTCCGAATACAGACCTGTCGCGAATGGTAACCTGGCAGGCAAACCGTACGGACAAAGCCGGGGCCGAAGCACAGGCAAAACATGCTTATGAATTAATGGGCGTTACGCCACCACCATCTGCTGATGGATTAAAACCTTATGAAGAAGTACCTTATATTTTTGGCAGCCCCATTCCGGCCAATATAGCTGCTGACCTTTTATACACCGCCATAGGCCAGTGGCCCACCTGGCTGAAAAATCTTTTTAGTGAAAAAGACCTATGGAAGTATGAAATTATTAAAGTTTTGGTAGAGAGTAATTATGCAACGAAGATCTTCCCTGCTATAATGGACATTTTTGTTACTGTTGATACGCCCACAAATAAAAATAAGGGGCCGCAGCTGTTCTCAGATCGCTGGTACACAGGCTTGCCTATGGATAACCAGATGAGCGATAAGCTGATGCCGGTTTGGTTTACCGAATTATGGTTAGATATTAATCAATCGGAACAGGTAATGGATACGTTGAAAGCTTATTATGATGCCCAACCAATAACTATCGATCTTAGTTTTAGCTGTGAAATTTATGCAGCCAGGCAAAATAACTTCTGGCTCAGCCCTTCATATCAGCAGGATGTGATCCGGATTGATGTGTTTTGGTTTGGCCATAACCAGGGCGACCCGGCAACATTTTACCAAAGTTTTTGGGATTTGCTGGCGAAATTTAATTATCGCCCGCACTGGGGTAAATATATTCCCGACACCGTTAATGGTGCATCGGGCGTAACCTATATCTCTGAAAAGTACCCGAAATGGAATGACTGGATGAGTTTAAGAAATACAATGGACCCTAAGCAGGTTTTTGTAAACGATTACTGGCGTGGGAAATTAGGGATTCCCGCAGCATAACTATTGATGAGATTTCTATAAAAAAAAAGCGGTTAATCACCGCTTTTTTTTTCGCTTTTACCAGGTACAAAGTTTGTCACATCACGATAGCCTGCTGCTGTCAGTTCAACTTCTTTATCCAGATATTCCGTACAGAAACTTTCGTGGTAGCCTCAATCTCGATACCAATCATTCCCGATTGATTGTTTGACGATTTTGGGTCATCATCTATCATTACAGCCATCAGCTGGCCATTTAAAATGTGCATAAAAACCCCGCCGCGGGCAATAACGGTGTATTCATTCCAATCGTTCATTTTTATTAGCTTAGCCAGCTCGTCCCGGTCTCCAATATTACCCATCAGCCGTTTGCTCTTTGTGCTGAAGCCTTCAACCACTTCCCCGCGCCAGGCCAGGATGCGCATAGGGGTATTTTCCGAATAAAATTGCCCCGTCCACGGTTGGGAAGGCCAAAAATCGGCTTGTGGACCGGTCATCATCCACTTTAAATTAACGGGGCCAACATTAGCTGTTACTTCTTTAGCAATAGGATTTAGCCATGGTATGCCGGTTTTACTGCGATACTGGATCCCGCTGCCGCCCTCGCCTTCAACTTTTATCTCAAATTTCAGGGTAAAGTCCTTTGCCTTCATCGCGCGGTAAACAATATAGCTGTTGCCGCTTGGGTTTTTCGGTGTCGATTCACCAACTATAGCCCCGTTTTCAACCCGCCAGAATTTTGGGTTACCATCCCAGTCTTTTAAAGTTTTGCCGTCAAAAAGAGAAATATATCCTTCGTGGTCGTTGAAATCCAGGGGAGTAGGCTCAGTAAAACCATAGGTTTCATGTTTGGGGTTCTGGGCAAAGGCTGTAAGTGTACTTAACTGGATATAAGCCAGGAAAAGTAAAGTATAATAAAAGGCTGGGTAATGCTTTTTCATATATTTTGGTTCGAGATAATACAATAGTAGCCAATTTAATAAATAAGGGAATAGCTTTTTTGGGCTCTTTGTAACAATCTTCGCTACGTTGGCAACGGTTTTTAATCAAGGCGATCAAGCTAACGGAATTTATATTAAACGAACAAAAAAAGCGGCAACCCGCCGCTTTTTGTTTGTTGTTTTTGCGCTTCCAAAGCCACCGTATAATATCGGGGCTATTAAGAATATCCTCTAAATTAACAGCAAAGAAGATAATGATAATCCTGTGAACATGCGCCGCTGGCTGGTTGATAAGTAGTACACCCTATTGGTGGAGGAGGCGGAATATGCGGATCAACAGTTTCGGACTTGCAAGTGCATCCCAGGGGGATATTCCCGCCTCTAACATTTTTCATTTGCGCTCTTGAGAGGATGTTTTTAGAATCTGAGTTTAGACTCATCAAATTTGGTTTTTTCATACGTGTAATTTTAGGTTAAAAAACTTTCATCTAAATACGAGAAATTATTAATCAATTGCAAAATTATTTCGCAATAACAGCGTATCTGTTACAATTCAGCGTTTTACGGCCAGCAAAAGACACACGGCCCGGAAATAAATTTACCGGTAATTAAAAAAACATCCATTCCTGTAACAATCTCCCTCTCTCTACATCTAACAAAAAACCTTCCTGCATGCTGCATTTTGTAGAATTCAAAAAATTTTATGGGAATTATCCTGCCTTAACAATTGCCGATTTTAATATTGAGCCTGGCATCTATTGGATAAAAGGTGTTAACGGCTCCGGCAAAAGCACTTTGCTTAAATCAATTGCGGGGATACTTGCTTTTAGTGGCGATATTGTATTGGATGGCGGCATCAGTATAAAAAAACAACCTGTTAATTACCGCAAACTGGTAAACTTTGCCGAGGCCGAACCACTTTTTCCGGAGTTCTTAACCGGGAAAGAGATGGTAAGCCTCTTCGCATCTGCCAAAGACGCGCCGGCAGGGCAGGAGCAGCAGTACATAGAGAGCATGAAAATGCAAAGCTATATCGACCGGCCCATTGGTACCTATAGCAGTGGGATGCTAAAAAAACTCTCGCTGGTGCTGGCGTTCCTGGGCAATCCAAAGCTGATCTTACTGGATGAACCGCTTATAACCATCGACACTGAATCGTTAAAGATCCTTTATAGCTGGATCCGCGAAGAGCATAGTAAGGGCGTTAGCTTTATGCTATCATCGCACCAGGCGCTGGATGTGGATGAACACCTTGATGCCGGCGAACTTTTGGTTGAAAATCAAACATTGCAATTTACCCGCTGATGCAGCAGCCTTTGAACAATATATTGGTTAAGATCTTTGCAAGGGGATTCTATAAGGTAAACTCCGGTCTGCTTATTTTTTTGTTCGTAATACTGGTGAGTTACTGTTTTTTCATTAACACACTTGGCGACGTTAAACTGCTGCCGCCGGGTAAGGAGCTGTATTATCAATTCATGATCCTGATAAGCTTTGTGAGCAGCCCCGGCATGATGCTGATGTTTTTTACAGTTTGGATCTTCTATACCATAAAAAGCTGGCAATATGTATCCGGTCAATTGCGGATTGAGCACCACGGATTTTTATATTACAGCGTTTTATCAGCCGGATGGGCTAAGCAGTTTAAAGGCTGGTTTTATACACAGTTCATCATAAGCCTTCCGTTTGTATGCTACGCTTTGCTTGCCTCGGTAATAGGGCTGGTTTTGCATCATTATGGTATGGTTTCGGTGATTATTTTATTCACCTTTTTACTTACAACCATAACCGCGCTCATCTACACCAAACAACTAAATACATTGGTTGAAGACGCCGGGCAAACCTGGCTGATGAATTTTGGGCGAAGCTGGCGTAAGCCGTTCTTTAGCCTCTTTGTTTTTCACATCTTCGACAGGTTGAAAATGGCCCTTGTGTTTACAAAGCTTTTATCGTACCTGGCTATCATCAGCATTATGTTTTCATTTACCGATTCGTACACCAATAGCCGTGTTGCTGCTTTTGCCGTGTTGGGCGTTGTTATGGCACATTCAATATTGATCTACCAGCAGCACCGTTTCGCGTTGATATACTTAACCATTACCCGCAATTTTCCATACGGCTTGAGCAAGTTATATGTTCAACAGATGCTTACTTATTTAATATTGCTGCTCCCGGAATGTGTATGGATCTTTATCAGCTTCAAATTTTTTATGGCGATAGGCTTATTTGCGCTTTTATTGGGCGTCACCATGCTATTCCATTGCATTTTATACCGGATAGGGCTGGCTATGAATAAATACCTGCCCTGGCTGCTGGGTTTGTTTTTTGTGATCTCGCTCGTGATCTTGTTTGGGCTAACCTGGCTGCTGATCCCGCTGTGTTTGGGGGTTTCATTCATGCTGTTTTATAATAATTATTACAGGGAGGAATTGAATGAGGAGTGAAAAAAGCAGGTGTCACCCAGATGCTTCGAGTGCCTCAGCATGCCCCCCTCTAAATTTTAATCTACATAACCATTATGAAACCACTAACCACCATCCTCTTAAAAATATTCGCATCCGGGTTTTACCGGGCGCATGGAGGTATCCTGTGTATTGGTTTTTTTGTGATGTTTGGCATGGTTGAGCCTGCGCAGTTGTTAAACTATCATAAAACTTTAATGCTCACAATTGCAAGCAGTCCGCTAATGATGGCAGTGGTTTTTGCCTGCTGGCTTGTTTATACCATTAAAAGCTGGCATTATGTTGTAGGACAAATAACAGCGGTTAACCAGCAATTTTTATTTTACAGCAGTAATGTTTTTACTAAAAGCAGGCAATTTAAAAGCTGGTTTTATTTGCAATTGGTTTTGCTGTTGCCTATCTCTGTTTACGGAGCCATTGCAGCGGGGGTAGGGCTGGCGCATCATTATTACCTCATCCCTTTGGCAATTATTGCATACCTGTTTTTACTTGCAGGCTTAAGCGCCATATTATACAGGGGTACGGTGAATAAACTGGTAGATGGCAGCACCCAATCATGGATGTTAACCCTCAGCAGCAAGTGGCGCAAGCCCTGGTTTAGTTTATTTATCTATCACGTGTTTGATCAGCATAAGGTTACCTGGCTGGTTACCAAAGCGCTTTCATATGTATTAATAACCGGGTTCTTTTTGCTGTTTGCTGATGTTGCGCATGATATCCGCGTAGCAGGTATTGCCTTGCTGGCCGTTGTTGTAGCGCATGTTAAGCTGATATTTGAAGAACGCAGCTTCGAAGAAAAATGGCTGAGCTTTACCCGCAACCTGCCTTATAGCCGTGCAAGGCTGTTTGCCGGTTTTGCCGGGGTTTATCTGATCCTGATGTTTCCTGAAAGTATCTGGCTCTTCAGCAGGTTTAATCCTTTAATTGCTTTTGAACTGCTGCTTGCCGGTATAAGTATTGCCCTGCTCTTCCATTGCCTGCTTTATTACATCGGCCTTGATATGGAAAAATATATGCTATGGGTCTTCTTCCTGTTTGTTGCAATTTTTTGGCTGATCTTATTTAAGCTGCTCCCGGTGCTGGTGGTATTGAATTCAGCAGTGTCGTTTTGGATGTTTTGGAGTTGGTATTATCGACCACGGATTGTGGCTGATTGAATTGATTACACAGATTAAAAAAAAGTGATTGCATCGATTTAATCATATGTCGCGTAGCAATCAGCATGACGTGATTGTTTAATATCAGATCAAATACTGCTCAATAACATCCTCCGGGATCTTTAAACCCCGGCCGGTTGCCATATCAATCATTACGTAATCAAAATAGCCGTCGCAGCAAATTTTGCCGGTTGCTTTATTGGTAATACTGAATTTTACACGGCAGCCTTTTTCATTTATGCTTTCAATGCCTGTTTTAACGATGAAGTAATCGCCCATAGTCAGGGCGCGTTTGTATTCAACGTGTGCAGTACTCACTACCCAGCCAAAACCACGTTCTAAAAACTTCTCCATTGCCATACCATAGCAGCGTTCCATCTGATCGTACCTGGCAGCCAGCACATAATCAAAATATTTGCTGTTGTGTACATGGTGAAACATATCAATATCATCAGGCCGTACACGGAATTCGGTTTCGAAGGTGGAGAGGGTGGGAGGTGTTTCCATAAGGGATAAAGGTAAGAAATGATGTGCGGATGTGCGAATATGCAAATGTGCGGATGGGAAATGATTTGATGATTTGAAAATTTGAAGATGAGCGGATGGGGAAATTGAATAGCTGCTATATAACACAGGACTGCCTTTTTGGCGGGAGGCTGGGGAGATACAGCTTGAGGGAAGTGCTGCCAATTTGAAGATGACTGCCAATATGCTAATCATCAGGAAATCCTAAAATCAAGTAAATCAAGATTCAAACAATTCTTGCGTTAGCGATAGGAGCGGATACCGGCCCCGCGCCTAAGGCCCGTGGCGTATGAGCGGATAGCGCGGTCCGCTTCTATCAGCGGGAACGCCCATGTTCTTTTTTTGAACCATGATGAAAGGATTAAAAGATGACCATGATAAAAATAAAGCAGCCAAACATCCTTTAATCTATAATTCAGGTAAATTGCGCAGCACTCTTGAACACCTTTCAAAATAAACGACAGTGAAAAATCATGGTTCAGAAAATAACGCGCGCAAACAGACGCGAAGCATTGCGTTTCTACTATACACGTTATAATTTTTTTCAGGATACTAAATAATAACAACTACAACCTTTACAACCTTTACAACCCTTACAACAACTACAACTTAATCTAACCCACCCCTTGCATAATCCACAAACAAAACTTACCTTTGCACCCACAATTAATAGAGTTATTTACGCTTTAATATTATTCACGTAATGTATTTAAGTTCAGAAGCAAAGGCAGAGATCTTTGCAAAAAATGGTAAAAGCGCTGCCGATACAGGTACAGCCGAAGGTCAGGTGGCATTGTTCACTTACCGTATTGCACATTTAACCGGTCACTTGAAAAAAAACAAACATGATTTTTCAACCCAGTTATCACTGCAAAAATTAGTAGGTAAACGTCGTGCATTACTTGCATACCTGTTCAAAAAAGACATTGAAAGATATCGTGCTATCATCAAAGCCCTACAGCTAAGGGATATCATCAAATAACTTTTCTTATTTTTTTATAAAAAGCCGTCCGATTTATCTGGATGGCTTTTTTACTTTGGAAACAAATATATACACACATAAAACCCGATGCGCTCCGAAAGATGAAAAGTGCATCAAAACGAAAAAAAGATGAGTTTAAACGTAATTAAAAAGGTTATCGATTTAGGTGACGGCCGCACCATTGAGATCGAAACCGGTAAGCTGGCCAAACAAGCCGATGGCTCTGTAGTAATTAAAATGGGTGATACCATGTTGCTTGCTACTGTAGTATCATCGCCCGAAGCAAAAGAAGGGGTTGACTTTTTACCCCTGTCTGTTGACTACCAGGAAAAATATGCTGCCACCGGACGCATCCCGGGTGGATTTTTACGCCGTGAGGCCCGTTTATCAGACTATGAGGTTTTGATCTCGCGTTTGGTTGACCGCGCTTTACGCCCAATGTTCCCTGAAGATTATCACGCTGATACGCAAGTGATGATCTCTTTAATATCTGCCGATAAAGATATTATGCCTGATTGCCTTGCCGGTTTGGCAGCATCAGCGGCTTTGTCAGTTTCAAACATTCCTTTTAACGGCCCTATCTCCGAAGTACGTGTTGCTAAAGTTGATGGCCAGTTAATCATCAACCCAACGTTAAGCCAGCTGGCTACCGCTACTTTAGAATTTATTGTAGCAGGCAGCGAGCATGACATCAACATGGTTGAAGGTGAATCAAAAGAGATCCAGGAAGCTGAGCTGGTTGAAGCAATTAAGTTTGCGCACACTGCTATCAAAATTCAGTGTTTAGCTCAAAAAGAATTAACCATTGAAGTTGGTAAAACTGAAAAACGTGTTTACAGCCATGAGAACAGCAACGAGGACTTGAAAAAAGCCATCTATGCTGCTACTTATGACCAGGTTTACGCTATCGCTTCTTCCGCATCTGCAAAAGACGAACGTTCTGCTAAATTTAAAGAAGTACGTGATACCTATATCGCAACTTTAGGCGAGATTGATGATGTTACTAAATTCTTAGCCAAAAAATATTACCACGATGTTGAGTACGATGCTATCCGTAACCTTGTATTAGACGAAGGCAAACGCTTAGACGGTCGTACCACTACTCAGATCCGCCCGATTTGGAGCGAAATTGGTTATTTACCTGCTGCTCACGGTTCTGCTGTGTTTACCCGTGGCGAAACACAATCATTAACCAGTGTTACTTTAGGAGCTAAGGATGATGAGCAAATGATTGATGGTGCGTTTATCAACGGCTATTCAAAATTCTTATTACACTACAATTTCCCTGGTTTCTCAACCGGCGAGGTTCGTCCTAACAGGGGAGCTGGCCGTCGCGAAATTGGCCATGGTAACTTAGCCATGCGTTCGTTAAAACAGGTATTGCCTGCTGATGACGAAAATCCATACACTATCCGTATCGTTTCTGATATTTTGGAATCAAACGGTTCATCATCAATGGCTACAGTTTGTGCTGGCACATTGGCGCTCATGGATGCTGGTATTAAAATTAAATCGCCGGTATCAGGTATCGCTATGGGCTTGATCACCAACGAAATGGGTACGAAATATGCTATCCTTTCTGATATCTTAGGTGATGAAGATCACCTGGGTGATATGGACTTTAAGGTAACAGGTACCGAAAAAGGTATTGTTGCAGTGCAAATGGACCTTAAAATAAACGGTTTATCATACGAGGTTTTAACCAATGCATTAAACCAGGCTAAAGATGGTCGTTTACACATCTTAGGCGAAATGGCTAAAACCATTACCGAGCCCCGTGAAGATTACAAGCCACATGCTCCGCGCATTGTTACCATTCGGATTGACAAAGAATTCATCGGTGCGGTTATCGGCCCCGGTGGAAAGATCATCCAGGAAATGCAACGCGAAACTGGTGCTACTATTTCAATTGAAGAAGTTGGCAACCAGGGTGTAGTTCAGATTTTTGCAGATAACAAGGAAGCTATCGATAAAGCAGTATCACGTATCAAAGCCATTGCTTCAAAACCTGAAGTTGGCGAAATATATGAAGGTAAAGTAAAATCAATAATGCCTTTTGGAGCATTTGTTGAAATTATGCCAGGTAAAGACGGCTTACTGCATATCTCGGAAATTGATCATCGCAGGATTGAAACAATGGATGGCATTTTTGAAATTGGCGATGAAGTACGCGTAAAATTACTTGATGTTGATAAGCAAGGTAAATTGAAACTTTCACGGAAAGTTCTGTTGCCCCGCCCTGAAGCACCTAAGAATTAGTGAATAGTTGACTAGGTTAGATTAAGTTGATTGGGTTAAATTGTTTTAACTTAATCAACCACTCACCTAATCAACCTAATCAGTCATCGAAAATGTTAAAACCCTCAACACGAGGGTTTTAACATTTTCGATTAATTATTTTATCTTTTTTAAAACAAAACTGAACCTTTTGAACTTCATTTAGTTTGAGGTTAACTGATAAAACCGTTAAGTCCGATCCCTGATATAAAAATGGCTTCTACTAATAACGATCCTTTAGATTTTATCAATAATTCACCAGGTATACAATCGGGCTCACAGGCGGATTTAGTACAGTTGTTATTGTATGAAATTATAAGGGTTAAAGAGCTTATTACCTATTACGATTCTATTCCCAACGGAGGTGGTCAGCTTGGCTCCTCAATCCTTAATGAGCTTGTTTCTGAAGCTTATAACTCGCTGGTTAATTACGATACCATTTTAATGCAGAAGTATTATGATCTGCTCCTGAATTGTGATTGATTTTTAAAGTCTGAAAGTCGGAAAAGTCCGGAAGTCCGAAAGAAGGAATTTTCTTCAACGTCTACAACTCTTCGAGCCCTTTACAACAACTACAACCCCTCCAACCTTTTTACAATCCATCCGCAAACGAACACTCCACTGCATCAAAACCGAACGTTTTTATTTGTGATTTTTTAATTTATTGTTTTGATTTTCAGTTAGTTAAAATAATGGCATTCTGTTGGCTGCCGAGGTATTTACAAATATCCCGGATTATGTTTAAAAACTACTTCAAAATAGCGTTCAGAAACCTTTGGAGGAACAAGGGCTTTTCTGCCATAAATATATTGGGGCTGGCTATAGGCCTGGCCGTATGCCTGCTGATTACTTTATTTGTTGTTGATGAGCTTAGTTACGATAAATATAATTTAAATGCCGATCGGATTTACCGGGTTAGCTCAGATTTTAAAGTAAATGGCAGTGTTTTTGTAGATCGTGAATCCCCTGCGCCGATGGCTGCTGCCATGATGAAGGACTATTCGCAGATTGAGCAGGCTACCCGTTTAATGGGAGGCGGAAAGATTTTGGTTAAAAAGGGCAACGAAACTTTAACAGAGTCCAATAGCTTTTATGGTGATGCAAACCTGTTCACTGTTTTTACGCTGCCAATGATAGCCGGCGACCCAAAGACGGCATTGCTACAGCCTCACTCATTGGTTATTTCGGAGTATATAGCTAAAAAGTATTTTAACAGCACTGATGTCATCGGCAAAACACTGCACCTTGATAACACCGATGATTATAAAATTACCGGGGTCATAAAAAACACGCCGGCCATGTCGCATATTCATTTTAACCTGATCAAGGCAATGTCCGGCTTAAGTGAAAGCCGCAGTACAGAATGGACAAGTGCGAATTACCTTACCTATATATTGGTCCGTAAAGGTGTCACCCAACATGACCTGGATGGTTTCCTGAAGCAAGCCACAAAGAAATATGCCGAACCCGAACTGCAACATTACATCCATACGTCAATAGCCAACCTGGAAGAAAATGGAGATTATTACAGGTATGTAACCACCCCGATAGCAAAGATCCATTTATATTCAACCATAACAAATGAGCTTGAACCGTCAGGCAATGTACAGTATGTTTATATTTTTATAATTATTGCTGTTTTTATACTCCTTACTGCCTGTGTTAACTTCATGAACCTGTCAACCGCCCGCTCTGCCGGGAGGTCAAAAGAAGTTGGGGTGCGCAAAGTATTGGGTTCAAGTCGCGCAACACTTATTTACCAGTTTTTAATTGAATCAACAGTTACCAGCTTTATTGCATTATCTATAGCGCTATTTATTGCTGCCTTATTGCTTCCTTACTTTAACATACTATCAGGCAAGCAAATAACGCTAAGCCTTTTTTCAACAGTGTGGCTTGTACCTTGCCTGTTGATCATCACGGTAATTATAGGCTTAATGGCAGGGCTTTATCCGGCTTTCTTTATGTCGGCTTTTCAACCTATCCATGTATTAAAAGGTAAGCTGGCCTCTGGTTTTAAAGGCAGCTGGCTCCGCAATAGCCTGGTGGTTTTTCAATTTGCAACGGTTATAATGCTTATCGTGGGTACGCTCGTTATCTATAACCAATTAAGTTTTATCCGTAATAAAAAATTGGGCTATAATCGTGAGCAGGTTTTGGTGCTGCAAAATACGGCTTCGCTTTACCTGCATGCCAAATCATTTAAGCAGGATGTACTCAAATTGGCGGGCGTTCAATCCGGCACTATGACATCTTTTTTACCAACAGCCAATAATAACAATACCTATGTTTACGCTAAGGATGCTTCTATGAGTGCAGCACAGTCAGCCTCTGTGTCAACCTGGAATGTTGATGAAGACTATATCCCTACGCTAGGTATGCAAATGGCTAAAGGAAGAAATTTTTCAAAAGAGATCCTTACAGATTCAACAGCAATTATTGTTAATGAAACTGCTGCCGCTTTATTGGGATTTCATGATCCGCTTGATAAAAAACTATTCAGGAGCGACAACCATACAACCCTTAATATAATAGGCGTAGTAAAAGATTTCAACTCAGGATCATTACGCAGCAAAATTGAGCCGCTTATATTACGATTGGGTAATAACCGGGGCTCCATGGAGTTCAGGATTAATACTAAAAATATTCCTGCATTGATTTCACAAATTGAAACGCTGTATCACGCAGCAGATGCCAACATGGCTGGGCAGCCATTTAGTTATTCTTTTATGGATGACGACTTTAACCACTTATATCAATCCGAGCAAAATACTGGCAAAATATTTATGTCTTTCGCTTTTTTTGCCGTCCTGATTGCATGCCTTGGCTTATTTGGCCTGGTTACCTATGCAGCAGAACAACGCACCAAAGAAATCGGGGTTCGCAAGGTGCTTGGGGCAAGCGTAACCAGTATTGTGAGCATGCTCTCTGCTGATTTTCTGAAACTGGTAGTTATTGCTGCAGTTATAGCTTTTCCTATCGCGTGGTATGCCATGAACAGCTGGCTGCAGGGCTTTGCATTCAGGGCTCCCATTAATTTGTGGGTATTTGCTGCTGCTGCTTCACTAGCGGTGATAATTACATTGATAACTGTTAGCTTTAGGGCTATAAAAGCTGCGCTGATGAACCCGGTTACAAGCTTGAGGGCGGAATAGATAAAGGAATTAGATTTAAGTTTTTAAAATTCGTAAATCTAATTCCTTAAAGTTGGATTTTTTGTTAATCGTTAGGGCATATTACATACCAGCCAAATAGCGGCGAGCACATTGTAGAGTGGGATGCTACACATGCCGCAAACCTGGAATAATCTGTAGTGAAATGCCCGCACTGTGGGTTACATTGCTGATAAATAGCCGTACAATCAACCCCGCCTTTAATTTTTGACAGTTCTTTTCGGTTTAATGGCTCAAGGCCACTTTCTTTAATACTTTTCATACTTTTTGTTTTATAAGGTTTGTGGAAATTTTAGTTAAATATAATTTTTAATTTTTTTAATAACCAATAATTATTAAAATACATATTAGTTAATATTTACTGCTGTAAACTAAATGTAATAAGTTTAAATCCACCCGAAATTCTTCTTCCTCACTTCCGGACTTTCCCGACTTTCGGACTAAAAATCACTACATTTGTACCCATGAACCACCTCATAGCGCCATCAATTTTAGCCGCCGATTTTGCCAACCTGCAACGCGATATTGAACTGATCAACAAAAGTGATGCAGACTGGATCCATGTGGATATTATGGATGGGATGTTCGTGCCGAATATTTCTTTTGGTTTCCCGGTTGTTACTGCTGTTAAAAAGTATGCAACAAAGCCGCTGGATGTGCATTTAATGATAGTTGACCCTGATCGCTATCTGAAGAATTTTAAGGAGGCAGGTGCAAGCGGAATGACTATCCATTACGAAGCATGCCCCAATTTACACCGCACTGTTCAATATATTAAAGAACTTGGCTGCAGGGCAGGAGTGGCGCTTAACCCTCATACACCGGTTGCGTTGCTGGAAGATATAATTGCCGATTTGGATATGGTGCTGATCATGTCAGTCAACCCCGGTTTTGGCGGACAGAAGTTTATTGAAAATACGTATAAAAAGCTAAAAGACATTAAGGAGCTAAGCAGCCGTAAGAATCCCGGTTTATATATTGAGGTTGATGGTGGTGTTGATGGCAGTAATGCTGCTAAACTGGTTGAAGCAGGGGCTAATGTTTTGGTTGCAGGTAACTCAGTTTTCTCTGCTCCTGATCCATCGGCGGCGATCACCAATTTAAAAAAATCAGGCGCTGTATAGCGGAACCGATATAAGGCTGATAATAAATACCCGTAATTTTTTTAATATTTAAAATTCTAAGGTGCATTTGTAATAGAATTGTATGATTTTTCAAAAAAAGCAAATAATCTCTATAAATATTGTCAAATTAATTAACTTCGGCCCATCTTAATATCGATTTGTTAATTAACTACAATTCAACAAAACCAATATAAACCAAAATGAAATCATCGGGAGCGCGGCTCAAAAGCAACACAGGCTCACGATAGCTTCATTCATCATTGAAAAAATTAAATAAAATGAAACATAATTTTGGCGCCGGACCAGGCATTTTACCACATGAAGTTTTAAAGCAGGCAGCAGCAGTTGTTGATTTTGGAGGAATCGGACTTTCTATTTTAGAGATCTCCCATCGTTCGCCTGAGTTTGAATCCGTTTTGGATGAAGCGGTAAAACTGGTAAAAGAGTTATTCAGCGTACCCGAAGGTTACTCTGTTTTGTTTTTACAAGGCGGTGCCAGCACACAGTTTGCATTAGCCCCTTATAACTTATTGCCCGAAGGTGGTAAAGCCGCATACCTTGAAACAGGTGTATGGGCAAACAAAGCATTAAAAGAAGCTAAATTTTTTGGCGAAGTTGAAATTGTAGCTTCATCAAAAGATAAAAACTTTACCTACATCCCTAAAGATTACAAAGTTCCGGCTGATGCGGCTTATTTCCACATCACCTCAAATAATACTATTTACGGAACACAATTGCAGGAGTTCCCCAAATCACCTGTTCCGGTTGTTTGCGATATGTCGTCAGATATTTTCAGCCGCAAGGTTAACGTTGCTGATTTTGGTTTGATCTATGCAGGAGCACAAAAAAATATGGGCCCCGCAGGTGTAACGCTGGTAATAGTTAAAGATTCTCTTTTAGGTAAAACGGGCCGTAAAATTCCGGCAATGTTTAACTACCAGGTTCAAATTGAAGGCGGATCTATGTATAATACTCCACCTGTGTTTGCTATATACGTATCAATGCTTACGCTTAACTGGTTAAAATCAAAAGGCGGTGTTGAAGCGATAGAAAAAGAAAACATAGCTAAAGCACGCGTATTATACGAAGAAATTGACCGTAACCCGTTATTTAAACCGGTTTGCGAAGTTGAGGACCGCTCACACATGAATGTTTGCTTCGTGATGGAAAATCCTGAACACGAAAAACCATTTCTTAAGCTTTGTGATGACAAAGGAATAATCGGCATAAAAGGCCACAGAAGCGTTGGCGGTTTCCGCGCTTCAATTTATAACGCATTGCCAATCACCAGTGTTTACGTACTGATTGACGCCATGCAGGAATTTGCAGAAAAAAATAAATAGCCCCCTAACCCCCTAAAGGGGGAATGTTGGTGGCAGATAAATTATAAGGCTTTCCCTAGAAGCCTAACGAATTATAGCTCCCCCTTTAGGGGGTTGGGGGGCTCTCGATTATGATCAAAATATTAGCTAATGATGGTATCGATCCGATAGGAAAAAAAATGCTGGAGGATGCCGGTTTTTTTGTAGATACTAATAATATCCCGCAGGATGAATTGCCTGTAAGATTACAGGAATACGATGCAATTACTGTACGCAGCGCTACCAAGGTGCGTAAAGCGTTAATTGATGCCTGCCCTAACCTGAAACTGATTGGCAGGGGCGGAGTAGGTGTTGATAATATTGATGTTGATTATGCTAAAGAAAAAGGCATCGGCGTATATAACACGCCTGCATCGTCATCATTATCAGTTGCCGAGCTTGTATTTGCACAGCTTTTTGGCTGCGTGCGGTTCCTGCCTGATAGCAACCGTAAAATGCCTGTTGAAGGTAATACCAAATTTAACGATCTGAAAAAGGCTTATGCCAAAGGCATTGAGCTGCGCGATAAAACTTTAGGCATTGTTGGTTTTGGCCGCATTGGCCGCGAGGTAGCAAAAATTGCTATCGGCGTTGGTATGAACGTTTTGGCTTATGATCTTTTTCCGTTTAGCCCAGAGCTTGAACTTACTTTAGGCGGCGGAACAAAAGTTAAGGCATCTGTTAAAACAGCTACACTGGATGAGATCATTAAAACTGCTGATTTCATTACCCTGCACACACCATTTGTAGATAAAGCCTTAATTGGTGCGGAAGAACTAGCTCAAATGAAAAAAGGGGTTGGCCTTGTGAATATTTCACGCGGTGGTTTAATTGATGAACTGGCTTTGGTTGATGCTTTAAACAGCGGCCAGGTTTCATTTGCAGCTTTAGATGTGTTTGATAACGAACCAACACCACGTGAAGAAATAATCAAACATCCTAAGATCTCATTAACACCGCATATCGGTGCTGCTACCAACGAGGCACAGGAACGGATTGGCGTAGAGTTGGCAAGCCTCATAATAGGGCATTTTAACAAGTAGACACTAATTCCACGAATTAATTCGAATTTCACGAATTTTTGAATTGCGAATTCAAGCTGATGGCAGGAATTGATTAAGTTCAATTCTTGCCATTTTTTTAGCCCCATGTCATTGCGAGCGTAGCGCGGCAATCGCACACCATGCACAGCCGCCAATGCAAGTTCTACACCATTCTATTCGCTCTGTATAGTTCGCGATTGCTTCGTCCCTCGCAATGACAAACAGCGTTAAAGCAAATAGCTTACTCCCTTTTCCGGTATGGTAACCGCATATCCTTCCCCTGTAAGCGTATCAGACAAAGCTTGCATACTTGACACTTCGCCATGCACAAGGAATACATTCCTAAGCTTTGTTTTATCCTGTTGCTTAACAGTGTTAACAAGATCATCATGATCCCCATGAGCGCTTAATACATCTGTTTGTTTAATGGTAGCATAAACAGCCAGATCGCGGTCTTTTATGTGCACAATGGAATCTCCGCGTAATAGCCTGTGTCCCAACGTGCCTTTTGCGCAGTAGCCAATAAATAATATAGTGCAATAGTAATTCTGAATATTGTAAAAAAGATGATCCTGGATCCGGCCACCTTCCAGCATCCCGGCGGATGAAATAATAATACAAGGTTCGTAATAGTTAGATACTTGCCTGCTATCCTTCAATGATTCAACATAAACAAGGTTTTCAAACTCAAATTCGTCGCCCTTCTTCTGGTAAAATTCCTGTGCCTCATCATTTACAAGGTAATGATATTTGCGGAATACCTCAGTTGAGCGCGTCGCAAGCGGACTATCAACAAATACCTTTACAGCGGGTAATAAACCGCTGCTAAAGATCTTATTCAACGCATAAACCAATGATTGTGTACGGCCAATACTAAACGCCGGAATTATTAGCCGGCCCTGCTCTTTTATACAAGCCTTTTCAATGGTTTCAATAAGCGCCTGTTCAACCGTTTTGTCTTTGGTATGCAGCCTGCCTCCGTAAGTTGATTCGGTAACCAGGTAATCAACAGAAGGCAATGGTTGTGGGTCATCAAGCACCGGATAATTTTTACGGCCTATATCGCCTGTAAAGGCAATTGACTTTTCAGTGCCATCTTCATCGGTCACTTTAAATATTGCAGCCGCAGCTCCCAATAAATGCCCTACAGGGATAAATGTAAGCTCAATACTACCGTTAATGCGGAATGGCCTGTCGAAACCTATGGTTACAAACCGGTCGACTGTATCCATCACATGCTTTTGCAGGTATAACGGCTGCGCACCGGTGTTGAATTTTCCTTTACGGTGTTTACGGCCCTTTTCGGCCTTTCGCATAAATATGTTTACCGAATCGAGTAATAATAGCTCGGTCAGATCAGCAGTAGGCGGGGTACACAAGATCTGTCCCTCGAAACCCAAACGTACCAGCGTAGGCAAATTACCCGAATGATCAATATGAGCATGGGTCAAAATAACAACATCTATTTCTTCCGGCTTAAATGGAAAGTTCTCATTCTCTTGTATGTTCCGGTCTTTTTCATAATCAAGCCCGCAATCTATCAATATTTTAAATTGGCCAACCTCCAGCAAATGCATGCTCCCGGTTACCTGTCGTGCCGCCCCGTATATAGTTAATTTCATTATTTAAAAGGTCATTAGTCACTGGTCATTAATCATTGGGAGTGCATAATATTTTTATAATCAACGCTCTGCATCTTTTTAATACCAATGAACTATTTAACTGATGAACCAGTGAACTGATTCAACTACAAACTTATTATTAATGTTGTTACATTTTATGTTGAAATAACAATACAGGCAAAGTTTTTGCATAGGGTATAATGATCGGATAAACTCCGATAAATTAACCTACTTTAGTAATTGTTAGACCGATAACTATGATTAATCAAACAACGTACACCATAAACACCGCAGCAGGAACAGTTCAATTAACTATTACGCCGGTAAATTCGTTATTACTCAACGGCGATTTTTATGCAACCGGCGTATATAAATTAACGGATGGCACAGTTGGCATGGGCGAAATAGTTTTCGAAGAAAATGGGAATGATTGGACCTATAATGGCATGGATGAGCTAAACTGGGACGAGGCTGCCAAAGTTGCTGAGTTTATTAAAAACTATAAAGATCCCGCCGGGGCAGATCCTGATCAGCTGCAATCATCACAATAATTGTTTTTTTAACAATAATAATATTCATATAAGCAGGATTTATAGGATTAGTGATTAAATTTATCCACCAATTATCACTAACCCGATTTTAAAATGTTTAAAAGAATATTTTTTGTTGCCTTGTTGGTACTAATCCGTAGTGGCTTATTTGCCCAAAATACCGGCACTACTTTGTTTGATAACAATTGGTCTTTTTACCGGGGCGGCGCATTAAGTGCCGAAAATGAAAGCTATGACGATTCCAAATGGAAAAAGGTTGATCTTCCGCATGATTGGAGCATTGAGGACTTGCCTGGTACTTCATCACCATTTACGCAGAGCGCAATAAGCCAGGTAGGCGGTGGCTTTTCGGTAGGAGGAACTGCCTGGTACCGAAAAACTTTTACCGTATCTGCAACTCAAAAAGGAAAACGCCTAATTATCCAGTTTGATGGTGTTTATATGAACGCTACAGTATTTATAAACGGACGTGATTTAGGCACACATCCATATGGCTACACCAGTTTTTGGTATGATATCACTGATAAGATAAAGTATGGACAGAAAAACATTATTGCCGTTGAAGTTAAAAACGAAGGGCAAAACACCCGCTGGTATTCAGGTTCGGGAATTTACCGGCATGTATGGCTGAAGGTATCTGAGCCTGTACACATAGCGCAATGGGGAACATTTATTACCACCCCCGATGTTAGCGAAAAATCTGCAAAGGTTAATGTTAAGACAAGTGTATTGAATGAAGCATCAGTGGATCAAAAGGTTAAGCTGATTACAAAGATCTTAGATCAAAAAAATGCAATAATTGCGACTGTTCAGGCTGAGGAATCGATAAAAGCAGGGGCCTCATTTGAGTTTAAAAAGGATGTGGACATTGCTAATCCTGAATTATGGTCATGTGAGTCGCCAATATTATATACTGCTTTTACAGAAGTTTATGCGGATGGGAAACTAGTGGACGAGGAAAGAACAAACTTCGGGATACGTAAGATTTCGTTTGATACAGAGAATGGGTTTCAATTAAATGGCAAAACCGTTAAGCTAAAAGGCGGATGCGTACATAACGACAATGGCCCTCTTGGCTCAAAAACGTATGACAGGGCAGAAGAGCGAAAAGTTGAATTGCTAAAAGCAAGCGGCTATAATGCCATTAGATGCGCCCATAACCCGCCCAGTCCGGCATTCCTGACCGCCTGCGACCGTTTGGGCATGCTGGTTATTGATGAGGCATTTGATGCCTGGAAATACGGCAAAAATCCTTACGATTACCATTTGTACTTTAACGACTGGTGGAAAAAGGATATTACCAGTATGGTTACGCGTGATCATAATCACCCAAGTATAATTATGTGGAGCATAGGTAACGAAGTGCAGGAAAAAGGCACACCGGAGGGTGCGCAAACCGCTAAACTTTTAGCCGATTATACCAGGGAACTTGACCCAACAAGAGCGGTAACATCGGCTGTTAATGATATTAGAGAAGATAAAGACCCTTACTTTGCTGCGTTAGACGTTAGCGGGTACAATTATGCAGTTAACAGTTATGGGCATGAGGCAAGTACTTATGAGGGTGATCATAAACGCGTGCCGGGTAGGGTAATGGTCGGTACCGAATCTTTCCCGCTGGAGTCATTTGGTAACTGGATGGAGGTAGCAGATCATCCTTACGTTATAGGTGATTTTGTGTGGACTTCATTTGATTATATAGGTGAGGCCAGCATTGGTTGGTTAGGCTACCCGCAGGGCACAAGCTTTTACCCCTGGAACCTGGCTTATTGCGGCGACATTGACATTTGCGGATGGAAGCGCGCACAGTCGTATTACCGGGACGCACTCTGGAAAGAAAATCAGTTATCAATTTTTGTTACCTCACCAAAACCGTCATTCGCCCTGAACGCCAAAACTGCGTCATGGAGCAAATGGAATTGGTTTGATGTAGTTGCCGACTGGAACTGGAAAGGATATGAAAATAAACCTTTAACGGTAAATATATTTTCATCATGCCAACAGGTGGAGCTGTTTCTAAACAATAAGTCGTTAGGCAAAAAAGAAACAAACCGCGCTACTAAGTTTACAGCTACCTGGGATGTTCCTTACCAGGCCGGGGAATTAAAGGCTATTGGTTATAATGGAGATAAAAAAGTTAATACTTCAATACTGCGCACCGCAGATGCACCTGCAGAAATTAAACTATCTGCAGATAGAACAAAGCTAAAAGCAAACAACCAGGACCTGAGCTACATTACCGTTGAGCTTACTGACGCAAAAGGCAATTTAAACCCGCGCGCTAACAACCTGGTTCATTTTAATCTTAATGGACCGGGAACTATAGTGGGTGTTGGTAATGCTAACCCTACCAGTATAGAAAGCGACCAGCTGCCGCAGCGCAGGGCATGGCGTGGTAAATGTCTGGTTATCGTTAAGTCAACGGATAAGCCGGGCGAGATAACATTAAAAGTAAGTTCAGATAAATTAACAGGTAAAACTGTATTTTTACGTACTTTATAAATACCCCAAATGGAAGAAATAGAAAATTTTTCGGAAAAAATCCACGAAGAAAGTAATGAACATGCCCATCACATCCTTTCGGAAGGAAAAGAGAAATGGGTTTTGTATGTAGCGCTTACCACAGCTGTATTTGCGGTGTTAGCTGCAATAGCCGGCCTTATGGCTGGCGCACATGCTGATGAAGCCATGCTATCGCAAATGCGCTCATCAGATCAATGGGCCTTCTACCAGGCAAAAGGCATCAAATCTGAGATGCTTACGTCAACCAACAAAATATTGGTGGCAATAGGCAAAACGCCAATAGCCGAAGATGCTGAAAAGGTAAAGGAAAATAAAACCGAGCAAACCAAAATAATGGCTGAAGCCAAAGCTTTCCAAAAGGAGAGTGATGAGCATACCGCAAAACACTCCATCCTTGCCAAATGCGTAACATTGTTCCAGGTGGCTATTGCCATTGGAGCCATATCTATAATAACCAAACGAAAAGCATTATGGCTGGCAAGCATGGGATTTGCCGCTATTGGGATCTTCTTTTTGGTGAGTGGGTTTTTGTGATAATAGGTTGCGTACCTATGGCACGCTAAATCTTCCCTGATTCATTTCTACCAATATTGCGCTCCTATTGGAGCAGTTTTAGCATAACAGGATGCTCTCCCCTTTATTCCGTATCTTTGCGCCAAATGATAAAAAAAGCGCTTGAAAAGCTAAAGAT